>Ga0136617_10000371_pt1 | contig 36870 bp, 34 predicted proteins | sample AntDrymUQ3222106_2_FD_129672 | JGI IMG/M metagenome (GOLD analysis project Ga0136617, IMG submission 129672) | Polar desert sand microbial communities from Dry Valleys, Antarctica - metaG UQ322 (21.06) | ecosystem: Environmental > Terrestrial > Soil > Desert | place: Antarctica: Dry Valley... | reverse complement strand
GGGTCTAATACTGACTGTCCTTGCCTGCTGCGCGCATCGCGATGCTGGCGGTCGCACATGGCCACCACGTCAGCGTGCTAACGCACCCGGTGCAGCGACCGTCATCGCCGCGCCGGTGCTTCGCGAGTGCACGTTCGACGGCGCCGGGCTGTGCTGCGAGGAACCGGGCGGCGATGTCGATGCACTCGACGACATTGCGCGGCATTCCCGCCGGCGCGGGGGTCGGTTCGGTCATCGCGCGCACCACCGAACCCGCCAGTACGCGAGCTGATCCCGCCATGTGATCCGGATGATCCGGGCGCGGAGCCGCCGAAGTCGCCGCTCTGCGCGCCGGCTCCGGCGGCGCGCACGCACGTATTGCACGGACATGCTGTGCTGGGGCATGCACCCATCGTCGGGTCGTCCGTCCCCTGGAAGAATGATCGTCCGTGGCACTAGCGTGGCACTTCGGCCGTGTCGGCCGGACCTGACCTGCCACCATGTCGGGCATGGAGGGAGACGAATCGCCCATGACGACCGTTCCGCACTGGACTGGCCACGAGGCAGGCGCCCTGCGCCTCGCTCTTCGGCTGGGCGTCCGCGAGTTCGCAGAGCACCTGGGCGTCGCGGTCAGGACGGTCTCGAAGTGGGAGGCCAGCAGCACGGCGACCGTTCCTCGCCCGGGCACGCAGTCCATCCTCGACACCGCGCTCAGCCTCGCCGACCGCGCGGCTCAGCAACGCTTCGAGCAGCTGTGTGAATTCACGCCACCGCGAGCGGCGTCTGTACCCGCCGGCCCACAGGCAGGGCCGGACGCTTCGGCCGCCGAGTCGATGGAACTGATCCGGCGGATGGCGGCGTCCGGCCTCGGGTCGGACACTCTCGACCAGCTCGACGAGGTGGTCGAGCGCCTCGCCGTCGAGTATTTCACGGTTTCGCCCGCGGAGTTCCACGGACGGGTCGTGACCTGGCGGCGCTACGCGACCACGCTGTTCGACCGCCGGGCGACCCTGCGGGAACGGAGCCGGCTGTACGCGATCGTCGGCCGGCTGACGGGCCTGCTCGCCGAGGTGTCACTCGCGCTCGGAGCCGACGCGAAGGTGCACTGCGCGACCGCACTGTCGCTCGCGCAGGAGGCTGGAAACAATGATCTCGCCGGATGGGTGCGCGGCACCCAGGCCCAGGTCGCGCTCTACGCCGGTGACCCGCGGGAGGTGGTCGCCTTCGCGCAGGCCGGCCAGGCCGTCGCACCGACCGGGTCGGCCGCTCTCGTGCGCTGCCACACCTACGTGGCTCGCGCCAGCGCGCGTTGTTGTGAGCGGAACGCCACCCAGGCGGCGCTGACCGCAGCCGAGTTGCGCATGGCAGGCGATGACGGCGGCCGCGACGCCGGGCATCTTCTCCCTCAGCCCCTCCTATTTGCCGTACTGCACGACAACTGCCTTCGTGTGGCTCGGTGACCCCGCCAGCGCCCGCAGGTGGGCGAGCCAGGCCATCAACATGCCCGGCAGTGGCGCGCAGCCGACCGTGGGGCGAGCCATAGCGCATCTCGATCTCGCCATAGCCCTCGCACAGTCCGCCGAGCCGGAAGAGGCGTCCGCTGTCGGCACGGAAGCGATCCGCATCTGCACGAATCGACTCACGATTCCCGCCCGCCGACGGTTCGACGAACTCCTGGCGGCGCTAGATCCCTTCACCGAACCATACGTGGTGGAACTGAGAGAACGGTGGCAATGGATCTCCACATAGCCGGGAAGACTGCGCTCGTCACGGGTGGCAGCCGCGGAATCGGCAGGGCGTCAGCCCTGAGCCTGGCCCGAGAAGGCTGCTCGGTCGGAATCTGCGCCCGCGACCCGTCCGCTCTCGCGCGCGCAGTAGCGGAGCTGCGCGCCGAGGGCGTGCAGGCCCACGGGACGGTGGCGGACGTGGCCCGAGCCGGGGACGTCGAGCGGTTCGTCGAGGAGGCCGCTGAAGCACTCGGACGGATCGATCTGCTGGTCGCCAACGCCGGCGGTACCGCCGGGGGAAGATTCTTGCACTCGACGCAGTCGGACTGGTCCGAGACCTTCGAGCTCAACGTCGGGCACGCAGCGCGGGCAATCCGTTCCTGTGTTCCGCACATGCGCCGATCCGGGGGCGGCGCAGCGGTCATCATCACGTCGATCTCCGGCTGGAAGCCAGCGCCGCCCCCGCAATACGGTGCCACCAAGGCTGTGGGCATCTACCTGGCCATGGAGCTCGGTCGCGAGCTGGCCTCGGAACAGATCCGCGTCAACGCGGTCAGCCCCGGATCCATCCTCTTTCCCGGCGGCGGATGGGACTCGATGCGGGAGTCCGATCCGGAGCGGTTCCAGGCCTTCGTCGACCGCGACCTGCCATACGGGCGACTGGGCACGGCCGAGGAGATAGCCGACGTCGTGGCGTTCCTCCTCTCCGAGCGCGCATCCTGGGTCACCGGCGCCCACGTCCACGTCGACGGCGCCCAGGGCCGCGCCAGTACCTCCGCCTGGTAGCTCGGGAGCGGCGTTTCGCCGCCTCCCGACGTAATCTCTTGTGGAACATCGATCAGGACCATCGACTCAGGGCCGAGGAGGTTTGCGATGACATTGGGCGCCACGGTCAGGCGGACGTTCGAGCGCGCCCTCGATCCGAAAGACGTGATCAGCGATCCGGTCAAGTGCCGGGCCTACGAATGCGACGGCCTCACCGGCTACCGCGTCGCCCCCGACCTCGTGCTCCTCCCTCACAACGCCGAGCAGGTCGCAGCCGCGGTACGGGTCTGCGCCCAGCACGGCGTACCGTTCGTCGCCCGCGGCGCCGGCACCGGGCTCTCCGGCGGCGCACTGCCCGTCGCCGACGGCGTCGTGATCAGCCTGGCCCGGCTCAAACGGGTACTCGAGATCGACCCGGTGAACCGCCGCGCGGTCCTCGAACCCGGCGTCACCAACCTGGAGATCACCACCGCCGCCGCACCACACGGGCTCTACTACGCACCCGACCCGTCCAGCCAGCAGGTCTGCACCATCGGCGGCAACGTCGCGGAGAACTCCGGCGGCGCCCACTGCCTCAAGTACGGCTTCACCACCCACCACGTGCTCTCCTGCAAGGTCGTGCTCGCCGACGGCTCCGTGGTCACCCTGGGCACCGACACCGGCGAGCAACTCGGCCCCGACCTACGCGGGGTGTTCCTCGGCTCCGAAGGCACTCTCGGCATCACCACCACGATCACCGTCCGACTCCTGCGCACCCCGGAATCCGTCCGCACGCTGCTCGCCGACTTCCCCTCGGTGGCTGCGGCCGGCGACGTCGTCAGCGACATCATCGCCGCCGGGATTGTGCCCGCCGCCGTCGAGATGATGGACACCCTCGCCATCGAGGCCGCCGAGGAGGCGGTGCACGCCGGCTATACCGTGGGCGTCCCGGCGGCGCTGGTGGTGGAGCTCGACGGCCCGGTCGAGGAGTGCGACGTCCAGTTCGAGCAGGTCAAGACAATCTGCGATCGGCACGGCTGCACCCGGTTGCACATCGCGGGCTCCGTCGAGGAACGGGCGGCGATCTGGCGCGGGCGCAAAGCGGCCTTCGCCGCGGTCGGGCGGATCTCGCCGGACTACTTCGTGCAGGACGGCGTCGTCCCGCGCACCCGCCTCGCCGAGGTGCTCGACCGGATCGCCGCCATGGGTCGCGACGCCGGGATCCGGGTGGCCAACGTCTTCCACGCCGGTGACGGCAACCTGCACCCGCTGGTCCTCTACAGCGCCGCGGCCGGTGAGACCGAACGCGCCGAGCGGCTCTCCGGCCAGATCGCCGAGCTGTGTGTGGAGCTGGGCGGGTCGCTCTCGGGCGAGCACGGGATCGGCACCGACAAGGCGTGCTCGATGCCCACGATGTTCTCCGAGGAGGACCTCGACGTGATGCGCCGGGTGCGTGCCGGGTTCGATCCGCGGGGGTTGTGCAACCCGGGCAAGGTGCTGCCGACGCCGCGGCTGTGCGGGGAACGGCCGGGGAAGTACAAGCCGCACCCGCTGGAGGAGGCGGGGTTGATCGAGCGGCTGTAACTCGTGTACGAACGTCACCTTGGTATGAATGAGTTCGATGTAGCAAAGCACCGGACTGGTCGCGCTGTCGCCAGAATTCCAGCAGCGCCGTCGCCGCGTCACCGGAAGGTGCCACCTGGTGCGGCGGTGAGTGCTTGTCGACCAGGCCAGCTATAGCGGACATCCGCTCGAAGTACCGGACGATCTTCATCAGCCACTCACGGTCAGTGTGCTCCCCACGGCCCGACTGCCGGAAGTACTCGAGCTGGTCGTCATCAGTGCACTCATCACCGCCATACGTACTCCTCACCGCTATGACTACTGGACCAACCAGGCTAGAGTAGAGACTGTCTAGACAGACTCCTACGAGACGAGGTGGGGTTACATGGGTTGGCAAGTACAAGAAGCGAAGCAACGCTTCAGTGAGGTGCTCCGTGCGGTGGAGAGTGAGGGCCCGCAGACCATCACCCGGCATGGTGAGGAGGTGGCGGTCGTCATTGACATCGCAGAATACCGCCGGTTGACCCGACCGAAGAAAGATCTGAGGGAGCTCCTGCTCGGCCCGCCGTACTTCGATAACACGGGGGCCGATGTTATGGACATGATCGAGGTCGACCGGAAGAAAGCCTTTACTCGCACCGTCGATCTCGGGATCGACGAGTGAGCTTTCTCCTGGATACCAACGTATTGTCCGAGACCCGGAAGCCCAGATGCAATCCTGGCGTTACGGAGTGGATTGCTGCCACCTCCGCGAGCCGGATGCATCTGTCGACATTGACCATCGGCGAAGTCGGACAGGGGATCGCTCAGCTGCAAAACCGGGGCGACCATCGGCAGGCCGCGGTATTCGAGGAGTGGCTGGACGACGTAATCCAAGCGTTCGATGAGCGCATCGTTCCGGTCACCCTCGACGTCGCACAGGCGTGGGGCACGCAGAGCCTGGAACGGCCAGTCTCACCGGTGGACGGGCTCATCGCGGCGACTGCCAACGTGCACGGCTGGACGCTGGTCACCCGCAACACCAAGGACTTCGAGCACACCGGCGTCCGACTGCTCAACCCATTTATCGACTGACTCAGCGCTCACGACCCCCCGTACGCTCGACCCGCAGTTCACCGGTCAGCCAGACACCACCCACCATGACGAACTAGCCCGACGCCGCCAGCGGCACAGGTTTGCCATCCACCGCCGCCTCGTACCGGTCGTTAAGCTGAGGCAGCAGCAGCCACACGGCACGGGCTCGTTACGTTGCGAAGTCCGACCCGTGCGCCACGGTCTCGAGATGCCCGTAGCGGACCAAGACGGACAATGCGGTCAGTACGACCGGTCGCGCACCCACTTCCGCGACCACCCCATCTATCGTTGCTACCACATCGGGTAAGGGCGGGGTACCCGCGTTCAGCGCATCCGGGTCCGCGTCGGCACGGCCCACGACGCCGAATCCGGGTGGCAACGTCCCAGGGACCACCGGCCAGTTGACGGAACACCCCAACGGCCGCCTCGTACATACGGATCGTTATGAAAGAGGGTCGGAGGGGTGCGCCTCACAGACTGACGCCACCAGTTAGGGTGCATTCAGACCAACGAGATCACGGCGCGGGGCGACGGACAGATGAACCGGACAGGGCGAGTTAGCGTACCGGTGCAGCCATGACTACCCCACTCGAGGTACCCGGCTCCGACACCCACGCCGAGCCCGAGGCGGCCACCCGCGGAATGGGCACGGCGATCCAGGGCCGGTCACTCGGTCAGATCGCCTGGCTGCGGCTGCGGCGCGACAAGGTCGCGCTCGGCGGCGCCACGGTTGTCGTGGCGCTCATCCTGGTCGCGATCTTCGCGCCGCTGATCGTCGGGCTTCTGGGCCACCCGCCGCTGGAGTTCCACTACGAGAAGGTCGATCCCGACCTGCAGGTCCCCACCGGCTCGTTCGGCGGGATCAGCGGCGACTTCCTCTTCGGCGCCGAGCCGATCAACGGCCGCGACCTGTTCAGCCGGGTCGTCTACGGATCCCGCATCTCGTTGCTCATCGCGTTCCTCGCGACGCTGCTGTCGGTGCTGATCGGCACCGTGTCCGGCGTGATCGCCGGGTACTTCGGTGGGTGGGTGGACACCGTGATCAGCCGCACGATGGACGTCTTCCTGGCGTTCCCGCTGCTGCTCTTCGCGCTGGCGCTGGCCGGCGTGGTGCCCGACCGGGCGTTCGGCCTGGAGGGCGACACCCTGCGGATCGCGCTGATCGTGTTCATCATCGGCTTCTTCAACTGGCCCTACATCGGCCGGATCATCCGCGGGCAGGCGCTGTCGCTGCGCGAGCGCGAGTTCGTCGACGCCGCCCGCAGCCTCGGCGCCCGCAGCCCGCGCATCCTGTTCGTCGAGATGGCGCCCAACCTGGTCGCGCCGATCCTGGTCTACGCCATGCTGCTGATCCCGACGAACATCCTGTTCGAGGCGGCACTGTCCTTCCTCGGCGTCGGCATCCGCCCGCCCGCGCCGAGCTGGGGCGGGATGCTCTCCGAAGCGACGCACTGGTATCAGATCGCCCCGCACTTCATGCTCTTCCCAGGGTTGGCGATCTTCGTCACGGTGCTCGCGTTCAACCTGTTCGGCGACGGCCTGCGGGACGCGCTGGATCCGCGGTCACGGTGAGTCAAGACGCCGATAAGTCTCAGGACCGACGACGAAGGGATGCTCGATGAGAGGCAGGCACAGAGCCGCGGTGGTCGCGCTCGGTGCGATCGCGGCGTTGACGCTGGCAGCATGCGGCGGCCCGTCCGGCAGCGGCGGCGCGACGACCGGCAGCGGTGAGATCAGCAACCCCTCGGACGTCAAGGGCGGCACGTTGCGCTTCGCCAACGGCGGCGACTGGGACTCCCTGGACCCGGCGGACACCTACTACGCCTACTCCTGGAACTTCGTCCGCAACTACGGGCGTTCGCTGGTGATGTTCAAGTCCGCGCCCGGTGCTGAGGGCGCGATGCTCGTGCCCGACCTCGCCGAATCCCTCGGCACGCCCAGCGAGGACGCCAAGACCTGGACCTACACCCTGCGCCAGGGCGTCAAGTTCGAGGACGGCACGGAAGTGACCAGCAAGGACGTGAAGTACGCCGTCGAGCGGACACTGGACAAGGCCACCTTCCCGAACGGGCCGACCTACTTCAACGACTTCCTCGACCTGCAGGGCTACACCAGCCCGTACGCCGACCCGGATCCGAACAAGCTGGGTCTCACCGCCATCGAGACCCCGGACGACCGGACCATCATCTTCAAGCTGCGCCAACCGTTCAGCGGCTTCGACTACTTCGCCCAGCTGCCCGGCACCATCCCGGTGCCGGCGGCCAAGGACACCGGCACGAAGTACAAGGAGCACGTCGTCTCCACCGGCCCGTACATGTTCGAGACCAACGAGCTCGGCAAGAGCTTCACGATGGTGCGCAACCCGAACTGGGATCCGGCCACCGACCCGAACCGCACCGCGCTGCCGGACCGCATCGAGGTCGCGCTGAACGTCAACTCCGACGACATCGACAACCGGCTCCAGTCCGGTGACCTCGATGTCGCGATCGACGGCCTCGGCGTGCAACCGGCCGCCCAGGGCAAGATCCTCGCCGACCAGGCGCTGCGGGCGAACACCGACTCCGCCCTCGTCGCCCGCACCTGGTTCACCGTGCTCAACTCCGACGTCGCCCCGCTGGACGACATCCACTGCCGCAAAGCCGTGCTGTACGCGGCCGACCGCACCGGCTACCAGCGTGCCTACGGCGGCGCCACCGGCGGCGAGATCGCCACGAACCTGCTGCCACCGGTGATCCCGGGCGCGCAGCGGTTCGACCCATACCCGTCGCCGAACGGCGCCGGCGACGTCGCGAAGGCCAAGGACGAGCTGGCCCAGTGCGGGCAACCCGACGGCTTCACCACCGGTATCTCCTACCGCGCCGAGCGACCGAAGGAGAAAGCGACGGCCGAGGCGCTGCAGCAGTCGCTGGCCAAGGCCGGCATCAACCTCGAGATCAAGCCGTACCCCTCCGGTGACTACTTCACGCTCTACGCCGGCAACCCGGGCTTCGCGAAGGCCAACAACCTCGGTCTGCTGATTCACGGGTGGGGTGCGGACTGGCCGGACGGCTTCGGCTTCCTCACCCAGATCGTCGACAGCCGGGCCATCCGGGAAGCCGGCAACACCAACCTGGGTATCAAGGACCCGGCCATCGACCGGCTGATCGACCAAGTGCTGATCACGACGGATACTCCGGCGCGGGAGAAGCTCTGGGTCGACGTCGACAAGTTGGTCATGGAGGACGCGTTCGTGCTGCCGGGCATCTGGGCCAAGGGCCTGCTGTACCGCCCGCCGAACCTGACCAACGCGTTCATCACCGACGGCTTCCAGATGTATGACTACCTCGCGCTGGGAACCACCCGGAAGTAGGTGAAGGCACTCAGACGGCACGCCCGCGCGTACCCGACCCGGGGTGCGTGCGAGCGGCAGTCCGGCCGTAGCTCATGGCCATCTACATCGTTCGACGGCTGATCGCCGCGGTGATCCTGCTGCTGATCGTCAGCGCGGCGACGTTCGCGATCTTCTTCCTGGTGCCCCGCCTGGCCGGGGCCACCCCCGACGACCTGGCGTCGCGCTACGTCGGCAAGAGCGCCGACCCGGCGCAGATCCACGAGATCGCGGTGAGGCTCGGCTTCACCGACCCGATCTGGGTGCAGTACGGCCGGTTCGTGAAGGGCCTGGTGGCGGGGGCGGAGTACAGCACCGGCCCCACCACGGTGCAGTGCCCGGCACCCTGCTTCGGATACTCCTTCATCACGCAGAACCCGGTGCTGCCCGACCTGCTGGACCGGCTGCCGGTGACGATGTCGTTGGCCGCGGGGGCCGCGTTGATCTGGGTGGCGGCGGGTGTCGGCACCGGCGTGGTATCGGCGCTGCGCCGCGGCAGTCGCCTGGACCGGGCGGCGATGGGGGTCGCGCTCGCCGGGGTGTCGCTGCCGATCTTCTTCACCGGACTGCTCTCGTTGTCGATCTTCAGCTACTCGCTCGGGATCACCGCACCCGGTGGGAGCTACACCCCGATCGAGGAGAACCCGCTGCTCTGGGCGTACAGCCTGATCCTGCCGTGGATCACGCTGGCCTTTCTCTACGCCGCGGGATACGCCCGGCTCACCCGGGCTGGCATGCTGGACACGATGGGCGAGGACTACATCCGCACCGCGCGGGCCAAGGGGCTACCGGAACGCACCGTGGTGATCAAGCACGGTCTCCGCTCGGCCCTCACCCCGATCCTGACGATCTTCGGGCTGGACCTCGGGCTGCTGCTCGGCGGCGCGATCCTCACCGAGAGCACGTTCTCGCTGCCCGGTATCGGGAAGTACTCGGTGGACGCGGTGGTCAACAACGACCTGCCGAAGGTGCTGGGCGTGGTCCTGGTCGGGAGCATCTTCGTCGTACTGGCCAACCTGGTCGTCGACCTGCTCTACGCCGTGGTCGACCCCCGGGTGCGGTACTCATGAGCGCATTCCTCAACGTGCGCGACCTGCGGGTGCACTTCCCTACCGACGACGGGGTGGTCAAGGCCGTCGACAGGCTGTCGTTCACCCTGGAGCGTGGCAGGCGGCTGGGCATCGTGGGCGAGTCCGGCTCGGGCAAGAGCGTGACCAGTCTGTCGATCATGGGCCTGAACCAGGCGGGCGCCGCGCGGATCTCCGGAGAGATCTGGCTGGACGGCCAGGAGCTGGTCGGTGCGGATCCCGAGCGGGTCCGCACGCTGCGCGGACGCACCATGGCGATGATCTTCCAGGATCCGCTGTCGGCGATGCACCCCTACTACACCGTCGGTCACCAGATCGTCGAGGCGTACCGGCTCTATCACGACGTGAGCAAGACCGCCGCCCGCAAGCGCGCGGTGGAGCTGCTCGATCGGGTCGGCATCCCGCAGGCCACGTCGCGGTTCGACGACTACCCGCACCACTTCTCCGGGGGGATGCGGCAGCGCGCCATGATCGCGATGGCGCTGTCGTGCAACCCCGCGTTGCTGATCGCCGACGAGCCCACCACCGCCCTCGACGTCACCGTGCAGGCCCAGATCCTCGACCTGATTCGCGACCTGCAGGCCGAGTACGACTCCGCAGTGATCATCATCACTCATGATCTGGGTGTTGTCGCCGAGCTGGCCGACGACGTCCTGGTGATGTACGCCGGGCGCGCGATCGAGGCCGGCTCCGCGGTGGACGTCTTCGCCGCGCCCCAGCACCCCTACACCTGGGGCCTGCTGGGTTCGATGCCGCGCTGGGACCGCGAGCGGTCCGACCGGCTGCTGCCGATCACGGGCAGCCCGCCGAGCCTGATCACCGTGCCCTCGGGCTGCGCGTTCCACCCGCGCTGCGCCTACGCCGCACGCAACGGCGGTCGCTGCGTCACCGAGCGACCCGAGCTGGCGCCAACCGGCTCGGGCGAGCACCTGGTCGCCTGCCACCTGTCGCACAAACAGCGCCGGCAGATCTTCGACGACGAGATCAGGCCAAAGCTGTGAGCGATCGAGTTGCCCTGCTCAGCGCGTCGAGGCTGCAGAAGAACTTCCCGGTCCGCCGTGGCCTGCTCCAGCGCAAGGTGGGTGCGGTGCAGGCCGTCGACGGTCTGGACTTCGAGGTGTTCCGCGGCGAGACGCTCGCGCTGGTCGGCGAGTCCGGCTGCGGCAAGACCACCACCGGGCGGCTGCTCACGCGGCTGCTCGAACCGACTGACGGAACGATCATCTTCGACGGGCGCGACATCAGCCACCTGCCGCAGCGGTCGATGCGCCCCATCCGCCGGAACATCCAGATGATCTTCCAGGACCCGTACTCGTCGCTCAACCCCCGACACACCGTCGGTACGATCGTCGGCGCGCCGTTCCGGATCCAGGGCGTGGACCCGCCGGGCGGGATCCGCACGGCGGTGCAGGAGCTGCTGGAACTGGTCGGGCTGAGCCCCGAGCACTACAACCGCTACCCGCACGAGTTCTCCGGCGGCCAGCGCCAGCGCATCGGCATCGCCCGCACCCTCGCGTTGCGACCCAAGCTCATCGTGGCCGACGAACCGGTGTCCGCGCTGGACGTCTCGATCCAGGCACAGGTGATCAACCTGCTGGAGGACCTGCAGGACGAGTTCGACCTGACCTACCTGCTCATCGCCCACGACCTGTCGGTCGTGCGGCACGTCTGCGACCGGGTCGCGGTGATGTACCTCGGCAAGATCGTGGAGCTGGGCGACCGGACCGGCGTGTACTCCCGGCCCAGGCACCCCTACACCGTCGCGCTGCTCTCCGCCGTGCCGGTCCCCGACCCGCAGCGACGAGGCAAACGGGAACGGATCCTGCTCACCGGCGACGTCCCCAGCCCGCTGCACCCCCCGCCCGCCTGCCGGTTCCACACCCGCTGCTGGAAGGCACAGGAGATCTGCGGGACGGTCGAACCACCGCTGGTCGAGCTGGCGCCCGGGCACCGGGTGGCGTGCCACTTCCCGGAGAACGCACCGGACACCGATACGTGAGCGCTCGGCCACGGGAACCCGGCCCCGCCCCATGATCGTCGTTTGCGGGACATGAGCTGCATATGCGCAGCTCATGTCCCGCAGGCGGTGATCATGGCTAGGAGGCTGGTGTCAAACGCGATATTTGGACAAAATCGGTAGTCGCGGAGAGTGAAACACGCAGGTCAGCGGGTTGTGGAATGATTGCGCAGCGTGACAATTCACGAAAAACACCAGCCTCTTAGAAGGCTCCCCGGAGCCGATCACGTAGCCGGGATGATCACCGGATGAACTCGATGCGCAGCCCGTCCTGCCCCAACACGATCAGCTTGCCCTGTGAGTGCTGCCAGGTCAGCGGAATGAGGAAGTACGAACCGCCGTTGACGAAGACGAGCCGCAAACCCTCGTAACGGTAGTGGTAGCCGCCCTGTTCCTGGTTGGCCAGCACGGTTCTCGTCGCGTCAGCCGGGTCCAGCTGCAGGTCGTCCCTGCTGTAGAGCAGAACCGCTCTGGTGTGTCGCACCGGGTCCTCGACCACCTGCCGGGCCAGACCCCGGCCGACCACCTTCGCGAAGCCGTCCACTCCGGCGAAGAGCAGCAGGGCCACCAGGAAACCGGTCAGCAGCGATCTGGCGAACCGCGGTTCGTCGAGAGCCCGATTCCGACGCGTGGGCAGCCTGCCCCGCACGGCTCTGCGCAGTGAGTTCCCATAGGAGAAGGACAGCACAGCGGCGGCAAGCAGGAACGGCGCCGCCAGCACGGCATACGCGCGCAGGAGCGGACCGTTGAGCGACGCCACCGCGGCGATCAGCCCGAGCGCGACCACGACGGCCGGCACGGCACCGGAAAGGCGCAGCAACGACCGCAGCCGCCGCCGGTCAGCCAGTCGCGCCCGCAGTCGCCGGTCCACCCATAGCAGCGCCAGCGCCACGACCGTGAGCACGACCAGTGGGAAGTACAACGCGCCGACGCTACGGATCAGGTAAGCCGGGATCGACGCCTCCGCCAGAATGGTGACATCGAACCCCAGTGCCGAGGACTGCGCCATCTGCCTGACCCAGGCAAAGTAGACCAGCAGACCGACCACCAGTGTCACCGGTGGCAGGACGGTGGTGAACCCCTCCAGCCAGGCCGCACGATCCCGAGTCCGGTCAGTCATTGGCACGCCGCGTACGGAGAAACCGTCGAGGCCACAATCCAGATACGCGCCTCCGGCTTGCCTTCGTGGGCTTCGACGAGGTCGGTGAGCAGCCCGAGAGCAAGCTCGTCAGGGCAAGTAGGCGCGCTTTCGGCCTGTGTCAGGGCTTCCCTGGCGGCCTGCCAGCGTGCCGCACTGTTATCGGCCACGGCTGTGCACGCCTCGCCCAGTCCCCGGTAGATGGGCTCGGTGGCGCCGCTGCCCAGCGCACCGATCGCCGCGCAGTCGCGGCTGGTGAAAGCTTCCGTCCACTCCGGGGTGGCGATCTTGTATTCGGTCGTCGAGCAGTTCGATTCAGGCGTCGGCGACACCGAGTCGCTCGTCGGGATGGGCAGGCAGTACGGCGCGACGCTGCCGATCGGACCTGGCGGTACCCAGGCCACCTCAACGGACTCCCTGGGCGGGCGCACCGTTGTCGTCACGGCCCTGGGAGTCGTCGGTGTGGTGGACGGCGCGGCCGTCGGGATCGGTGTGGTGGACGGTACGGCCATCGGCGTCGATGATGTGGGGGACGGCGCGGCCGACGGAATCGACGCGGTGGACGGTACGGCCATCGGGATCGATGATGTGGGGGACGGCGCGGCCGTCGGGATCAGTGTGGTGGACGGTGTGGCCGCGGAGACGGAGTCGGAGACGGGGTAAGACGGTGGGAGGACGTCCGCCGCGCACGCGCTCACCAACAGCACGGCCAGCACGGATACCCACACCCGGATCCTCGACATACGACCTCGTCCCCCGACTAGGCAACCACGCATAGTTCCCGTTCAATCATGCTGGTCCGAGACGTCGTATCGAACCGGAATAATGTGCTGTTGCTGGTCTTGGGCCGTGTCAGCCGATCCGAGGGGACCCAGGATGGCCTCGACCTCGTCGTGGGCCGGGCTCTCACCCCCGCACTCGTGCTGGTGGCGGCACCAGCCCGACGGAGTGCCGCCGAAGGTGGTGTCTCGGCGGGTGGGATCGGTGCGCCGGGCCGGGCGCCGGGCACCGTCGTATCCTGCGGACCACCGATGATTCCGGGAGGCGTGGCGATGAGGCCGGGCGATACGGCGGCGACGCCTACCAGCACAGTGCGCCCCACCGATCTCCGCGCTGTACGAGCGGCGATCCTCGACACCTCGGGTCCGATGGCGATCGCCGGGGCCGGCACGGCTGCCGCGTGGGGCGGCACGCTCGGCCCCGTCGACACCGTTCTGGACACGACGGGGCTGACCGGGGTGATCGCGCACAACCCCGGCGACATGACCGTCTCCGTGCACGCCGGCACTCCGCTGCGGGAACTGGCCGCGGAGCTCGCCCCGCACAGCCAGCACGTGGCCTTCGACGCGGCCCGCGCGGCCCGTGGTGCCACCGTCGGCGGTCTCGTCGCCACCGCCGACGCCGGTCCGTCCGCTCTCGTCTACGGCTCACTGCGCGACCTGGTCATCGGCGCCACCGTGGTGCTGGCCGACGGCGCGGTGGGTCGCAGCGGTGGGCACGTCATCAAGAACGTCGCCGGATACGACCTCACGAAGATCCTGCACGGCTCCTACGGCACGCTCGGCGTGATCGCCGAGGTCGTGCTGCGGCTGCACCCGGTGCCGAGACGCACCGCGACCCTCACCCTGGAGTGCCCGCTCGCCGACGCCGCCGGGCACACCACCCGGGTACTCGGCAGCCCGCTGGAGCCAGCGGCGTTGGAGTGGGTGTCCGGAGATCCGGGATTCCTGCTGGTCCGCCTGGAAGGCACCGCGGACGCCCTCCCCGCCCGCGTGCAGCGGCTTCGCACCCTGCTAGGCAGCGCTGCCACGGAAATCCCCGCAGAATCCGACGAACGGCACTCCCGTCGGACAGGTTCCGACGAGAGTGCCGCTCGTTCGGCCGCTGTGCGTGATCCCTCGGTGCGTGATCCCTCGGTGCGTGATCCCTGGGCATGGCATGCCGAGCTCGTACGCGGCGGGGCAGGGCGGGTCATGCTGCGGGTCGGTGTGCTGCCCGGGCGGTTACCGGCGTTGCTCGCGACCCTGCCCGGCGCGGATGCCCCGGATGCGGCCATCACCGCGGGCCTCGGTACGGGCGTCGCGACCGTCGCGCTCGGGCCGGTGGGAGATGTGGGGGTAGCCGATATCGCCGCGGCCCACGCCGCTGTGCACGCCGCGGGCGGCACATCGGTTCTGCGCGACCGCCCGGCCAGCCTCGACGCGCCGGCATGGGGCCCGCCACCGTCCGCGATCGCCGTGTTGCGTGCGGTGAAGAAGGAACTCGACCCCGACGGGCGTTTGGGGCCCGGCCGGTTCGCCCCCTGGTTCGACGCAACCGAGGATGGGACCTCGTGACTTCCTCCCCCATGCTGCCCGACAGCGGTTCTACTGCCTCCACCTGACCGCGGATGTTCACCAGCAGCACCCCGCCCGTCATCAGCGCCAGCCCGACCCGATTCACTCGCCAGCTCTGTGGTTCTGCCGGTCAGTACAGCACCGCAGGAGTTCATCGCGGGTCCGGAGCACGCCGCCAGCTTCATGATCTCGGCGGCTCGAACCGCAGCAGCTCGTCCGTGCCTTCTGCGGCGGCAGCCTCCACTTCCGGTGGCAACGGGTTGGCTTCCACGGTGAGGATTCTGAGTGCGGCCAGCCGTCCTAAACCCTTCGGGAGCATAGTGAGCCGGTTGTAGCCGAGGTAGAGCACGGTGAGGTTGCCCAACGTGTCAGGGACCGCGGTGAGCTGGTTACCGCCGAGATAGAGCACGGTAAGGGCGGTGAGGTTGCCCAACGCCTCGGGAACCACGGTGAGCTGGTTACCGCCGAGATAGAGCACGGTGAGGGCGGTGAGGTTGCCCAACGCCTCAGGAACCGCAGTCAGCTGGTTACCGCCGAGGTCGAGCGTGGTGAGAGCGGTGAGATTGCCCAATGCCACCTGAAGCGCGAGCAGGTCCTCGTCATTCAGGTTGAGGCCAGCCAGGTCGAGTGGCTCTGCACTGTCGAGAGCGGAAATCCGACGCCCGGCCTCTCGAAACCCCTCGTGTGTCATTGGCATGGAGCGTAATGCCGCCCGAACACTTCTACCCTCCGCGTCGATGCTCGGGCGCTGCGCTACCCCTCGGTCACGAACGGGCTCGACGCGATCTCCGTGCCGTCCGCCAGCACCGCGATCTCGAAATCGCCGAACACGTTAGGCACCTCACCCTGCAACTGGTGCAGGCACTCCACCGCCAGCGCCCGGATCTCGACGTCGGCGTGCTCGGTGGCCCGCAACGCGATGAAGTGCCGCCAGGCGCGGTAGTTGCCGGTGACGACGATGCGCGTCTCGGTGGCGTTAGGCAGGATCGCCCGGGCGGCCTGGCGGGCCTGCTTGCGGCGCAGGGTGGCACTGGGCACGTCGGCGAAGCGGCGCTCGAGTCCGGCGAGCAGCTCCTCATAGGCCTTGACCGACGCCCCCGCAGCTTCGAGGAACAGCGCGTGCAGCTCGGGATCGGCCGCGATCACCTCCGGCTCGACCATGGCCGCGTTCCGCTCGGGCACATAGCGCTGGGAGAGCTGGGAGTAGGAGAAGTGCCGGTGCCGGATCAGTTCGTGGGTGAGCGAGCGCGACACCCCGGTGAGATAGAAACTCACCGAACCGTGCTCGAGCACCGAGAGGTGGCCGACCTCGAGGATGTGCCGCAGGTAACCGGCGTTGGTCGCCGTCGCGGGATTGGGCTTGCCCCAGGACTGATAGCAGGCCCGGCCGGCAAACTCCACGAGCGCCTGCCCGCCCCCGGCGTCGGTACTCCAGGGCACCCCCGCCGGGGCCAGGAACTCCGTCTTGGCCACGAGCTGCACGGTCAGCGGCACGGTTTCCGGCATAACAAGGAGCGTAACGGATCACCTTTGACGCCATGATGACCCTCATTGACGCTTGACCACCGCCATATCTGACGTCATAGTGATGTCATGGACCTCAGTCAATACATCACTCAGCTGCGGGAGGATCTCATCTCCGCGGCCTCAGCCGGTGATGAGCAGACCCGGCGGACCGCCGCGCTGCTCGCCGGTGCCATCGAGCCGGCCGCCCGCCTCGCCATCATGAACGCACTCGCCGACGTGGCCGCCGAGATCACCGAGGCTCTCGGTGACCGGGTGGTCGACGTTCGCCTCGACGGCCGTGACGTGCGGGTGGCGGTCGGGCCAGACCCTGATGCGGACTCCCCACCGGAGGAGCCCGACCGCCATGGTCGACCTTCTTTCCAGGGCTTTGTCGGCGCGGACGCCGGGGACATCAGCCGGATCACTTTGCGCCTGGTCGAGCAGATCAAGAGCCAGGCCGAGAGGGCCGCGGCGGCGCAAGGGGTGTCGCTCAACTCCTGGGTGGCCCAGGCCGTACAGGGTGCGTTGGGCGGCCACGGGCAGCGCGGCGGCCGGGGCGGACCCGGCGGCCGGGGCGGTCGCAGCGACAGGTTCGGCGGGGACGGACGCGACGGACGCAACCTTCGCGGCTGGGTGCAGGGGTGAACGAGATGACCGAGGAGAGCTCCGAACTCGTGCGCCAGCAGAGCTGGCCGGTCGACGCACCCGCCGAGATTGAGGTGTCCGTTGGTCTGGGCCGGGCCCGGATCGAGCTCGAGGACGGCATCGGTGAGGTGCGGGTGGAGGTGCGGTACGACCCGTCGACGGGCAGCGGGTGGGCCACCCAGGGCTTCAACAGCCTGATCAACTGGCTGGGCGCCGGCCCCGAGTCCGGACTGGGCAGTATCGACGCCGATCTGGCCGCTGAGGCCGTGCGCGCCGCGGACATCTCGTGGTCGGACGCCGGCGGCCGGCTGGTGGTACGCAACTGCCGGGAGCTGCCGCTCCGGCTGGTGCCGCTGGCGGTCACCATCTCGGCGCCGACGGGGTCGCGGCTGGCCGTGCGCACCGGATCCGGCGACGTCACCGTCACCGGACGGGCCGGCTGGGCTGCGGTACGGACCGGTTCGGGCAACGTGACCGTGGCAGCTGTCGACGGTGACGCCGACATGACCACCGGCTCCGGTGACGTCGGCCTCGATGCCGTCAGCGGTCGGGCCCGCGTGCGCACCGGTTCGGGGCGGATCGCGCTGACCGCAGCCGGTGGGCCGACCGAGATCAAGGCCGGCAGCGGTGACGTGTGGCTGGGCGAGGTGACCGGCGATCTGGGTGTGCGCACCGGCTCGGGCGAGGTCATCGTGGCCGACGCCCACACGGGCCGGCTGGATCTGACTAGCGGCACCGGGGAGCTGCGGGTGGGCGTGCATCCCGGGGTGGTCGCCGAGCTGGACCTGTCGTCGGGCACCGGGCGGACGCGCAGCGAGCTGGACGTGCGCAGTGTGGCACCAGAGCATGCCCCGGCGCTGCGTGTGCGCGGGCGCACCGGCACCGGCGACGTGCTGGTGACCCGGGCTGCCATCTCGGCCTGAAACCGCAAGCAGGAGCGGCGGGTGTCGCGCCGGGGCCGCCCAAGCGGTCCGGAGTCCGGGGTCCGGGGTCCGGCACTCGGCGGCCACCGGCCGTTGCAGTTCGATCATGGACCGGCCGCGGTGTTGTGACGTTGGAGGGCCATGGTGAGCGGGGCGGCGAGGTCGCCCCGCTCGCCGGCCACCACCGCGTCCAGCTCCAGCCAGCCCGCCATCTCCTGAAGCTCCGCGGCGAGCTCGGCGGTGACCCGCGCGACGTCCACCCCCGGCTCGGCGAATGCGCCGGGCACCCGCAGCACCCCGGCCGTCCGGTCGGCCTTGAGGTCGACCCGCGCGACGAGGGCACCGTCGAGCAGGAACGGGAAGACGTAGTAGCCGTACTCGCGCCGCGGCTCGGGAACGTAGATCTCGATGCGGTAGCGGAAGTCGAAGATCCGCATCGTGCGCTCGCGCTCCCAGATCAGCGGGTCGAACGGGCAGAGCAGGGCTCGACCGGTGATCTGCCGCGGCACCCGTGCGCCAGGCACCCGGTAGGCGGGATGGCGCCAGCCGAGCACCTCGATCGGCTCCAGCTCCCCGCCCTCCACCAGCTCCGCCACAGCCCGACGGCATCGCTGCGGCCCGAGCCGGTAGTAGTCGCGCAGGTCCGACTCGGTGGCCACACTCAGGGCCGTCGCCGCCCGGGTGATCAGCGCGCGGGCCGCGGCTTCGGGATCCATCGGGTGGGCGGCGAGCACCTCCGGCGGCAGGACCCGTTCGGGTAGGTCGTAGAGGCGCTGGAAATGCAGGCGGCTGCCGGTGGTGAGCTGCCCGGTGCCGAACAGCCACTCGCAGATCCGCTTGACGTCGGAGCGCTGCCACCACGATGCCCCGGGCGGGCGTGGCGCGGCGGCGCCGCGCAGCGCTGCCTCCAACGTGCCGGCACCGACCGGGCCCAGCTCGCGCACCGCGTCCATCACATCGTCGACGAGCGCGGCCTCGCGCTCCGCGAGCGCCTCGTAGTGTCGCCACCAGCCCGCGCGTTTGGCCCCGGACAGCAGCAACGGCCAGTCGACCACCGGCAGCAGGCTCGCCTCGTGTGCCCAGTACTCGACGAGCAGCCGCGGCCGGCGCACCGAGGGTGCCCACGCGGCCTCGTCCACCAGCGCCGGGTCGTAACGTCCCAACCGGCTGAACAGTGGCATGTAGTGCGCCCGCACGGCGACGTTGACCGAATCGAGCTGCAGCAACTGCACCCGGCCGAGGACGCGCACCAGGTGCCGTCGCGTCACCGGGCCGGAGGGACGCAGGTCGGCGAAACCCTGCGCGGCGAGCGCGGCGCGGCGAGCCGCGGCCGGGGCAATGGTCAGCAGCGGCGGCACCAGAGTGGTCACGGCAACGATGGTGCCACGCGACCCCGACGATTTCGGGATCGCTCGGTGGCAATCACGAGCACCACGGCGAACAGCACGATCCCGCCGCCGACGAGCTGGAGCACCGAGAACCGCTCCCCCACCATCAGCACCCCGAGCAGCACCGCGATCACCGGGTTGACGTAGGTGCGCTCAACCCGTCCGCGAAGACACCGGACGACCCGCACCTGTCGGCCGTCGGGTAAGCATGCGGTCATGGCCACCGCCGCGGTCCGACCTGCCGACGACAACGACATCGACGAGATCGTCCGCATCCAGGCCGAGACGTGGCGCACCGCGTACGCCGAGCTCGTCCCGGCTGCCGCGATCGACCAGCTGACCAGTCCCCCCGCACGGCAGGCCTGGACGGCCGCGGTGACCGCGGGCGACGGCTACCACGTGCTGCTTGCCACCGAGGGCGACCGGGTGGTCGGATTCTGCGCCGCAGCCCTGGCCACCGGGACACCGCAAGGCGAGCCGGGTCGAGAGCCGACAGCTCGCCGACCACCCGCCCCGAAGCCGAGTGGCAGAGGTGTGACAGGCAAGCCAAGTCGGGGTGAGCCGGGCGCTCGGTCGACGGATGCCCCTGACGACCCGCCCGGTGTGAGCGCTCGACAGTGGGCCGAGATCGGAGCCCTGCTCGTGGAGCCGCGGTGGGGTCGCCGGGGGCACGGCGGACGGTTGCTCGCCGCGGCAGCCGAGAAGCTGCGCTCCGCGGGTGCGGTCTACGGGCTCGCCTGGGTTCCCGAGACCGACCAGGCCTCACGCCGCTTCTACGCCCGCGCGGGATGGGAGCCCGACGGCCAGCTACGCGTCCTCGACGCCGGCGACCGGGAGCTCCGGGAGATCCGCATCACGGGATCGCTGGAACTCAAGCTCCAGTAGCCGGCTCGCATCATTCCAGGCCGAGTAGGGGCTCCAGGCCGATGGTCAGGCCGGGGCGGTCCAGGACGGCGCGGACGGCCATCAGCACTCCCGGCATGAACGACGCGCGGTCGAACGAGTCGTGGCGAATCGTGAGAGTCTCCCCGACGGTACCGAGGATGACCTCCTGGTGAGCCACCAGCCCGGGCAGGCGGACCGAGTGCACCCGGATGCCCTCGACGTCGGCACCGCGCGCACCCGACGTTTCCTGTGTGGTCGCGTCGGGAACCGGGCCGGCTCCGGCCGCGGCGCGCGCCGCCGCCAGCAGCGACGCCGTGCGCGCCGCCGTGCCCGACGGGGCGTCGACCTTGCCGGCGTGATGCAGCTCGATCACCTCGACGGAGTCGAAGAACCGGGCGGCCTGGCGGGCGAACTGCATCGCGAGCACGGCGCCGACACCGAAGTTGGGCGCGACGAGCACGTGCCCGGGTGTCTGCGCCAGCAAGCCGCGGACCGTCGCGAACCGGGCTTCGTCGAACCCGCTGGTGCCCACCACCGCGGCGATGCCGTGGTCGAGACAGAACCGCAGGTTGTCGAGCACCACAGCGGGATGAGTGAAATCGATCACCACCTGGGCCTCGACGACGCCGGATAGCGCGTCACCCTCGTCGACCTCGGCGATCAGTTCGAGGTCATCGGCTCCGCGCACAGCCCGGCAGGCCTCGGTCCCCATCCGGCCCCGCGCACCCAGCACGGCCACCCGGATCCGCTCCCCCGCCCCCGCATTGGTCACCGGGGCAGCCTACGGCGCCGTATCCGAGCAGCGATCCACACCGCCAGGACCACGAGACCCCACAGGTGAGCTCACCCTCCCGCCTGCGCAATCAAGGTCTGCATGGCCAGCTCGGCGGCGGATCGGGCCTTCTGACAGGCCAACTCCCGGCTCATGGGCAACGCCGTGCCGTAGTAGTCGTACTGCACCTGCAATGTCTGCCCTGCGGCCACGCCGACGAGGATCATGCAATGGTGGCTCCCATCCCCGGTGCCGAAACCCTTGGTCTCGACGGCTGGAAAGCCGGACACCGAGATCAACTCGGCACCGAGGGGACTGCCAAGTGCGATCTCCGGACCCTGGTCGGTCGTGCGCATGACGAGGTAGCCCTCGTTCGGCTCATACGGGCCGTGATGCCACTGGCACCGCGGTCCGGTTTCCTCGTCGGCTGGGCGAAACCGAGCGCCGCCGATATCGAGCTGGCGCAGCTGGTCGGTGGTGAAGACCGTGCACGGGTCGAGATCGTCGATACGAATATCTCGTGGTCGAGGAGGCAGTGCGGAGTCCGATGGGGCGGGTGCCGCGTCGCTCACGATCGGCGCGGCGCAACCGGACAACACGCCCGCCACGAGCAGTGCGGCCGCACTTGCCCGATATCGAGGGCTCATCGGCCAGCCTGGAAAGAGGCAGTGATCTCGTCCTCGGTCCACCCGTAGCTGCGGGCGACCGCATCCAGGGCGCTGGCGGCTTCGCGCAGGTCCTGGTTGTACCTACGGCATTGTCCGAGGAGCGCTTCGATGCGTTCATTGAACGCCTGCGCTGCTTCCGGGGACACCGGGTCTCCGCCGCACAGGCCGATACCTGGCCCGCGCCGCTGCTCATCAAGAATCAGGTCGTCCAGTCGCTGCGCCTCCGCCAACAACACAGCCCGCGCCTTCAGTACCGTCTCCCGATCCACCTCCATCCCCAACGCGGCAACGGCCGCATCGAGCTGCGGACGGAACGGCCCAGGCTGAGTCATAATCCGCATCGTAGATCCACCCATCCCCTCCAGGGGCCGTTCGGAACAACTCCCACCGATCACGAACCGAGAACGAATCCACCGACCCACACCGAGGTGGCGAGAAGCCCCGCCCCGAGCTCGATGAGGATGCTCCACCCAACCGCGGCCAACGCGCGCTGAATGGACGGCCATGCTCCGTCCCGTCACCGAGTCGGGCCAGCTCGGCGAGGTAGATGCCCAGCACGAAGCCGACGACGAGCCTCCCGAACTGGACGACTTGGCTCATGATCAACGAATACGGGACATTCGGTGCGAATACGCAGCTGATGCCCCGATTTCGGTGATCATCGACCGATCAGGGCTGCCAGGCACTGATCCACAGGACCTCGACCAATCCGGTCTCGATTTGCGAGTCTCCGCGGCAAGTAGCAACGACTCAACGAACGTGCAATCCTGCACGCAGAGAAGCCGGAAGCTCAGCCTCGCCGTCGTACGGCCCGACGACAGCGGCGGTGAGCGGGGCAGCCAGCAGTTCCGCCGCAAGCGCCGCCACCTCCTCGCCGGTCACCGCCGCAATGCGCTCCAGACTCTCCGCAACCGGACGCTGCCGGCCGTACTCCAACTCGGACTGCCCCAACCGGTTCATCCGGGACGGCGTGTCCTCCAGACCCAGGACGAGCCCGCCACGCAGCGAACCCTGCGCCCGCGCCACCTCGGCCGAGGTCAGCCCGCCGGCCGCAACGTCGGACAGCACACCCCGCACCACTCGGACGACCTCGTCGAGCCGCTCCGGTGCGCATCCCGCGTAGACGGCAAGGCTGCCGGCGTCGGCGTAGGTGATGATCGTGGAGTAAACCGAGTAGGCGAGCCCGCGCTGCTCACGCACCTGCTGAAACAGCCGCGAGCTCGGACCGCCGCCGAGCGCGGTGTTGAGCACGGCCAGCGCCGTGCGGCGCGGATCGTGGCGGCGCAGCCCGGGAACGCCGAGCATGAGGTGGGCCTGTTCGGTGTCCTCGTCGCGCAGCGCCAGCCGGGGACCGCTCGGATCCTGCTCGCCGGTGGGCAGGCGCGGGGGCACGGGCCGGGCACGGGCACCGGCTCGCTGCCCGGCGGGTCCGAGCGCGGCGGCAACCAGGTCGACGACATGACCGTGGGTCAGGTTTCCGGCCGCGGCCACGACCATCCGCGGCGTCGTGTACTCATCGCGCCAGAACTCGTGCAGCACCTCCCGGCTCATCCCGCGGATCGACTCCTCGGAACCGATCACCGGCCGACCGAGCGGATGGTCGCCGAACAGGGCGTCGTCGAACAGCTCGCCGAGCAGGTCCTCCGGGTCGTCGTCGCGGATGGCGATCTCCTCGAGTACCACCCCGCGCTCGAGCTCGACGTCGGCCGGGGCCAGCAGCGCATCGGTGACGACGTCGGCGAGCACGTCGACCGCCAGTGGCAGGTCGGTGTCGAGCACGTGCGCGTAGTAACAGGTGTGCTCCTTGGCGGTGAAGGCGTTGAGCTCACCACCCACCGCGTCGAACTCCTCGGCGATCCCGGCCGCGGTGCGCCTACGCGTGCCCTTGAACAGCAGGTGTTCGAGGTAGTGCGCGGCACCGGCCTGGGCCGGCGTCTCGTCGCGCGACCCGATCCCGAGCCAGATGCCGATCGACACCGAACGCACGCCGGGCATGGCCTCGGTGAGCACCCGCAGCCCCCCGGGGAGATCGGCCCGAGAAACGCCGGGGGCCCAGGCGGCAGCCCCCGGCGTCAGGACATTCGTCAACTTGCGCTGACCTCCGCCGCCACATCGGCCGGGGTCGGATCGCCAACGGAGGCGTTGTCGGTCTCGTTGTCCTCGCCGACCGGCAGCAGGCTGATCTTGCCCCGGTTGTCGATGTCGGAGACCTCGACCCGGATCTTGTCGCCGACCTTGACGACGTCCTCGACCTTGCCGATGCGCTTGCCGTTACCCAGCTTCGAGATGTGCACCAGGCCGTCCTTGCCCGGCACCAGCGAGACGAACGCACCGAACGCTGCGGTCTTGACCACCGTACCCAGGAACCGCTCGCCGATCTTCGGCAGCTGCGGGTTAGCGATCGCGTTGATCATGCCGATGGCTGCTTCCGCGGACGGACCGTCGGTCGCACCGACGTAGATCGTGCCGTCGTCCTCGATGGAGATGTCGGCACCGGTTTGCTCGGTGATCGAGTTGATCATCTTGCCCTTCGGGCCGATCACCTCGCCGATCTTGTCGATCGGCACCTGGATCGCGACGACCCGCGGCGCGAACCGGCTCATCTCGTCGGGGCTGTCGATCGCCTCTCCGAGCACCTCGAGGATCGTCAGCCGCGCGTCCTTGGCCTGGCTCAGCGCGGCCGCAAGCACCTCGGACGGGATGCCGTCGAGCTTGGTGTCGAGCTGCAACGCGGTGACGAAGTCGGGCGTGCCGGCGACCTTGAAGTCCATGTCGCCGAACGCGTCCTCGGCCCCGAGGATGTCGGTGAGCGCGACGTAGCGTGTTTCCAGGTTGCCGGCAGCGTCTTCCACCTCGTCGGAAACCAGGCCCATCGCGATGCCCGCGACCGGCGCCTTGAGCGGCACACCGGCGTTGAGCAGCGACATCGTCGACGCACAGACCGAGCCCATCGACGTGGAGCCGTTGGAGCTCAGCGCCTCCGACACCTGCCGGATCGTGTACGGGAACTCCTCACGCGTGGGCAGCACAGGCAGCAGCGCCCGCTCGGCCAGCGCACCGTGGCCGATCTCACGGCGCTTGGGCGAGCCCACGCGGCCGGTCTCACCGGTGGAGTAGGGCGGGAAGTTGTAGTGGTGCAGGTAGCGCTTGCGCGTCTCCGGGCCCAGCGCGTCGATCTGCTGCTCCATGCGCAGCATGTTCAGCGTGGTGACGCCCAGGATCTGGGTCTCGCCGCGCTCGAACAACGCCGAGCCGTGCGCCCGCGGGATGACCTCGACCTCGGCCGACAGCGGCCGGATGTCGGTGAGCCCGCGGCCGTCGATACGCACCTGGTCACGCAGGATCCGCCGGCGGACCTGCTTCTTGTTCAGCGCGCGAAACGCCGCACCCAGCTCCTTCTCCCGGCCCTCGAACTTCGGGCCGAGCTGCTCCAGGACACCGAACTTGATCCCGTCGACCCGCGCGTTCTGTTCCTGTTTGCCGGCGATGGTCAGGGCCTGGGCCAGGTCGTTGCTCGCCAGCTCGGACACGGCGGCAAAGGCGTCGGGCTGGTAGGCCGGGTAGGTCGGGAAGTCGCCGGTGGGCTTGGCGGCGGCGTCGGCCATCGCCTGCTGGGCCACGCACAGGCTGCGGATGAACGGCTTGGCCGCCTCCAATCCGGACGCGACGACCTGCTCCGTTGGCGCCTGCGCCCCGCCCGCGACCAGCTCGATCGTGGCGGTGGTGGCCTCGGCCTCAACCATCATGATCGCGATGTCGTCAGCGACGACGCGCCCGGCCACGACCATGTCGAACACGGCCCGCTGGAGCAGGTCATGGGTCGGGAACGCCACCCACCGGCCGTCGACCAGGGCGACCCGCACCGCGCCGATGGGGCCGGAGAACGGCAGCCCGGCGAGCTGGGTGGACGCCGACGCCGCGTTGATCGCGAGCGCGTCGTACGGATCGGCCGGGCTGAGGCTCATCACCGTGACGACGATCTGAATCTCGTTGCGCAGCCCATCGACGAACGACGGGCGCAGCGGCCGGTCGATCAGCCGGCAGGTGAGGATCGCGTCCGTGCCCGGACGGCCCTCGCGGCGGAAGAACGAACCGGGGATGCGGCCCGCGGCGTACATCCGCTCCTCGACGTCGACCGTGAGCGGGAAGAAGTCGAAGTGTTCCTTGGGGTGCTTGGACGCCGTGGTGGCGCTGAGCAGCATGGTCTCGTCGTCGAGGTAGGCGACGACGGCTCCGGCGGCCTGGCGGGCGAGCCGGCCGGTCTCGAACCGGATGGTGCGGGAGCCGAAGCTCCCGTTGTCGATGACGGCACTGGTCTCGTGCACGGTGTCATCGGGGTTGTCGACATGGTTGCTGGGATCGGTCATGTATGGGCATCTCCTTTTGAGGGGTGCCGCACCACAGCGAGAAGATCCTCGGCCGAGCCGGTCTTCGATCGAAGCCCCCGGGCCATGATTCCCACTGTGTCATCATGATGCACACTGTGTCGAAGCCCCGGGAGCCACTACCGAGGACCGGCGGATCGTCCTCCGGATGGCGCGGCGTCGTGTAGTTGTCGTCGTACGGACCGGTCCGGGGCCACCGGTGCGGGCGACCCCGGACCGTCGGGTCAGCGGCGCAGGCCGAGGCGCTCGATCAAGGATCGGTAGCGCGCGATGTCGACCTTGGCCAGGTACTTCAGGAGCCGACGGCGACGGCCGACCAGGAGCAGCAGGCCGCGACGCGAGTGGTGGTCGTGCTTGTGCATCTTGAGGTGCTCGGTCAGGTCGCTGATCCGCTTGGTCAGCAACGCGACCTGCGCCTCGGGCGAACCGGTGTCGCTCTCGTGGACGCCGTAGGTGTCCAGGATGGTCTTCTTCTGAGCGGCATCGAGTGCCACTGTGGTGCTCCCTTGGTTCGCGTGCCGTGGGGCCGACGACCCTGAAGAAGGACGATCCGTCGGAGAGATCGACTCTCCGAAAGATCAGCTCAGCAGTCGGTGGACGGTGGCGGCCGCCACGGACTGCAGCCGCACCCAACACGTCACGTTACCAGGCAGCGCCATTCACCCGACTGCACCCCAATGCCGCGGACCCCAACGCCGCGGGGTCGCGAGGTCGATCATGGGGAGGCAGCGGCCAGCCGCAGGATCTCGGCGAGTTCCGGGAACGCCGGTCGGAGGGTGGCAGCGGCGGCGGCCAGCCGAGCGGGAGCCGCAACCGTGCGCAGAGCGTCGACGACGGTGTCGGGCGGCGAAACCTGCCCCACCCGCTCCCGGCCTCGGGGCGGCGGCGGCCGGGTCCACCGCCATTGGGCCTTGGCGACCTCCGCAAGCAACGCGTCGACCGCCTGCGGCGCCGGCCGCGACGAGGCTCCGGCGCAGCGCTGGTCGAGCATCAGCAACCGGGCCAGCACGGTGGGATCGCCGATCTTGACACGGCGACCGCTGACCAGCTGGCTGAGCATCGCCGGGCTCATCCCGAGGGTGTGGGCCAGCCGGGCCTGCGTGATATCCAGCGCCGAGGTCAACCAACGGACCTGGTCACCCAGCGTGACCCCGTAGAGATCACGCTGGCGGTTTCGGTTGACAGCGATGCGTACCCCGGCCGGTTGCTCGGTCCTCATCCCCATCCGATGATGCTCGCAGCCGGACGGCCTCGGCGAGGGCGAACGGGAAAATCAACGCGCCAACAGCTTACGGGTACGGGCGATATCTCGGTGCATCTGCTCGATCAGCGCCTCGACGTCGTCGAATCGCTCCTGGCCACGCAGCCGGTGCGCGAAGTCCACCCCGACTTCGTGGCCGTAGAAATCTTCGTCGACGTCGAGCACGTAGGCCTCGACCGACCGCACCCGGCCGGAGAACGTCGGGTTGGTGCCCACCGAGATCGCCGCCGCCAACAACCGCCCGCGTGGAGCGTCAGCGGAGCGCGCATCGACACCGCGTGGAGCGTCAGCGGAGCGCGAACCGACACCGCCGATGGCAAACCGCCCGGCGTAGATCCCGTCGGCGGGTAGCGCACTGAACGGGGCGGCGGCAAGGTTCGCCGTGGGGAAGCCCAGCTCGCGGCCGCGCCGGTCGCCGTGCACCACCACGCCCTCGACGCGATGGGGCCGGCCCAACGCCACGGTGGCGGCCAGGACGTCACCCGCGTCGATGCAGGCCCGGATGTAGGTGGAGGAAAAGGTGACACCGTCGTCGCTGATCAGGTCCAGGCCCTCGACCGCGAAGCCGAACCGCTCCCCCAGCCGCGCGAGCATGGCCACGTCCCCGGCGGCGCGGTGACCGAAGGTGAAGTTGCGCCCCACCACGACAGCGGCCGCGTGCAGCCGCTCGACGAGCACCTCGTGGGCGAACTCCGGGGCCTCGGTGCGGGAGAGCTCGGCGGTGAAGGGCAGCACGCAGAACGCGTCGATCCCGAGCTCGGCGACGAGCTCGGCGCGGCGTCGAAGGCTGGTCAACCGGGCGGGATGGCTGCCCGGCCGGACCAGCTCGGCCGGGTGCGGATCGAACGTGATCAACACGGCCGGCAGCCCGCGCTCCCGACCCCGGGCCACCGCCCGGGCGATCAGCTGCTGGTGGCCGCGGTGCACCCCGTCGAAGACCCCGACGGTGACGACGCTGCGACCCCAGCCCGTGGGCACGGCCTCAAGCCCCCGCCACCGCTGCACAGTCGAGAGCCTACGACGCCTCTCCGTCTCCTCCCCGAGCCCTCCCTGAGCCGAACGAACGGCACTTTCGTCCATTAGGTATGGACGAAAGTGCCGTTCGTTCGGCAGGGGCTCGACAGGGTGGGGACTGGCGCCCACCGGGGGGCGCCAGCAGTGCCAGGGATCAACCGCCCGCGGGGGCCAGCACCACGACCGGGCGGGCCGCACCACCTTGCTCGGTCATCAGCGCGAGCACCCGACCGTCGGGGGCGAAGACTCCGTAGATGCCCGACAGGCCGGCGGCGGGGAGCGAGCGACCGTGTCCGACATCGGCGGCGCCCACGTCGTCCAGCTCGCGGCGGGCGAACGCGAGCGCGACTGCCTCGGCCAGGGTCAGCGTCAGCGCTGGCCCGGTCTCCAGCTCTTCCAGCGTGCGGGCGTGGGCGAGGGTGAACGGTCCCACTCGGGTGCGGCGCAGGGCCGTGAGGTGCCCGCCGACGCCGAGACCCGCACCGAGGTCGCGGGCCAGCGCGCGGACGTAGGTGCCCGACGTGCACTCCACCGTGACGTCGAGGTCGTTGCCGTGGCGCCGGTGGAGCGTGAACATCGAGACCGTGACGGGCCGGGCGGGCAGCACGACGTCCTCGCCGGCCCGTACCCGCGCATAGGCCCGCTGACCGTCGACCTTGATCGCACTGACCGAGCTGGGCACCTGCTGGATCGGGCCGGTCAGGGCGGCGATCCCGGCCACGATTGCGGCGTCGGTCACCCCAGCGGGGTCGGCGCACGTGAGTACCTCCCCCTCGGCGTCGTCGGTGGTGGTCGCCGCGCCGAGGCGGATGGTCGCTGTGTAGGACTTGGTGTCGAGCGCAAGATGGCCGAGGAGCTTGGTGCCACGGTCGACGCCACAGACGAGCACCCCGGTGGCCATCGGGTCGAGCGTGCCGGCGTGGCCGATCCGGCGGGTACCGAGGATGCGCCGCAGCCGGGCAACCACATCATGCGAGGTCACCCCACTGGCCTTGTCAACGATAACGAGACCGGGATCCACGCTCGTGATCCTGCCACCCGCACAGCTGATGATCGCAATGAGCGCGCCCGCACACACGGACTCCGGTATGTGAGGATGCGCTCGCTGTACTCATCGGTGACCGCGCCGTCGTCGCCCAGCACCCGTGCCACCGGCGCGGCCACGAGCCAGCCGACGACGGCGGTGTCGACGAGCAGGTAGAGCGGTTCGGCGGCCAGCGCCGGCAACGCGGGGGGGCAGCGAGCCGCCGCACATCCCGGACCGGAACCCGCTGCGCTCTCACCCGCTGACAGGCACCCGGGCCGGGCGCCGGCAGATGTAGCCGAACGCCGGAGGCAGGTTGCGCCAGATCGTCGTGCCGACCACGACCTCGTCGAAGATCTCGCGCAACGTGTGACGGAAGCGACGCGCCGAGGTGAGCGGCATGCCGTGCAGGTAGGCGAACGTGGTGAACGCCCCTGTCGGACCGATCAGCCGGGTCACCTCGCGCAGGATCGCGGCCTGGGTCGGGGCGTCGAACAGGGCCCACGGCAACCCGCTGACGACCGCGTCCACCCGGGTGACGCCGTGCTCAGCGAGCAGCCCGCTGAGGTGTCGGGCGTCCCCCCATACGACCTCCAGGGTCGGACGGGTGCGGCGCAGGTACTCGACCATGTCCGCGTCAAGCTCGATGGCGAGATGACGGGCGCCCACCGGCAGCCGCCGATCGATCGCGGCGCTCACCGAACCGGTACCGGGGCCGAGCTCGACGATGATCGGCGAACCCTCGCTCGGGACCACCGACGCCAGCACTCCGGCCAGTCGTGCCGAGCTCGGCGCAACGGCCCCGACCGTGGTCGGGCGGCGCATCGCGGCGGCGAGGAACGTCCGTCGCGCCGCCCGTGGGTCCATCTGCCGGCACTGGAGAATCGGTGCCCGTCCCACCGGATCGGACAGGGACGGCTCGTCCGGCCCGGGATCGGCTGCCACGGGTCACCTCCGTTGTCACCGACTCTGTTCACCGGCTTTGCTCGCCGACACGGTATCCCCCCAGCGCAGGCGGGCCATCTTCGCCAACGCATGCGGGCCATCTTGTCGGTGCCTAGCGTTACCGTGCTGACATGCCCGACGCCACCGCACCCGACAGCCGAGCCGACGGTGCGACCCCCGCCCCCACCCGGCGCAGTCTCTGGAGCCAGCTGTGGTTCTGGGTGCTGGTGGCGATCGCCGCCGGCATCGTCCTCGGGCTGGTTGCACCCGGCGTGGCCCGGGAGACCAAGTGGCTCGCCGACGCGTTCATCCAGCTGATCAAGACGGTCACCGGGCCGGTGATCTTCGTGACGGTGGTGGCGGGGATCGCCTCGCTGGGCAACCTGGCGCGAGCGGGCGGGCTCGCATTGAAGGCATTGGGCTACTTCCTGGCGGCCACGGTGGTGGCGCTGGCGCTGGGCCTGATCGCCGGCAACCTCGTTCGCCCGGGCGCGGGATTCGAGGGAACCCCGAGCGATGCGGCCCGCGACAGCGCCCGGCAACAGCTCGAATCGGGCTCGCAGGAGTCGGGGTTGGTGCCGTTCATCACCGGTGAGCTGCTGCCGTCGAGCTTCCTCGGGCCGTTCGTCGAGAACAAGATCCTGCAGATCCTGGTGCTGGCGATCCTCACCGCGTGCGCGATCTCCGCACTCACCCCGGCGCTGCGCGAGCGCATCGTGGGCGGGATCGACGCAATCAGCAAGGTGATCTTCGGCATCATCAAGCTGATCATGTGGGTGGCGCCGCTGGGCGCGTTCGGCGGGATGGCCTACACCGTGGCGGTCTTCGGCTCCAGCTCCCTGGCCAACCTGGCCCTGCTGATGGGCACGTTCTGGGCGACCTGCGCGGTCTTCGTGTTCGGCGTCCTGGGCGTGGTCGCGGCGTGGAGCGGCTTCAACATCTTCAAGCTCATCCGGCTGATCAAGGACGAGCTACTGATCATCGTGGGCACGTCGTCCTCGGAGACTGTGCTGCCCCGGCTGCTGGCCAAGCTGGAGTCGGCCGGCGCGTCCCGCCAGACCGTCGGGGTGGTGATCCCGACCGGGTACTCGTTCAACCTGGACGGTACCTGCATCTACCTCACCCTGGCCGCGCTGTTCATCGTCCAGGCCGGGGGCCAGGACCTACCGCTCGGCGCTCAGATCGCGCTCTGCGCACTGATGGTGCTCACCTCCAAGGGTGCGGCCGGCATCACCGGCGCCGGGCTGGTCACCCTCGTCGCATCCCTGCAGGCGTTCGGCGGCGCGTTCTTCACCCCGGAGTCGATCGCCATCGGGATCGCGTTGGTGGTCGGCATCGACCGGGTGATGAGCGAAGGCCGTGCGCTGACCAACGCCATCGGGAACAGCGTGGCCACCATGGTGATCGCCAAGCTCCAGGGCGAGCGGGACGACGAGCGGTTCCAGGCCGTGCTGGACGACCCACGCCTGGCCGACGCGGACATCAAGGAGGCCGCGGGCGGCGGCGAGCGCGAGACCAGGGCCCCGACCGATCCCCCGGACAACCGGACCGACCAACCCGAGACGGTGTCGACCCGCTGAGCCGAGGTGCGAATCCGGTGATTGCTCCACGATGGGCGCGGCCGCTGGTCGAACAACGCTCCCGCCCGTCTCCGACAACGCCCGTCTCCTACAGTTGCCGCACCCATCGCGACCGGTAACGCCGCTGTTCTGGATGTCGACAGTATCAGCGACCGGACACGGGACTCCTCCCATCGCTGGTCGCAGATGATTCGAAAAGGAGAGCTGCCCATGAGCCGTCATCCCGTTCACTGCCTGATCCCCGACTACGTCCTGCTCGAGATCGCACGCCGGGGCAACGACGCGGAACGCGCCGCCGCCCACGACACCCTCGCCGTCTCCACGACGCTGCGATCATCTCGTTCGCAGGCCGAGGCGATCCGCTCGGCATCCGGCTTCACGACGATCGCGACGCCGTCTCTGGGAGTTCCCAAGGTCGACTGCGTGGTCCGCAACGCCGCCGGATCCGAGGATCTGACGGCGCCCGTCACCCGCCGTGAGGGTGACGGCCCGACCGGAGACGATGCGGTCGACGAGGCGTTCGAGCACCTGAGGTCGACGTGGGAGTTCTTCTTTCAGGTCTACGCACGCAACTCGATCGACAACGCCGGGATGACGCTCGACGGCATCGTCCATTTCGGGCAGAAGTTCGACAACGCGTTCTGGAACGGCGATCAGATGGTCTTCGGCGACGGCAGCGAACTTCGTTTCGTCCGGCTCACGCAGTCACTGTCGGTGTGTGCGCACGAGCTCGGCCACGGCGTGATCCAGACGGACGGCCCGCTCGTTTATCAGGGGCAGTCCGGCGCACTGAACGAGCACATCGCCGACGCGTTCGGGGTGATGGTGCACCAGTGGAAGCACGGCGAGACCGCCGACACCGCCGACTGGCTGGTCGGTGCGGAGATCTTGGCTCCTGATGTGCAGGGCAAGGCACTGCGGTCGATGAAGCAGCCGGGCAGCGCCTACGACGACGACGTGCTCGGCAAGGACCCACAGCCGGCGCACATGGACGACTTCGTGGTGACGGCCCGCGACAACGGCGGCGTGCACATCAACTCGGGAATCCCGAACAAGGCCTTCTACGAGATCGCCGTCGCGATCGGCGGCTCCACCTGGGAGACCGCGGGCCGGATCCTCTACTCCACGCTCGGGCACCCCCAGCTCCGGCGGACGAGCGGCTTTCGCCAGTTCGCCCGGCTGAACCACCGCGTGGCCGGCGAAATGTATGGACCGACCAGCCGGGAAGCAGCAGCCGTCGAGACGGGCTGGAACGCCGTCGGCATCGAGCTCTAGCTAGGCGGCAAGGACGAGTGGCGAGCGGCCACCCGATTCAGGCACGCCGAAGCCAGCTGATCCTCGGTCGGGAACCGCGGGCCGCGCTCGCAGCGGCTCCGCGTTCCCCCCTGCTGACCATGCGGCCTTGGCGCCACGTTCTCCTGGGGGTTTGCTCGTACCGCCGCAACCACCCGCCGCAACGCCCCCCGGCAACCGCCCGTCCACCAGGCACGCTGATCACCGTCGCGGAACCGCTGACCGCAACCACCCCATCCGCACGTTCCCAGCCACCGATCAATCCCGCAGGACTCATACGGTACTACACTAGCCTCAGTGCGTGACCGGAGAGAGCGGACCGACCCGGGTGACATTCTGCCGCAGCGGTGGTCTGCTGGCCGGCAACGAGCTGGAGACGACGGTGTCCACGACAGACCTCGACGAGCAGGCGCGGACGACCCTTGAGGGTCATCTCGAGCAGGCCGACGTCGAGCAGCTCGCGGTTCGCTCGCCCATCCTCGGGCGCGGTGCGGACATGTACCAGTACGACCTGACGATCGAGCGTGGTGCGCGGCGGGTCCACCTGGTGGTGTCGCAGACCGCGATACCCGAGAAGCTTCGACCGCTCGTCCGGTGGTTGGAGCAGCGGGCGGCCGAACGGCGATGAACCTGGCAGCGGCCCTCAGACGAGGGCCGGCGGCTGCGACCGTGGCTCAGTCCGAGCTCCAGATACCAATGTCCTCCAGCATGTAACAATTTGTGATCATACGACGAGTCACCTGCACGTTGGGGTTCAACGCTGCGCGAAGGGACTCCCCATGTCGTCGATCCTGCGTCGAGCCGCCGGGCTTGGCCTCGCTGCATCCTGTGCCCTGGCCGTCGCCGCCACACCGGCGCTCGCCCAGGAACCACCGAAACCGACCGACGAGCAGCGCGCCGCGGCGCTGGCCAGACCGGCCGTGGTCTACCTGGAGACGGCCTACAGCGGCTACGTGTTCGACGAGACCGGGGGCCTCTTCAACGACGGCAACCCCTACCAGTTCACCGCAACCTGCACCGGCTTCGTCGTCAACCCCGACGGCTACATCGCCACCGCCGGTCACTGCGTGGACGTCGGCCCCGAAGGTGCTCGTCGAGAGCTGATCGCCGTTGTCGTCACCGAGATCGTCGCGGCGGACCCGACCATCCCCGTCGACGAGATGACCAAGTTCGCCCTGCTCAACTACAAGACGGAGGGCGCCAACCCGGGCACCCCCATCGATCGCAAGGTCACGGTCACCACCGGCGCGGGGACGGGCAACAGTCTGCAGGGCACGACGGTCACCGCCGAGGTCGTCGACCTCCAATCCTTCAACGAAGGCGACGTGGCGCTGCTGAAGATCCCGACCACCGACCTGCAGTCGGTCGAGCTGGCTCCGGACGCCGACGTTCAGCAGGGCACCCCGGTGCTGTCGATCGGCTACCCCGGCAACCGGGAAGCCGTCATCGACCCCTCGTTGGAACCCACGTTCAAGGACGGCCAGATCAGCAGCCGGACGACGACCGGTGCGGTGCCCGTCTACGAGGTGAGCGCGGCCGTGTCACCGGGCATGAGCGGCGGCCCGACGGTAGGCATGGACGGCCGGGTGGTCGGCATCAACAGCTTCGGCGCGAGTGAGAGGGAAGCCTTCAACTTCATCGCGACGGCGGCCCGACTGAGTGATCTGCTCGACCGGAACAACGTCACAGCCGAACTCGGCCCGGTGGACCTGATCTATCGCGAGGGTCTGGAGCTGTACTACGAGGGCGAATACTCCGACGCCATCGCCAAGTTCGACGAGGCACTCGGCCTGTCACCGGACTTCCGTCAGGCCCAGGAGTTCAAGACCAACGCCGTTCGCGCGCGCATCGAGTTCGGCGACGCCGGCATCGACCCGATCTGGTACTTCGTCGGGGGCGGCGCGGCCCTGCTGATCGGGGGCATCGTGCTCGTGGTCGTGCTCTTCCGACGCGGGCGCGGGCGCGGACCGACGCCACCGGCCTTCGGTGTCCCGCAGTTCGCGCAGGGTGCCTCGACCGGCTACCCAGGGTCCGCGCCGTGGGGCGGCCCGTCGGCAGGGATGGGCGGGCCACAGGCGCCGGCCGGCAGTGGCTTCCCTGCGACGCCGGCCGGTGGCTACCCGATGCCCACGGCCGATGCGTCCGAAGGGTCAAGCGGCATCACCCCGACCATCACCAAGGACTGTTCCCGGTGCGGCACACCCCAGGCAACCACGGCGCGCTTCTGCTCGAGCTGCGGAAACACTGTGAGCTGAGCGGCTCCGACCGTCGCGCCTGCGTATTCGGCACCGGCCGAACCAGCGCCGGAGTGCACAGTCGTCAGTGCGGGTGCCGGCCATCAAGGCGAAGTCGATGATCCACCGCGACGGCTTCTGGTCCGGCTGGTCAGCGACGTCCTCACTGACGAGGTACGGGCGAACGACGTCCGCGTACTCCGCGTCCGACCGCGTGAGCAGCCACTGCGCCGTCGCCTCGTTAAGGATGAACCCCGCCCCAACCGGGATCGGCCCCTGAAAGCAGCGGCCCTTGTTCGCCGCCAACGTCACCGCCTCGGCCGCCGAGGCCCCGGGCGCAGTCAGCCCGGCGGTGATTCCCGGCACCGGCGAGCCGTCGAGAGTGAAGGCAGCCGGCGGGGTTACGGGCTCCTTGACCCAGTTGACCAGCGCCACGTGCACCTTCGCCTCGCCCGGCCACTTCTGGCTGGACACCGCATCGGTGATCACGCCCCCGGCACCGACGACGTAGTCCAGCGATGCCGAGCGCGCGCGATTCTGCGCGATGGAGTTGGTGCCGACCAGCCCGGCCCGCTGGCCCGCATGGAGATGGTCGTGCGCCCGTCGGAACCAGTAGACGCAGTAGTCCTTGATCCCGACCCCGAACCTACGGCCGAGCCATTCGACGTAGTCGTCACCCATCGACCCACGGACGAACTGTGAGCCGAGGAACGGTGGGTTGCCGATGATGGCGTCGGTCAAGCATTTTCCGTAGCATGTCCTATCCACACCCGCTGACCTGCGGATTTGACTGATCGAAGGTCGTCCCCCGCCGCCGATTCCGTATCCAAGCAGTCAGCGGGAACTACGACGCGACCGGCCCCGCTGGCGATCAGCTCGTCGGCCTCGCCCCCGGTCCAGCTCGCGGCGGGGCACCAGACACCCGACCCAGGGCCACCACGCTCGCCGGACGAGCCGCTACCTGGCCGCTACCCGCCTGCTACCCGGTAGCGGCCAGGTAGCGCCCGGTAGCGGCCGGAGAACCGGCCCTGAGCTGCGGGGTAGCGAGGTAGCGGCCCCTGGCGGTGACAGTGTGGTTCGACCGGATTTCGCCGATTCCGCCCGAAACGGCTATGCCCTCCCCATGGGGGCGCTACCTCGCTACCCGGCTCCTCGCAAGATCACCGCAGCGCTGGCCCGAGCCCGACCCGTCCGGGCTATCTCTGCCCTCTTCCGGGCGTTCACGCCGGCCACCATCCGGCGCGTCCTGGGAGGGAGGGAGGGAGGGAGGGAGGGAGGGGCGGAGGCAGGGCGGGAATGCCCTGGTCCGGGGCG
>Ga0136617_10000370_pt1 | contig 36931 bp, 35 predicted proteins | sample AntDrymUQ3222106_2_FD_129672 | JGI IMG/M metagenome (GOLD analysis project Ga0136617, IMG submission 129672) | Polar desert sand microbial communities from Dry Valleys, Antarctica - metaG UQ322 (21.06) | ecosystem: Environmental > Terrestrial > Soil > Desert | place: Antarctica: Dry Valley... | reverse complement strand
GGCGTCGCAGGCCAGCATCCGCAGCGTCTCCGGGGCCAGGGTGCCGCCGAAGTCCAGCATCGCCGCCCGCGCCTGGGTCTGGAGGTCCTCCCAGGAGAGGAGCACGTTGAGGTGGGGGCGGGACCCGCCCGTGGCGGGCAGGTCGGCGTGGTCGAGGACGTAGCCGCAGATCTCGGCCAACGCCTGCGCCTGCCGCTGCGGCGTGGTCCGGTCGTCGTCGCCGGTCAGCGGCTTCGACCCGGCGTCCACAGCGGTGGCGATCGCGTCATACAGCGCGGCGTCGTCGAACCGCCCGCTGATCCGCCCACCCGAGCCGTCCCGGTTCCGGGCCAGGTTCAACTCGTTGACTTGGGCTGGAGGGCGGTCGTCGGGGGCGGGTCCGTCTTGGTCGAGGGCCTCGACCAGCCGCGTGCCGTAGGCGGACAGCTCCGCGGGGGCGTAGCTGGTGGCCTTGTCGGCCAGCTCCGCCTCCGCGCCGGCCCACACCGACGGCGACAGGCGCCCCGCGGCGTCCGACGCCAGGACCTTCGTGATCGTCTCCACATGCCGCAGTCCGACCTGTCCGGTGGTGAAGACCGCGGCGGTGGCCGGCATCCGCGCCGGCAACACCTGCCCGTCGAGCCCGACCCGCCCGCACACCTGCTCCGCGGCCACCACCCGGCGTCGGGCCTCGAAACGGTCCCAGCCCAGCAGATCGGCCACCGCCGAGGTCGGGCTGCGGTAGCCCCGTTCGAGGAACGCTCCCCGCCGGTCGAGGTCCGCGATCACCCCGACCGCGAGCCGGTCGACCCGGCGGGTGACGCCCTCGCAGAGCGTCAACGCCGACAACAGCTCCGCATCCGCAGCACCTGGACCCACCGCCGCGCACAGCGCGTCCAGCCCCGCCGCCAGGGCGGTGTGCGCGGAGGTCAGCGGGCTCTCGGTCACACCAGGATCATCCCCGCCGCCACCGACAGTTCCGGCCCCTCCGACCACCACCCCAGAAAATATTCTCAAGATTTTTCCTGGGAGCCTGTCGGTGAACCACAGCGGACCCGGCCAGGGCTGTGGGCGCAGGGAGCGCTGTGGTCACGCTGGCGTGTCAGGTCACCGTGTGAGGCGAGGCCCCTCAGGTAGTCTGGACGACCGGGGGGCGGTTGAGGGGTCACCGTGGTCACGCCTACCGACCACACCCCCAGGGTTCGCGGTGCCACCCCACCGGTGATGGAGCCGACATATCGGGTGATCGATGCGTCACCGCCGCATGATCGGTGACGACGAGCGGCTACCCGAACACCACGAGGACCTGGTCTACCGACCACAACCACGATCATGACCAGACGGCTGGTACGCCACGCCACCGGCAACCCACCACCACCTCGGCGGAGCGACACCCGCCCTACTCCCACCCCGAGACCGGACACATCAGCCACCTGAAAACGTTTACCAACAGGCTCTAAGCGGTGACGTTCTTCGAGAAGAGTCGCGTCGCCGACGGTGCCGGTCAAGCGGCGTGGACGGCACGCAGCTGGTCCTGCAGGGACCGAGCGGAGGCTGGGAGCCGGGTTGAGGGCAGGGCCGCGAAATCGGCTTCCAACCTGCTCAGCACCAGCGCGCAGCGCCGCGAACGCACCGTGGACGCCCGACGCAGCGCCGCATGTCCAGCGGACACCGCCCGCTCCAGATCACCGGCCGCGACATGCGCCCGGGCCAGCCCCGCCGGGTAGTACACCGCATAGACAGGGGTGCTGGCCGGATCAGTGGCGTAGCGACCGAGGACCAGCTCCGCGCCGTCGAGCAGGCTGCGGCTGTCCCGGGAGGTGACTCCGGCAAGGACGAGCGCACCGTTGGCTAGCTGGCTTTCCAAAGCGTCCGGTCCGAAGGCATCCGTTCCGGAGCAGCTCAAGTAGGCCGGAAGGGCGTCCATCGCACCCGACGTGTCCAACAACGTGCGGGCCTCGTCCGCGGCAACGTGGAAACCACGCGCGTTCCCGACCGCGGCCTGAGCCAGCGCGAACCGACTGGCAGCCAGCGCCCGCACCGCGGGCGGGGTCGATCGCGCGGCCTCATGAGCGGCGTTGGCCAGCTCCACCGCGTCCTTCGCAGCGCGACCTAGATCGATACCATCGTCAAGCCGACCTCGGCTCACTGCTGCCTGGGTCATGCAGACCAGCAGGTAGGCACCCATCGAGCGGTCACCTGCGGTGTGTGCCGCGTGCAACCCACTGGTCAAGTACCGCTGAGACAACCCGTGCTTGCCCGTGTCGTGCGCTATCCATCCCGCCAACTGCGCCACCTGCGCCCACTCGGCCAGCAACCGATCAGCCACCGCGCCGGTACTGAACCGAGACTGCCGCAACAGTTTGCCGACCCACGTCAAGTGGCGATGCACGATCCGCAGATTGTCCTCGTGCCCACCCTCGACACCACCCAGGTTCCGGATCCCGGCCGTTGTTGCCGCCACCATATCCACCATTGCCGGCGTCACGGTCATCGTGGGGTAGACGTCGGCCAACGCTGCGAACGAGCCACCCCGACTCGCGAAGTGATCCACATACCCCCAGGCTGGACCGGTCAACGCGGCCCCACCCACCGCGAGGAAAGTTCGACGGTCCACCTTGATCGAACCTCCCGCGTGACGCAGCCAGTCGTCCAAGACCCCCACCGTACCGGCCGCGGTCCACGGCAGCTGAAGATCGACATCAGCAGGCACCCAGAGCCCGGCAGGCCGCGCCCGACCCGACCACAACCGTTCCACCGACACCTCACGGTCCACCGCATCCGAGACCAGGTGCGCCACCACCGTCGGCAACGGATGACGCGGCACCCGATCCCGATGCACCCACTCCGACACCGTGTTCCGCCCCACATAACCCGGACCGAGCAGATCGTTCACCGCCTCCGCCAACCGCCCGGGTGACCACTCCAACTCCGCCAGCAACGCGCCCAATACCGCATTGCCCCCCTGCTCCACCACCACGACAACCCTCCACACAGACGACGAACACGAACGATCTCTGGGGTAACGAGCCCCGCGGGCACCCGATGATCGCTTTCTGTGTCGACTACGGGACCAGAGCCGGGCAAACCGACACGACGGCGCCATACCCGTACCCAACGACGGCACACCGACCCCTCCCGCCACTCGAACCACGCTTCCATCGACCCGATCCAGCCGACCCGTCCCAACGACCTGATCTACTGGACATCACCCACCAACCACCCAGCACGACACTGCGGAAGCCGGAGAAACCGATGTTCGAGGGTCACCGTGGCGCAACAGACCTGCTGACCGGCCATCCCAGGGGAGACCTGGCCTGGGTGAAGCCGTGACGTTCTTCGAGAGTCACGTCAACGACGTGCCGGTCAGGCGGCGTGGATGGCACGCAGCTGGTCCTGCAGGGACCGAGCGGAGACTGGGAGACGGGTGGGCGGCAGGGCTGCGAGGTCGGCTTCCAGCCTGTTCAGCAGCAGCGCACAGCGCCGCGAACGCACCATGGGCACCCGACGCAGCGCCGCATGTCCAGCGGACACCGCCCGCTCCGGGTCACCGGCCGCGACATGCGCCCGGGCCAACCACGCGCCGTAGAACACCGAAGAGACGGGACTGCTGGCCGGATCGATGGCGTGGCGACCGAGGACCACCTCCGCGCCATCGAGCAGGCTGCGACTGTCCCGAGAGGTCGCTGCGGCAAGAATGAGCCCACTGTCAGCGAGCTGGCTCTCCAGGGTCCGCGGTCCGTAAGAGCCCAGATAGGGCAGACGGATATCCAGCGCACCCGGCGTGTCGAGCAGCGTGCGGGCCTCGTCGGCGGCGGCGTGGAAACCGCGCGCGTTCCCGGCCGCGGCCTGGGCTTGGGCGAACCGGCTGGCGGCCAACGCCCGCACCACAGGAGGGGTCGACCGCGCGGCCTCATGGGCGGCGTTGGCCAGCTCCACCGCGTCCTTCGCGGCCCGACCCGGGTCGATGCCATCAGCCAGCCGACCCCGCTGCACCGCTGCCTGGGCCATGCAGACCAGCAAAAAGGTTCCCACCGAGCGGTCTCCCGCAGTGTGTGCGGCGTGCAACCCACTGGCGAAGCACCGCTGGGACAACCCGTGCCTGCCCGTGTCGTGCGCCATCCATCCAGCCTGTAGCGCCAGCTGCGCCCACTCGGCGAGCAGCCGGTCGGCTACGGCGCTGCTGCTGAACCGGGACTGCCGCAGCAGCTTGCCGACCCAGGTCAGGTGATGGTGCGCGATCCGCAGGTTGTCCTCATGTCCGCCCTCAACGTCAGCCAGGTCGCCGATCCCGGCGGTGATGGTCGCCACCAAATCCACCGTTGCCGGCGTCACGGTCCTGGCGTCGTGCGCGGCGGCCAACGCTGCAAACGAGCCACCCCGACTCGCTAGGTGATCCACATACCCCCAGGCCGGACCGGTCAACGCGGCCCCACCGACTGCGAGGAAGGTGCGACGGTCCAACCCGATCGAGCCTCCGGTGTGGCGCAGCCAGTCGTCCAAGACCTCCACCGTACCGGCCGCGGTCCACGGCAGCTGTAGATCGGCGTCAGCAGGCACCCAGAGCTCGGCAGGTCGCGCCCGACCCGACCACAACCGCTCCACCGACACCTCACGATCCAGCATGTCAGAGACCAGATGCGCCACCACCGTAGGCAACGGATGACGCGGCACCCGATCCCGATGCACCCACTCCGACACCGTGCTGCGCCCCACATAACCCGGACCGAGCAGACCGTTGACCGCCTCCGCCAGCCGGCCGGGTGACCACTCCAACTCTGCCAGCAACGCGCCCAACACTGCGTTGCCCCCCAGCTCCACCACCACAACAACCCTCCACAGACGACGAACATAAACGATCGCTCACCGTAACGAGCCCCACAGACACCCGATGGTCGCTTTACGCGTCGATTGCAGGGCCACAACCGGGCAAACCGACACGACGGCCGCGAGCTCGAGCCCCACCATCGGAACACCAGCCCCTTCCGTCACCCAAACCACGTTTCCACCGACCCGATCCAGCCGACCCGGCCCGACGCGCTGATCTACTGGGCAGCACCCGCCAGCCACCCAGCGCGGCACTGCAGAAACCGGAGGAAAACGATGTTCGAGGCCGCGGCAGGCCTGCTGCCCGCCCGTCCCGCGCCCGCCACGGGCGCGTTCCCGAGTTCGGATCACTTCCCGCTGGGAAGGCCGTACGGCGCCGTGAACCCCGTACCGGAGCCGCCCTCTCCGGTCCGGCCGTTCGGGCTCACGTTGGCGGTACCGCCGAAGACGGTGACCACGGTCAACCCAGCCGAGATCAGCTACGACGAGGACGCCCAAGTCGGGCTGGTGCGCGACGGGGACGTCTTCGTACCACTGTCGAAGCACACCGACGGCCAGACGAACACGATCACCGACGGCGGCGACGGCCAGTCCTCCAGCCAGGACTCCGACACCGATCAGCGCGAGGACTGAACCGACATGAGCGCCGCGCGATCCGTCCTCGTCATGACCGACCGCTACGACCCCACCGCGGATCTCGTGGTGGAGGAGCTGAACCGCCGCGACGCGCCGGTCTTCCGGTTCGACACCAGCGAGTTCCCCACCGCCCTCACCGTCAGCGCGGAGCTGACCGGCAAGCAGTGGCGGGGCCGAGCACGGACCGCGCGGCGGTCGCTCGACCTCGACGACATCAGCGGCGTCTACTACCGCCGCCCGACGGCGTTCGCCTTCCCGGACGGCATGAGCGTCGAGGAGCGCCGCTGGGCGAACGTCCAGGCTCGGCTCGGGTTCGGCGGCCTGCTGGCGAGCCTGGAACCGTGGCTGAACCATCCCCACCGCATCGGCTACGCGGAGTACAAGCCGGTGCAGCTGCGCACAGCGGTCGCCGCCGGGTTGCTGGTTCCCCGCACCCTCGTCACGAACGAACCGGACACCGCCCGCGCCTTCGTCAGCGAGGTCGGCGAGGCGATCTGCAAGCCGTTCAGCGGGACGACGGCGGTCACCGATACCGAGGGACCCCACCAGGTCTTCGCCACCCGCGTGACACCCGAGCAGGCCGGTGATCCCTCGGTCGCGCACAGCATGCACCTGTTCCAGCAGTGGGTGCCCAAGGACTACGAAGTCCGCTTGACAGTAGTGGACGATCAGTTCTTCGCCGCGAGGATCGATGCCCGTACCGCGGCGGCCACGGTGGACTGGCGGGCCGACTATCACGCCCTCGATTACACCGCGGTCACCACCCCGAAGTTCGTCCGCACCCGCGTGACCGAACTGCTGCGACGGCTGGGGCTACGGTTCGGCGCGATGGACTTCGTGGTCGCACCGGACGGCGAGTGGTGGTTTCTCGAATGCAACCCGAACGGACAGTGGGCGTGGATCGAGACCGAGACGGTGATGCCCATCGCCGCTGCCCTGGCCGACGCCTTGGAAGGACGCACCACGCTGTGACAATCGAACTGGAAACGCTCCGTGCCGAGTTCCCCAGCCTGGTCGATCCTGACCACACCGTCGAGCCGCAGTGGCGAGCCGCCCTCCGTGACGTGCCGCGCGATCTGTTCGTTCCCTACTTCTTCGTTCCCCTGCCTGACCGGCCCGGTTGGCGCATCGTCGAGAGCCCGAACCCCGAGTGGGCCAACCGCGTGCTCACCAACCGGCCGCTGATCACCCAGCTCAACGGCAGCGACGAGGTAGCCGAGGCGCTCCGACGCGGTGCGACCGTCGAGGGCTGGGCCACGTCGTCGAGCAGTCAACCGAGCCTGATGGTGCTCATGCTGGAGACCCTCGGCGTGCACGAGGGGCACCGGGTGCTGGAGATCGGCACCGGCAGCGGGTACAACACGGCGCTGCTGTGCCACCGCCTCGAGTCCAGCGACATCGTCACCGTGGACGTGGACCCGGCGATCACCGGACGAGCACGTGCCCGGCTCGCACAACTCGACTACCACCCGCACGTGGTCACCGCCGACGGCATGCAGGGCTGCCCCGTACACGCCCTGTTCGACCAGATCATGGCGACCGTCGCGATCCCCAGGCTGCCCCAGCCGTGGATCGAGCAGACCCGCGACGGCGGCACGATCCTGTTCCCGCTCGACACCCGCAACGGCGGCGGCCTCCTGCCCCTGCTGACCGTCAACGGCGACACCGCCGAGGGACACTTCCTGCCGGACTACGGCGGGTTCATGCCCGTTCGGCAGCAGAAGCGCCACGACGCTGCGCTGGCCGCGTTCCGCGAGGTCCCCGACCACCAGGGGACCGAGCGGACGACAGTGCTCGCCCACGAGGTCGCCACCGACGAGAAAGCTCCGTTCGAGTACTTCGCCGCGCTGTTCACCGGCGGCTACGACCAGATGAGCTTCACCCCGAGCAGCGGCGGACCGACCCAGACCTGGATCGCACTGCCCGACGGATCGTGGGCCTGCCACACCACCGACACCGACGGCACCCATCGCGTCCGGCAGGGAGGCCCGCAGCAGCTCTGGGCCCGCATCGAGAGCCTGCACTGGCACTGGACCAACCTCGGCCAGCCGCAGCGGCACCGATTCGGCCTGACCGTGACCCCGGAGACTCACCAGGTGTGGCTGGACGATCCCCGCAGCCCACGCCAGTGGACCTTGCCGATCTAAGAGCCCGAACCGACTGCGAAAGCGTAAACGGAACACGGCACTACAACTCGGCAGAACCGTCCTTCCAGGTGACGTGCAGGGCCCCGTCGACCGTCCGCAGCCGGATGCCGAGCACATCGGAGACGAACCCGCCCTCGGCGTCGGCGCTGACCGGCCGCAGCGCACCGTCGACGGATCGGAACAGCTCCACGTGGCGGCCCTGCGGATGCAGCACGATCACCTCGCGCACCCCGAGCGCCGCGTAGAACGGCAGCTTGCGGTAAGTCTCATCGTCCTCAGACCGGACCTCGACGACCACCTCGGCGCCCTCAGCGCCACGCTCGGACCCGTGCTCGGGGCGCCGGTAGAGCTGGTCGGGAACGCGATAGTCACCGTCGGAGCGGAACAGGCCCGTCTCCATCCGGGGCACGAGGCCCAGACGCTTGGCCAGCGGACCGACCACGTAGGAGAACTCGAGGCTGAGCTCCTGGTGCGCATCCCCCGGCGGGGGAACCAGGTGCAGCAGCCCGTCCCACATCTCGTCGCGGCCGTCGAGGCCGAGCTGGCGGCGCTCGTCGAGCATCGCCTGCGGCGCGTCGAGCATGAGAACCTTCACAGGCCGAGTATCCACCCTCGCCGAGTCAGGTCCAGACGATCCCAGGAGGGTCTAGCTTCCGGGCCGGTGCCACAGCGACCGGCGGACAACCTCAGTCAGGGAAGATCTACTGGTATGCTGCCACCGCCTGCGGGGTGCAGCTAGTCCAGGTGAATGCTGAGGGCGGTCATGGGCGGGATCTTCATAAACTACCGTCGAGGCGACCATGACGACGTGGTGTTGTTACTGGGCCGCCTGTTGTCCGATTACTTCGATCCAGAGCAGATCTTCCTGGACATCTTGTCCATCCGGTTGGGCACGCGGTTCCCTAAGGTACTGCCGGAACGAGTGCTCGACTCGGAGGTGGTGCTCGTCATCATTCACCCCCAATGGCTCACCTCGTGCAACACAGACGGTAGCCAGCGAATCGACGACGAGCATGACTGGGTAAGGCGCGAGCTTGTCCTTGCCCTCCAGGCACGGAAAAAGATCATCCCGATTCTCCTCGACAACACATCGATGCCGGCCCGGGAGGAGTTACCGAAATCGATCCAACCGCTCGTCGAGTGGCAGGCGTACCGGATCCGTACCGACTCCCGAGACGGTGACATCGAAACCCTGATCTCCCAGGTCAAGCGCTTGGTCGCTCCCATCTGGGAGTCGTCTGATGCGATCGAGAACACGTCGTCGCAACCGCCCGGTCGATGGCTGGCTGTGCTGACCGGCGCCCTGACCGTGTTGTTGCTCGTCGCACCGTCGGCGCTCGTGCTCAACGCAGCCTCACCCGTCGCAGGTGAGCTACCGGTGGCTTTCTATCTCGCCGGATGGTCATTGCTGCTGATGTGTGCACCGTTCTTAACGGCCGCGGCCGTCTGGGGTACTCAACTAATCATCAACTCGGCTGAACGTGAGCTGCACAGCCTGCCGACCAACAGGTACAACAGGCGGGTGGCGGTGCCGTTGGCTGTTACCGTGCTGGCGGCTCCCTTGGCAGTCGCTGTCTCCCTCGGTAGCGGACTTGGCGTTCTGATCTCAGTGCTGATCGCTTGCGTGGGCGTGGTTTATGTCTCAACCCGACAGAGTCAGACCGAGAGGATCGAGGCCGAGCTGCAGCGGAACTGGTCGTACCGTTTGCCGAGCCGGGTGCATCCGGCTTTGCTGCGGCAGGGGGTCACGCTGCTCGATCAACGAATGCAGGGCTGGTCCCGCCCGGTGTCGGCGGAACAATCGGAGAAGGCAGCGTCGATGTTGGATGCCCTTGACAACGGTGCCAACAGACTATGTGGAGCAACCGGGCAAGGTCGCCGGCACTGGCTGGCCGAACGACCGTGGTGGACAGCCGCATACATACTGTGGCTCGCAGTCACCGTAGGCCTTGCCGCAGCAACGGCCGTTTCGCTGCTACAGGCAGGTCAGACACCGGGGCGCACGCTCCTACTGCCCGTATTCGCACTGCTCATCGGCGGTGTACTGGCCTGGGGGACCATGGACGTCGTCTACCGTCGGCATCGGCGGCGAAACGATGCGGTAGCGGCCGAAGTGGCCGAGAACGTCAGGAAACTCCGCCGGGAGCTGGATGTTCTCGTTGCGCCTCGCTTGGCTCGCGGAAGTAGCGGAATATGAACAACATCTCGTGCGCGCGGCGCGGGGTTACGCGACGGGGCTGAGCGTGCGGGCTGCGGCCTGCTCGGTGGCCCGCAGCCGGTCGTGCTGTGCTGTGGCGAAGGCGGTGGCCACCGTCCGGGGGTCCTCGCCGGTGCGCCGGGCGCGGGCGAACACCCGCTCGACCAGCGTGCGCATCCGCTGTTCGATCAGTCCCAGGGCCTCGGTGGCGTCCGGGCCGATGTCGCCGAACAGGGTCCACCACCACCAGCTGTTGGCGGCGAAGTTGGCCAGGATGTCGGGCACCACGACGATTCCGCGGTGGCGCAGCGCGACCTCCGCCTCGGGTCGCACCGAGACGTTCGCCGCCTCCACCAGGTAGCGGCAGCGCACCGCGGACGCGTTGTCCGCGCCTACCGCGTAGGAGGTGGCCGCAGTGACCAGCACGTCGGCGGGTATGTCGAGCCAGTCCGTCCGGGGCAGGGTCCGAACGCCGACGGTCGGGAGCCCGCGCCGGTCCATCCGGCCGTCGGAGCTGCGGCCCGCCAACAGCCGCTCCACGTCGAGCCCTGCCGGATCGACGACGACACCGTCACGGTCGACGATGCCGACCACCCGCATCCCCGCCCTGGCGAGGTATCGCGCGGCGGCGCCGCCCATCGAACCGAACCCCTGCACCATTGCCGTCCGGCCGGCCGCGTGCTCGCCATGCTCGGCCAGGGTCGCAAGCGTCGCGCACGCCACGCCGTACCCGCCGACGACGTCGCCGAGGCCCAAACCGTCGACGTCGACGGCGAAGGCCGCGGTGACACGCGCGAGTCCTGCCTCCGTGCCGTCGGGGACGTACCGCAGCGCCGCGTGTACGCAGGACGACAGGCCCGACGCCGCGATCGCGCAGTCGATGTCGCGCTGCGTGGTGCCGAGGTCCTCCCCGACCGCCCACGTCGTCTCCACCAGCGGCCGGACCGCCGCGACGAACCGGTGCAGCACACCCGGCGCCGCCGGGTCACGCGGGTCGAAGTCGATGCCGCCCTTCGCCCCGCCGAAGGGCGTGTAGCGCTCTCCGGGCGCGGCGACGAGCGCCTCCTTGAGGGTCATCGCCCGCGCCAGGTCGGCGACCTCGGCGAGTGTGCAACCGGGACGCATCCGCAACCCCCCGCTGGCGACCCCGCGCAACAGGCTGTCGATGACGAGAAATCCGGTGGCCTCGGTCTGCTCGTCGGACCAGGTCAGCTGCAGATGTGGACGGTGGCAGGGGGGCGGCAGGGACATCGTCTTCTCCTGGTGGCTCAGGCCGGCAGCTCAGGAGACGCTGTCGCGCTCGGCGGCCAGCTCGGCGATGTGCTCGTTGAGCGCGTAGCAGGCCAGCACCCGGGCCGGTAGCGCCTCGGCCCCCGTGACCCGTCCCAGGCAGGTGTCGTACCCACAGCGGCACTCGAAGGGGCTCGCCATGCACCACTCCGTCGACGGGTAGAAGAAGGTGAGGTCCTCTCCCGCCTGCACCGGGCGCAGCGTCACGATGCGGCCCGCGGCGGTGTCCACGAACGTCGACGGGACGCACGAGTGGTTGAGGTAGCGCACCTCATCGACCTTGATGTGCCGGGACCGTCCTACCTGGATGGTGTAGGTCGTCGGCTGCGGAACGTCGACGCCGGTCAGCAGGGCGACAACCGCACCGACCGGCATCGCCCGGCGGGCGACGAAGCCGCTGCCTCCCGCATGGTAGGAGGCCAGCTCCAGCATGTCCTCGGCATCGGTGCTCGTCTCAACGCTCATCGTCGTCCTCCCAGTGGCGGTGTGCAACCAGCATCGCGTTGTGACCACCGAAGCCGAAGGAACTGCTCAACGCAACGGTGGTGGTCCAGGGCCGCCCGAAACGATCTTGGAACGACCTCGGCCCGCGCCCCCGTGTGCGAGGCTCCTCGGGACCCCTCCCGAGCGGCCCACTGATAGTCGGACCGACACCGCACAATCCGATTATCAGCCGGAAGAGCAAGACTTCAGGCAACGACCTGCTTGATCGTTTGCGATCTCGGAGGGAGCTTTCCTGACCGCAGGAACACCAACTCGAAAGGTGGGATCAGGTGTTGACTTATCCAGTTAGAATTGGATCGGCTCTTGTGCTGGGACTGGGCATGCTCCTGGCTGGCGCACCTGTGGCAGGTGCAGCATCGTTCACGGAGGGTGCGTCGTCGGTGGCACCTTCGCAGTTGACCGCGAAGCACGGCGATGCGTGCACAGGCGTGCCTGACAGTGGCCCCGGATTCGACTTCCACGAACCGTGCCATCGGCACGACGACTGTTACGATAATCCCCCGCGCGGCCGCACACATGACGGCCGGCTGGAACTGTGACAGACGGTTCCTGGCGGACATGCGGGCCACGTGCGGTGAAAACAGCGATTGCAAAGAAAGGGCCGAGGTCTACTACGAGGGTGTTCGAAACTTCGGTCAGACGCGCTTCGAATGTGACGAGCCGTCGTGTCTGTGACTTCGCTCCGATGGGTATGCATCCCAAGTCCTACCAAACGGAGCCTCACCGTCGGCCACGAGATCAGGGCCGTCACGACAGCCACCGGCAGGCGAGCATCAGGTCGCTGCCCGGTTGCGATGCGTACGAGCAGCCGGTGGACCGCAGCTCGGTCGCCACGCCGCGCTCGTGCAGTGCAGCCCGCAGCCCGGGCAGGGCGGCGTAGGGCGGCGTAGGGCGCGCCGACGGTGTCGTGCAGCGGGTAAACCCGCACCTCGCCGCGGGTGACCCGGGACAGCTCCAGCAGCGCCGCGAGGTGGTCACCGGTGTCGAGGAGCTCTGGGTAGACGAACAGCAGGAACCCGCTGACGGCCAACGCGAGGTGCCGGTCCGGGTACGGCAGAGTGGGCAGTGTCGCGGCCGCGTAACGCGCGCTATCCGGCGCGAAGTCGGCCGCGAACTCCTCGATCGCCCCCCTCCATGATCGGTTCATCGCGTCCGGGGAGCGGAGATAGGACCAGTCGAAGACGGCCGGGTTGGCCCGCTGCCAATCGGCGATCCGGTCCGCGTCGAACCGGGCCCGGGCCACCAGCTCGGCGCGTGGCATCGCGTAGGCCGGGTCGAAGAGGGTGACGTAGAGGCCGACGCGCACGTTCCGCCTCGTCGGCACCGAGCGAGTAGTCGGTCGCACCTCTGGAGATGGTCATTTCTGCTCTCCGGAGGTCGTCTCGGTGTCGGCCGGCCGGGCCTACCGCCGGCGCTGATCAGGTGGCGGGTAGTCGGCGTGGCGGTGAACGAGCCGCCACTCACCGTCGATCCGTTTGTAGACGTGGGTGACCCGCAACGTCATTGGGACAGGTCACCACCGTCGACGCGCGCGGTTCCGCGCTCGAAGCCGACGGTGTAGGCGAGGTCGCCGCTCACGTCCACGACGTCATAGTCCGGCACCGTTGCTCCGTCGCTGAACCGGTGGCCCACCCAGTCGAACGTCCGGATCACCGCGCCGTGGCCCTGCTCGGTGGGCCCCCAGGCACCGAAGAGCGTCACGGTATCCGAGGGTGCCCAGCACGCCGCGTACGGGCTGGGGTTCCCGGCGAGCATGCAGTTAAGCCCGTGAGCGACGCGGTCCAGTGCCCGCGCAAGATCCGGGGGTATGTCGGTGGGGTCTGCTGTGGTCATTATGCGCATTCCAGGCTGGGGCACCTCGCGGCTCTGGTTCGGACCTGCTCCGGAAGGCACCGTATGGGCGGCCCGGTGATACCGCACGGCCGTGTCGGGCTCACCGCCCGCCGGTTACCGGGTGAGGCCGTAGCGTGCGATCACCTCGGGTAGCCATTCGGGTTCGCCGAACTGCAGTCCGTACCGCTGCGCCAGTTCGATCCCGGAAGCCGGGTCCGATAGACCGGCCGCGATCAGCTCCGAGACCTCCAGGAAGAAGTTCTCGAAACCCGCCGGGCTGATGATCTCGATCATCCGTGCGGGGACGCGGCCGGCGTTCCACATCGCATGCATCTCCCCGCGCGGCTTCGTGATATAGCCGCCCGCGCCCAACACGACCTCGCGGTCGCCGGACCGGAACCCGATCTCGCCCTCGGTGACGATCGAGTACTCGTCCTCGCGCGTGTGCAGGTGCGGCGCCACCAGCGCACCGACCGCGAACGGGTGCTCGACCACCGCCAGCGCGCCCCCGGTGGCCTCGCCCCACAGCTTGAAGTCGACCCCGATCGACCCCAGCAGGCCCGAACGTCCCTCACCTGGTCTTACGATCGTCAGCGGTGACGGATCCGGTGTGGTCACGGGCTCGCCTCACTCCCAATGGTGGATTGCGGGCGAGCCATCATGGCAGACGTAGGGCGGCGCCCGACCCGTTCCGTCGAGAATCGCGGGCGCAGCCGGTGAGTGCGGTACAGAACCGCTGTGTCAGCGCGTCGAGCTCCACCTGCCCTGCTCCGGTGACGCCTGGCGATGCTCGTCACGGGCTGACCAGCCCCGTCCCCATCTCCGTCACCTCCCACCACGGTGTCGCCACGCGCGCACTTCCCAGCCAGGGGAGACGTAGGAGGAGCGCAACAGGCTTTGCCGCTTGGCGCGGATGCGCGATAGGAGCAGCTCAGCGCTGGTCGTAACGGTCGGGGATGGCGACGTGCAGCACGAAGCCGACCACGGCCACCACGATCGCGCCGAGGAACGCCGCCCAGAACCCGTCCACCGCGAACGGCAGGTTGACACCGTCGGCGATGAGCCCGACGAGCAAGAACAGCAACGCGTTCACCACCAGCCCGACGAGGCCGAGGGTAAGGATGTACAACGGGCAGCCGACCACCTTGATCAGCGGCTTGAGCACCGCGTTGACCAGTCCGAAGATGAGCGCGACGCCGATGAGCGTGCCGACCTGTGCGCCGGTGCCGGCGGCCGACACGCCGATGCCGGGGACGATCAGGGTGGCCACCCACAGGCTGACGGCGATGACCGCCACCCGGATGGTGAGTGCGAGCGCGTCCGACATCAGCCCACCACCGCCGAGCTGACCCGCGCGCGCAGCCGGGAGGGAAGGGGAGGGGTGTTCGAGGGCCTGAGCTGGGTCAAGAACATCGCGATGATCTCCTCAATCGGTCGAGGCCATGATCGCGGTGAAATGTACAGCAACGCCCGCCTCAGGGCGCTGCTGTACATTTCGTTCCGGCATCACGCCGACACTTCGGCACGACGACGTCACGCTACGAGTGGATGTCCTGGGACGCGGGGTACCGTCGGGAGACCCCGTCCGGACCCATGTCAGCGGTAAACAGGCCGGTCAGACGGTGTGGACGGCACGCAGCTGGTCCTGCAAGGACCGAACGGAGGCTGGAAGGCGGGTGAGAGGCAGTGCGGCGAGATCGGCTTCCAGCCTGCTCAGCACCAGCGCGCAGCGCCGCGAACGCACCATGGGCACCCGGCGCAGCGCCGCGTGTCCGGCAGGCACCGCCCGCTCCAGATCACCGGCCGCGACATGCGCCCGGGTCAGCCACGCGCCGTAGAACACCGCTGAGACGGGAGTGCCGGCCGGACCGGTAGCGTGGCGACCGAGGACCAGCTCCGCGTCGTCGAGCAGGCTGCGGCTGTCCCGGGAGGTGACTCCGGCGAGGACAAGCCCACTGTCGGCGAGCTGGCCTTCCAAGGCATCCGGTCCGAACCAGCTCAGGTAGGACGGAAGGGCGTCAGGCGCACCCGGGGTGTCGAGCAGCGTGCGAGCCTCGTCCGCGGCGGCGTGGAAACCATGCGCGTTCCCGGCCGCGGCCTGGGCCAGCGCGAACCGGCTGGCGGCCAGTGCCCGCACCGCGGCGGGGGTCGACCGAGCGGCCTCATGAGCGGCGTTGGCCAGCTCCACCGCGTCCTTCGCAGCGCGACCCAGGTCAATACCGTCGACCAGCCGACCCCGCTGCACCGCTGCCTGGGTCATGCAGACCAGCAGATAGGTTCCCACCGAGCGGTCACCCGCGGTGTGCGCCGCGTGCAGCCCACTGGCGAAGCACCGCTGAGACAACCCGTGCCTGCCGGTGTCGTGCGCCATCCAGCCCGCCAACTGCGCCACCTGCGCCCACTCGGCCAGCAACCGATCGGCCACCGCGCCGGTGCTGAACCGGGACTGCCGCAACAGCTTCCCGACCCAGGTCAGGTGACGGTGCACGATCCGCAGGTTGTCCTCGTGCCCACCCTCGACATCACCCAGGTTCCGGATCCCGGCCGTCGTGGCCGCCACCGCATCCACCGTCGCCGACGTCACCGTCGTGGTCGGCTCGACAGCGGCCAACGTCATGAACGACCCGCCCCGACAGGCGAGGTGATCCACATACCCCCAGGCCGGACCGGTCAACGCGGCTCCACCGACCGCGAGGAAGGTGCGACGGTCCACTCCCATCGAACCTCCCGTGTGACGCAGCCAGTCGTCCAAGACCCCCACCGTACCGGCCGCGGTCCACGGCAGCCCCAGATCGACATCAGCAGGCACCCAGAGCTCGGCAGGCCGCGCCCGACCCGACCACAACCGCTCCACCGACACCTCACGGTCCAGCACGTCGGAGACCAGGTGCGCCACCACCGTCGGCAACGGATGCCGCGGCACCCGATCCCGATGCACCCACTCCGACACCGTGCTCCGCCCCACATAACCCGAACCGAGCAGACCGTTCACCGCCTCCGCCAACCGACCAGGTGACCACCCCAACTCCGCCAGCAACGCCCCCAACACCGCATTGCCCCCCAGCTCCACCACCACGACAACCCTCCACACAGCCGACGAACACGAACGATCGCTCACCGTAACGAGCCCCACAGACACCCGGTGATCGATTTCTGCGTCGACTCTCCGACCACGACCGGGCAAACCGACACGACGAGCCCGCGCTCGTGCCCAGCGACCGGAACACCGGCCCCTTCCGTCACCCGAACCACGCTTCCACCAGCCTGATCCGACCGAACCGGCCCAGCGAGCTGATCTAGTGGGCAGCACACACCAGCGCCCGGCGAACCGCCCCCCAGCAGGCAGGACTGGCGATGCCGGTTCCCCCACCGCCGCCAGTCCTGCCGCCCACCTCGACCTCACTCGCAGCTGTGGCGCCCGGGTTCACGAACCGACGGCAGGTGGACCCAAACCGGCGGCGCGGGCGGCGGCGATGGCCTGGGCACGGTCAGCCACCCCCAGCTTCGCCAGGATGTTCGACACGTGGTTGCGGACGGTCTTGGGGCTGAGGTAGAGCCGGCGCGCGACGTCCTGGTTTCCGCTACCCGCGGCGAGGAGCCCGAGAATCTCCAGTTCACGCGGGGTCAGCTGGGGGAAGGGAGCCTGCGCCGCGGCTCGGCCCATGAGGCGGTCGAGCACGAGGTTGGCCACCCCGGTGCCGAAGACGGCACCTCCAGTGGCCACGGTCCGCAGTGCCTGCGCGATGTCGGTATGGCTCGCGCCCTTGAGCAGGTAACCGCGCGCTCCGGCCTGCAGGGCGGCGACCAGCATCTCGTCGTCGTCGTACATGGTCAGGATGAGGACAGCGACCTCGGGATGGTCGGCGAGCACCGCACTGGTGGCCTGGACGCCGTCCAGCTCGGGCATATGCAGGTCCATCACGATGACGTCGGGCCGGCACTCCGCAGCCGCGCTGACCGCCTCTCGGCCCGACGCCGCGGTGCCGACGAGCTCGAAGTCGGCGAGGGCGGCCAGCACGGCGCGCAGGCCCTCCCGCACGATGGGGTGGTCATCGGCGATCAACACTCGCAGCGGTGAGCTCGTCATGACACATCCAGCGGCAAAACGGCGCGGATCCGAGTGCCACCGGCTGGCAGACGCTCGGCCACGAACGTGCCGCCGAGCTCCTCGGTGCGCTCGCGCATCGACGTCAACCCGACCCCGGGTCGATAACCCACCGGCAGCCCGCGCCCATCGTCGGTGACCTCCACGAGCAATCCGGCGTTGAGGGCGAGCCGGATGCTGATGCGAGTGGCCTCCGCATGACGGACGGCGTTGGTGATGGCCTCCGCCGCGATCCGGTAGGCGACCACCTCCACCGCGGCGGGCAGCTCGGGCAGCTCATCGGGTGCCGTGACCACGACGGTCAACGCCGATCCCGCCGATCCGGCCACGAACATGTCGGCGCGGTGCCTGATCGCCCCGAACAGCCCCATCCTGTCCAGAGTAGACGGCCGCAGGTTGTCGACGAGCTGCCGAATCTCCTTCACACAGACCTGCAGCTGCTGCTCGAGCTCGCCGAGCAAGTCCTCGACCCGGTGCGGGTCGCCCGCCAGCAACGCCCGCGCGGCACCGACCTGCATCGTCATCCCGGCCAAGGCCGGGCCGAGGCCGTCGTGCAGGTCACGGCGCAGCCTGCGGCGTTCCTCCTCCCGGGAGCGCACCAACCGCTCCCGGGAGCGTTGCAGGTCAGCAGTCAACCCGACCGTCCGAACAGCGAGCCCGGCGTGCCGGGCGAGGTCCTCCAGGAGACTTCGCTCGGCGGCCGTGAACGGCTCCGCGGACGAGCGAGTGTTGACGAGTAGTCGCCCGACCAGCTGACCCTGGTAGGTCATGTCGAACGCCTCCGGTTCTCCGATCCGGCGTCCGTGGCTGGCCACCGGCCGCTCCCCCTCCGCGCCATCAGCCAGCTGGATCGCAGCGTAGGGAAGGTGCAGGGCGTCCGCGACGGTCTCGGCCACCTGGGCCAGCACGGTCGCGGGGTCCACAGCTTGTTCGAGGCGCAGGCTGAGCCGGCTGACGACGGCGTACGGGTTGTCCCGATCACCGTAAAGCAGGCGGTTCGCCCCCCGCTGCAGCCGTTCCTTCAGCGGGCCGAACGCCACCGCGACAACGCCAGCGGCCGCGATCCGATGCCAGGTCTCGCCGCTGGTGAACACCATACCGAGCGTGGTCACCGTCCCCACGTATATCGCCACGACGAGCACCGTCAACGTCGCATAGACCAACGACCGGTTGAGAAACAGGTCGACGTCATACAACCGGTACCTCAGCATCGCTACACAGGCGGCGGCCGGAACCGTCGTCGCGGGAAGCAGCCATACCCAAGGCACGAGCACCAGCTCCCCCGCAATACCGATTGGAATGAACGCGGCCCCGAGGCCCAACCATTTCAGCTGTTGGCGGGTGTCCCCGGTCACGCGCCGCCAGCGCACGACCAGGGACACGACCGCCGCGACGATGCTGAGGATGATCCCGACCAGCGCAATCCGGCCTACAACGAGGCTGATCGGCGGGTCCGACGGAGTGGGGAGCTCCACCAGCGTCGGATTGGCCCAGATCGTAACAGCAAAGCAGACCGCGGCCGTTGCCATCATCACCACGGTGAACCAGGCGACGGGTCGCCAGGACCGGGACGGGAGCCGCCCGTCAGGGAACAACAACAGCACCAGCGGCAGCAGGCCGTACGCCAGCGCGGGTAACCAGGCGTACAGCCATGCCATCGGCCGATAGATACTGAAACTGGCGCTGAGCAGCACAACGGAACTAAACAACCCGACCGCCACGAACAGCCAGCCGATTGGATTACGTGGTTGCCGGGGCACTACGAGCGCGCCGACGAGAGTGAACGTGACGCCCGCGACGATGGGGAAGTCGGCCAGCTGGATGCTCTCGACGGCCGATCCGGACAGCTGACCGACCACGGCGGCTGCGAGCAGCAGCGCTAGCACGGTGATCAGTGCCGGGACGAAACCGCGCGGCGCGGCAATACGCCGCGCGGGATCGCCGAGATCGCCCATGGTCACCCCTCTCCAGCCACGGCTGTTAGATGTCCTCGACCAACGTTAGCAACGCCCGAGCCATCTCGCCCACAAGGTGCAGCTCGACCTGAAATTGAAAGCCATACCAAAGTCGTTCATGCTCCTGTCCAAGAGCTCGTCAAAGCCAAGCTCGTCGCTCGGCACAGCTGCCGACCCGTCGGCCAGCGCAGTCCCATCGGTACCATTCTGAGTCATCTCCGCAGCAGCGATGATAATCCGGCAGATACGAGCGCGGACTTCCACCTGGTAGTCTAAATTGATAATCAGATTTAGCAGCTTGCCCTCGGCGTCCACGACGGGTTCCAGACGGCGGACGGCGCCGTCGAAAAACTCGAGTTCGTCGAGACAGAGACGACCTTTCTGCGGCATCGTCGGATCTGACACGACCTCACTGTCGCCGGATAGATAAAGACCGATATTGTTGACCATCAAGGCGACTGTTGGGGCGATGTAGAGAAAGTCTTCCTCCTTCCCCAGGACGATAATCTGCCCCTTCGGGGTCGACACAGGAAGGGTGGGCTGTGTGGTGTTCATGTCGTTTCTCCTTGGTCTTCGAAGTGGAAAGCAAAGGGTGCCGGTTGCTCGTCGGTCACATCAGGCACCTCGGGCCAGCCCGCGCTCGGCGAGCAGGCTGCGCAGCTGCCGGAGGCTACGGGAACGGGTCGGTCCGAGGCTGCCGGTCGGTATCCCCAAGCTGCGCGACAGCTCGGCATAGGGAGAGGGGTCGTCCTCGAATAGCGCGACGACGATGTCACGCCGACGCGCCGGCAGCTCGGAGACGGCGCTTCGCACCATCAGGGCCGTCTCGGCGTCGACCGCACGCTGGTCGGGCCCGGCGGCAGGGTCGGCCTGGTCCTCGACCACGTCCGCCTCGGGCGTGACGTGCCGGCTCCGGCGCAGGATTCCCAGACATTCACGGCTGACCGTCGTAGCCAACCATCCCCCCAGCCGCTCCGGATCGTCGATGGTGTGCCAGTTCTCCATCAGCCGCAGCCAGGTCATCTGCACGGCGTCGAGGACGTCGGCCTCCTGCAGTCGGAAGGAGCGGGCCCTGGCGAGGACGAGCCGACTGTACCGGCGCACGACTTCTGTCCATGCAGACGGATCTCCCCGACCGATTCCAGCGAGCAGTTCGGTGGCACTCAGTGTGGATGTGGACGACGGACACAGTGTGACGGACATCTGACCCCCCCGGGCTTTCCTGCAGAACCGATGAGGACATCATCGCGAGGAGGACGTCCCGGGGTCTGTAGGCAGACGTCCCGACAGTACCCGGATCGAGGTCGGGACATCGAGCTTGACCGCTCCCGCACCACCCAGCAGGGTTGCCGGGATGGACGCCGATGTGATCGTCGTGGGTGGTGGGCTCGCGGGCCTGGCGGCAACGGCCGAGCTGGCCGACGCCGGGAAGCGGGTGCTGCTGCTCGACCAGGAACCCGAGTGCAACCTCGGCGGGCAGGCGTTCTGGTCCTTCGGTGGGCTGTTCCTCGTCGACTCCCCCGAGCAGCGACGCATGGGTATCCACGACTCCCCCGACCTCGCGATGCAGGACTGGCTGGGCAGCGCCGCGTTCGACCGCGACGTCGACGACCCGGCAGGCGAGGACTTCTGGGCCCGCCAGTGGGCCACGGCCTACCTCGACTTCGCGGGCGGGGAGAAGCGGGCGTGGCTGCACGGGATGGGGGTGCGCTGGTTTCCCGTCGTCGGCTGGGCCGAACGCGGCGGCCACCTCGCCGACGGCCACGGCAACTCGGTGCCGCGCTTCCACGTCACGTGGGGCACCGGGCCTGCCGTGGTCGCACCGTTCGAGCGGCGGGTGCGGGCGGCCGTTGCCCAGGGGCTGGTCGAGCTCCGGTTCCGACACCGGGTGGACGGTCTGACGGTCACCGACGGCGTCGTCGACGGCGTGCGTGGCGCGGTGCTGGAACCGAGCGCGACTGCGCGCGGCGCGGCGAGCTCACGCACCGAGGTCGGACAGTTCGAGCTGCACGCCCAGGCCGTGATCGTGACCTCCGGCGGCATCGGCGCGGACCACGACCTGGTGCGGGCGAGCTGGCCGTCCCGGCTGGGTCCCGCCCCGAAGGAGCTGATCTCCGGGGTCCCCGAGCATGTCGACGGGCGGATGCTCGGCATCACCGAGGACGCGGGCGGCCGCGTCGTCAACCGCGACCGGATGTGGCACTACACCGAGGGCATCCGGAACTGGGACCCGATCTGGGCCCGCCACGGCATCCGGATCCTGCCCGGCCCGTCGTCGCTGTGGTTCGACGCGCGCGGGCGGCGCTTTCCAGCACCCAACTTCCCCGGTTTCGACACCCTGAGCACCCTGGCGGCGATCACCGCCACCGGCCACGATCACTCGTGGTTCGTGCTCACCCAGAAGATCATCGAGAAGGAGTTCGCCCTGTCGGGCTCGGAGCAGAACCCCGACCTCACCGGCAAGGACATCCGGGCGACGCTCGGCCGGATCCGCCCCGGCGCCCCCGGGCCGGTCGAGGCGTTCAAGCGCAACGGGGCGGACTTCGTCGTCGCAGATACGCTAGCTGAGCTCGTCGCGGGGATGAACAAGCTGACCGACGAGCCGCTGCTCGACCTCGCCGACCTGCACCGCCAGATCGCCGCTCGCGACCGGGAGATCGACCACCCGTTCTCGAAGGACCTGCAGGTCACCGCCATCCGCGGGGCCCGGCGCTACCGCGGCGACAAGCTCGTCCGCACCGCGGCGCCGCACAAGATCCTCGACCCGCGCAACGGCCCGCTGATCGCCGTGCGGCTCACCATCCTCACCCGCAAGACGCTCGGCGGGTTGCAGACCGACCTCTCGAGCCGGGTGCTGCGCGTCGACGCCACGCCCTTCCCCGGGCTGTACGCCGCGGGCGAGGTGGCCGGCTTCGGCGGCGGCGGCGTGCACGGGTACCGATCCCTGGAGGGGACGTTCCTCGGCGGGTGCCTGTTCTCCGGCCGCCAGGCGGGGCGGGCCGCAGCGCTCGCGGTGGGATGAGATCAGGATGAGGGGCCGGTCGTGGAGCGGTCCGCGCACTCGGCGGCGCGGGCGGCGAGCAGGGTACGTTCGCGTTCGCTGCGTGTGAGCGACGCCGCACGCTCGAACTCCGACCGGGCCTCGTCGGCACGACCGAGCTTGACGAGCAGGTCGCCACGTACGCTTGGCAGGAGGTGGTAGGTCCGCAGCGCCGGCTCCGAGGCCAGCTCGTCGACGAGATCGAGGCCGATGTCCGGACCGAAGGCCATCGACAGCGCGACAGCGCGGTTCAGCTCGATGACGGGCGAGGGCGTGCACCGGCCGAGAATGGCGTAGAGCGCCGCGATGCGCCCCCAATCCGTCTCCTCCGGGGTCCGCGCCCGCGCGTGACAGGCCGCGATCGCGGCCTGCAGCGCGTAGGGACCGAACATGACGTCGAGCGCCGAGGCGCGCTCCAGGGCCGCGAGACCCCGGCGGATGAGCAGCTGGTCCCACCGCGCACGATCCTGGTCGAGCAGCAGGATCGGCTCGCCGGACGGAGTGGTCCGCGTGCGCAGGCGGGAGGCCTGGATCTCCATCAGGGCGACGAGGCCGTGGACCTCCGACTCCTGCGGCATCAGCTCGGCCAGGATCCGGCCCAGCCGCAGCGCCTCCTCGCACAGCGCGGGACGCAGCCAGTCCTGCCCTGCGGTCGCCGAGTAGCCCTCGTTGAACACCAGGTAGACGACCTCCAGCACCGACGGGAGCCGAGCCACGCGCTCGTCGGCCTCCGGCACCTCGAAGGGCACGCGTTCCTTCGCGAGCGTCCGCTTGGCCCGGACGATCCGCTGCGCCACGGTCGCCTCCGGCACGAGGAACGCCCGCGCGATCTCGTCGGTCGTCAGGCCGCCGAGCAGCCGCAGCGTCAGCGCAACCCGTGCCTCGGTGGACAGCACGGGATGGCAGGCGACGAACACCAGCCGCAGCAGGTCGTCCTCGATGTGGTCGTGGAGGGCTGCCCCATGGTCGGACGCCTCGACCTCGACCTCGACCTCGCTCTCGAGCTCGCGTCCGAGCTCGCCGAGCTTGTGCTCGAATCGCTCGTTGCGGCGGATGAGATCGATCGCCCGACGTTTCGCCACGGCCATGAGCCAGGCGCCCGGGTTGCGCGGGACGCCCGACTCCGGCCACTGCTCGAGCGCGGCGACGAGGGCGTCCTGCGCAAGCTCCTCGGCACTGCCGACGTCGCGCATCATCCGGGCGAGTCCGGCGATGAGCCGCGCTGACTCGATCCGCCAGACCGCCTCGATCACCCGATGAGTCTCGGTAGTCACGACCCCCCATCAGAGCAGGCCCCGTGACGTGCCGGCAAGGGGCGGACTACCGCGTCTCGGCCGACTGCGCGCGCAGTCGCGCCTCCTGCTCGCGCAGCTCGGGAGTGAACGCGGGTCCGAAGTCGTCCGGCTCGAACACCGGTCGGATCTCGATCTCGGACTCCCCCTGGGTGGGGTTGGGGCAGCGCTTCACCCACTCGATCGCCTCGTCCATCGACCGCACCTGCCACAGCCAGAACCCGGCGATCAGCTCCTTGGTCTCGGTGAACGGGCCGTCGACCACGGTGCGCTCCGTTGCGGAGAATCGCACCCGCACCCCCTTCGAACTGGGGTGCAACCCCTCACCGGCCAACATCACACCGGCCTTCACCAGCTCCTCGTTGTACGCCCCCATCGCGGTGAGGAGCTCCTCGCTGGGGAGGACGCCCGCCTCGGTCGCGTCGTCGGCCTTGATCATGATCATGCAGCGCATCTCGTGTCTCCTTGCTGGTCCACGACCGGTTGTTCCGGCCTCTACGCACGCGTCGAACGGCGGGCGACCCGATCGACACGGGCACCGAAGATTTTTCCGCGTGCCGTCTTCCTCGCCGCCCAGCGCGTAGCTCGTCGGATCGACCTCGCCACGCAGCCCGGCTGCGGGCCGTTGCCGGGACGGAGCAGGATAGGGCCATGGCACAAGTGACGGCGCGAGCGCAACGCACGATCGACGCACCGGCGGAGCGGGTGCGGGCGGCACTGGCGGACTACGAGACGGTGCGGCCGACGATCCTCACCGAGCACTACGGCGATTACCGCGTGGAGGCCGGTGGGCACGGCGCGGGCAGCCGCGTGCACTGGACCCTGCAGGCCACGAAGAAGCGGGTGCGCGACCAGCTGGTCGAGGTCGCCGCACCCGCCGACGACCGCCTCGTCGAGCGGGACACGAACTCCAGCATGGTCACGACGTGGACGGTGACCCCGGCAGGCACGGACCGCAGCATGGTGGCGGTGAAGACGACGTGGAACGGTGCCGGCGGGATCGGCGGGTTCTTCGAGCGGGCCTTCGCCCCGAAGGGGCTGCAGCGGATCCACGACGGGGTGCTGTCCAACCTGGACGACGTCGTCCGGAGCTGACCCTCAGTCCGTGGCGGGCAGGATCGGCACGTCCACCTCGGACGCCGGGCTGCCGATCGCGCTGCGAGCTCGAAGGCCGAGTCGCGGGAGACAGCCCAGCCACCAGAGCACCACGTGGGTGTCGAGAAGCAGGCGCATCACGTACCGACCGGTCGGTCCGGACCGGCTTCGTCGGGATCGATGCCGCGCTTGCGGTAGAAGTCGTCGATGATCTCCTGGTACGCACCGGTCGGCTCGTCGAAATCATCTGAGATCCAGATCTTGCCCTCCCATCCGCCGGGTACCCGCGGCGGATGCTCACGCTGCGTGGGCACCAGCCTCGCCACCGGCCGCCCGTTGCGTGCGATGACGATCTCCTCCCCCGCCTCGACCCGCTCCAGCAGCCGCGACAGGTGAGTCTTGGCCTCGTAGAGGTCCACCTGCTCAGTCACGAGCCGAGAATATGGCGAGCAGCGACAGCCCGTATCGGCGAGGGGACGGTCATCGGCACATCGAACGAGAGCGGGGACATCGTCGCCGTGGCCGGCGAGGCGCTCGTGGACCTGGTCCCGGCGCCTGTCGGCGGCTATCTCGAGGTCGTACCCGGCGGCAGCCCCGCCAACGTCGCCGTCGGGTTGGCGCGGCTGGGGGTGCCCACGCGGCTGCTCGCCCGTCTCGCCGACGACCTGTTCGGGAGACGGATCCGCGAGCACCTCACCGCCAGCGGTGTCGCGCTCGATCATGCGGTCACCGCGACCGAGCAGACGTCGATGGCCGTGGTCGCGGCCGGACCCGATGGCGCACCGAGCTACGACTTCCGGGTGGTCGGCACGGCCGACTGGCAGTGGACGCCCGCGGAGCTCGTCGGTGCCCTCGACGGACCCGTGGTCGCGCTGCACTCCGGCTCGCTCGCGTCGACCATGCCGCCGGGCGCCGCCGTGCTGCGCGATCTGATGGCCCGGGCGGCCGCGACCGCCACGATCAGCTACGACCCGAACTGCCGGCCGCTGCTCATGGGCTCCCCCGCCGACGTGCTCGCCGGGGTACGCGAGCTGCTCGGCGTCGTCGACGTCGTCAAGGTCAGCGCCGAGGACCTCGACTGGCTCTCCCCCGGCGTGCCGCCCGAGGCGGTGCTCGCGGACTGGCTCGGTCGCGGCCCGGCACTCGTCGTGGTGACCCTCGGCGCGGACGGTATGCTGGGCGGCACCGCGGGCGGCGTCTCGTTGCGACGGCCGGGGGTGCCGGTCACCGTGGTCGACACCGTCGGGGCCGGGGACAGCTTCTCCGCAGCGCTGCTCGCCGGGCTGTACCGGAGCGGGCTGCTCGGCGCGAGCGCCCGACCGGCCCTGCGTGCCCTCGCCACCGACACGCTCGGGGAGCTGCTCGACGAAGCCGCTCTCGCCGCCGCGATCACCTGCGCTCGCCGCGGCGCCGACCCGCCCACCATCGACGACCTACTGGTCTGGCCGCAGGTCGTGGACGGCGGGTGACGGCCCCAGATCCGTTCGCCACCCGCCGCCCACGGGCTCAGAGGTACCGGGGTTGTTCAGCGCCACCTGATTCAGCGCCACTTGATACCGCACCCGATCGACGGCTTCTGGTCAGCGTCCACCGGCTCCCCCGCCAGCACGGCGTCCACGGCGGCCCGAACATCGGCCGCGGTTACCGGCCGGTCGTTGCCGCGGCGGGCGTCGTCGAGCTGGCCGCGATAGACGAGCTTGCGAGCACCGTCGAACACGAAGGTGTCGGGCGTGCAGGCTGCGGAGTAGGCACGCGCGACGTCCTGGCTCTCGTCGTAAAGGTAAGGGAACTCCCACCCGTGGCGGACCGCCTCGGTGACCATCTGCTCGGGCCCGTCCTGGGGGTAGGTCGCCACGTCGTTGCTGGAGATGCCGACCATCGCGACGCCGCGGGCGGCGAGGTCCCGGCCCAGCGCCGCGAGCCCGGACGCAACATGCTGCACGTACGGGCAGTGATTGCAGATGAACGTGACCACGAGCACGGGCGCGACGGCAAAATCCTCGAGGGAGACGGTCTTGCCCGTCGCGGGATCGGGAAGGGTGAACGGCGGGGCGGAGGTACCCAGCGGGAGCATCGTCGACTCGATGGCCATGCCGTCGAGCCTACTGGCTGAGCCGGGCGAGGGCCGACCTGATCCCCGCCCGGCTTCGAACCGGTCTGTGACCGACGGTCAGCTCGCGCCCTTGGCGGCCAGGATGTCGACCGGGCGGATGTCCGGCGGTGCGGCGAGCAGCTCACCGGCGATCTGCCCCAGAGCGGCGGCGACCGGACCGGACAGGTGCGCCTGGCGGCCGTCCTCGGTGCCGAACGTGTCGAAGATGCCGAAGGTCGTCTCGCTTTGCCGGATCGCGTACCAGGTCACCGTGCCCGGCTCCTGCTCGACGAGCGCGAGCCCGTCGTTGAGGAACTTCGCCACCTCGTCCTCTTTGCCCGACTTCGCCTCGAGCGTGACGAGCAGTCCTACCTGCACCGACATGAAAGATCCCTTCCTCGATCCATTTCGTACAGCGTGAGGCTAGGCCCGCCAGCCTCCCCGGTCGACCCGAAGCCCTCCCCAACCCGCGCGAGTCGGCACAGGTTGGCGTCCGAGTCGGGCTTAGTGGCACCAGGTCAGGAGCTGGTCGAGCGGCCAGGTGTTGAGCACCCTGCCCGCCGGAACGCCGCACGCAGCGGCCCGCTCGCAACCCGCGCCGAGCCAGTCCAGCTGACCCGGCGCGTGGGCGTCGGTGTCGATCGTGAACGAGCAGCCGGCCTCGACGGCGCGCCGCAACAGCCGTTTGGGCGGATCCAGCCGTTCGGGCCGGGAGTTCACCTCGACCGCGACGCCGTACTCCGCGCACGCAGCGAAGACCGCATCGGCGTCGAACTCCGACTCGGGCCGGCGTCGGTCGCCGGTCACCCTCCGACCGGTGCAGTGTCCGAGCACGTCGACGTGCGGGTTGGCGACGGCGGTCAGCATCCGTTCGGTCATCTGCGCGCGCGGCATCCGCAGCTTCGAGTGCACCGACGCGACGACGACGTCGAGCCCGGCGAGCAGGTCCGGATCCTGGTCGAGAGCGCCGTCGTCGAGAATGTCCACCTCGATGCCGGTGAGTACCCGAAAGCTCTCCCTCAGCTCGATGTTGACCTCCGCGACCTGCTCGATCTGGGCCCGCAGCCGCTGCGCCGACAGGCCGTTGGCCACGGTGAGGCTCGGGGAGTGATCGGTGATCACGAGGTAGTCGTGGCCCAGCTCGCGGGCGGTCTGCACCATCTCCCACAGCGGCGATCCGCCGTCGGAGGCGTCGGTGTGGCTGTGACAGTCGCCGCGGATCGCCGTCCGTAGGGCCTGCGCGAACTCATCGAGCGTCGTGGGCTCGGCAGCTTCCAGGCGACGCAGGTAAGCGGGCTCCACACCGGCCAGCGACTCGGCCACGCAGCGCGCCGTCACCGCGCCCACGCCCTTCAGCCCGACCAGCTCGCCGGACCGGGCCAGCCGCGCAAGCTCGTCGGCGTCGCGCCGACCCAGCACCGCCACGGCGGTGCGGAAGGCCCGGACCCGGTAGGTCGACTCGTGGGCCCGTTCCAGCAAGAAGGCGATGCGCCGCAGGTCGGCGACGGCATCCCGAGGTTGGCTCACGACAACGATCGTCGCACGCACGGGAGCACCCAACAGCGGGCAACGGGGCCCACCGGGCGGTGAAGTAGGGACTCACCCGCCAGTTCGTACCGACTCGCGGCACGGGGGGTCAGGGGGCGAGGGGGGTGAGGATGGCGCGGCCGATCATGCTGGCTCGCCAGTCGATGGCGGCGCGTTCGGCCTCCGCCTCGGCCGGGCGGCCCCGCAACGTCCACAGGTGCTCGGCGAGCACCCACGCTCCGTTACGGGACACGGCGGCGGTGAGGGCACCGAGCTCATCGGCGTAGTCGCCGGAGCTCCCGGCGCCGGGCACCATCCGACGCACGTGTTCGGCGACGATGCCGATGAAGGCCTCGCAGTCGGTCTTCTCGATCTGGCCTAGCGGCCTGCCGAGCACCGTGCACGTGCTCACCAGCGCCGGAGCCAGGTCGTGGTGCACGAGCACAGTGATCCCGGCCAGCTCGAACTGGCACGACGTGACGTCGGCGGCGGCGCGCCGGTCGAGCAGCACGCGCCACGAGCGGGGCGCGGCATCCGCCCGCAGCTCACCGACGGCCTGTAAGTAACGCCGGGTGAGCACGACGACCAGGGCCATGGCGAACTCCGTGTCGGCGAAGGTGCCCCCGGCGGCCAGCCGGTCCCGCATCTCTCGCACGACCCCGGTCCACAGGCGGTTAACGCAGGCAAGTCCGTCGTCGTGGCGGCGCGGACCGCACACCTCGGCACGCACCTGCAAGGCCTCCAGCAGCCCAAGGGCGGCATCGATCGTGCCCGGCCCTCCCGCGGCCTCCTCGGTGACGGTCACATCAGCCCTCCCAACCCGGTGTGCTCGACCACGACCAGAGTCGGCGGGGCCACCCGCCTGATACTGCGTCCGGGAAAAAATAAGGCGTAGGTACAGGCCGCCGTAAGGCGTTGTCCAGACGCGCCCGGTGGGCCCTCCGATCGACGCTGTTGCGGTACACATCGCCGTCCACAGGGGGAACCTACGATGCCCGCTCTGACAGCACCGATCGAGACCACCGCACCTGCCTCCACCCAGCCGGTCACCGAGCTGCTCCAGGCGGCCGGGCGCGGGGAGCAGGACGCCTGGAAGGAGATTCTGAACCGATACGGGCGGCTGGTCTCCGCGGTCGTCCGGTCTCACCGACTCCAGGAGGCTGACGCGCGCGACGCCGAGCAGCGCACCTGGCTGCGCCTGGTGGAGAACAACCAGCAGGTGCGCGACCCGGAGCGCCTCGGGGGTTGGCTCTCGACGACCGCGAGCCGCGAGTGCCTGCGCATCCTGCGCGACAGGCGCCCCGTGGCCCAGCTCGCCGAGGCCGACGCTGTTCCCGACCCGGGCCGCAACGTCGAGGAGCGCGTGGTCGACCGCGAGACGGCAGCCCAGCTGTGGGCCATCGTCGATACGCTGTCCCCACGGCGGCGCCGGATGGTGCACGCCCTGTTCGCCGACGATCCCGCGCCGTACGCCGATATCGCCCGTGCCACCGGGATCCCGGTGGGGAGCCTGGGCCCGACCCGGGCCCGGGTCCTGGTGCAGCTGCGTCGAATGCTCGACGAGTCCACCGGCGACCGACCCCGCCGGCTCCCCGGGAACCGTCAGCGGTGCGGTCAGGTCTCGGGGTGAGGAGGACGGGGGTACAGGTCCGGACGTGCACGGTAGAGCACGGCGGTGGCCTGTACCCGGGTGTGCACGTCGAGCTTGGCGTAGATCCGGCTCACGTGCACACCCACGGTCTTCTCGCTGATGAACAACCGGTGCGCGATCTCCTTGTTCGTGAGGCCGCCGCTCAGCTCGGTCAGCACCTCCAGCTCCCGGGATGTGAGGCTCTCCAGATCGTCGGCCTCACCGGGCACCGAAGGGTCCGGGACCTCGAGTTCCAGCGCCGGCGCGGGGGGCGGTCCGGCGAGCTCGACCCTGGCCCGCGCAGCGAGCTCGGCGATCTCCTCGAGCAAGGGGCGGGCGCCTAGAGCGCGGGCGATGCTCTCGGCCCGCAGCAGTGCCTCGGTCGCAGCAGAGGACCGCGTACGGAGCGCGAACAGGGCCTCCGCGTGCCGCAGACACGCGTACGCGGCCGCATACAGTTGCTGGCCACGATCCCCGACCTGCGTCATCTGCTCCCACGCCTCCGGGTCGGAGCGACCGTCGGCCCGCGTGTCCTCGGCAGCGCACATCTCGACGAAACCAAGCACAACGTCGCGGATCACCGGCACCGATCCCACGGCACGACGCGCCAGCTCGTCGACGTGGCGGCGTAGTCGGGCGATGACGACCGGAGCCGCCGGTCGCATCCCGAGACGGGTCAGCTCGGCGCGTGCGCGGGCACCGTGCCATACCAGCGGCGCGACGAGCCACACGTCGTCCGAGCCGTGCTCGACGACGTCGAGCCCGGCACCGACGTGGCCCAGGGCTCGGTCCGGTCGGCCGCGCCACATGTCCAGGCCGGCGCGCAGGGTGAGCAGCGGGATGCGGTATCGCGGACCCGCCGAACTCGTCGAGAGCACCTCGACGGCCTCGAGATCGTCCTCGGCCGCCGGGAAGTCCCCGCGGCCGATGCGCAGCCTGGCCCGGGCCAGGCGGAACTCGAGCGCGTCGGCACCGGTCGGCCCGAGGGCCCCGGCCTCCTCGAGCACCGGCCCCTCCTCATCCCACCGACCCAGCCGGAACAGACCGTTGGCCGCGACCGAGAGCAGCGCGACCCCGCAGTTGCGGGCAAGTCCGAACCCGGCGACGCGCACGGCCCCGGCGCGCGCGACCGCGACCCCGCGCTCCAGCTCGTTGAGCGGCCCCGACAGCAGCTCGGCCAGGTTGAGGTAGGCGCGACCGATACCCGCGGGCTCCGAGGCCCGCTCAGCCGCCTCCAACGCCTGCTCCAGCGCCGCCGATCCCGCAGCGGGATCTTCGAGATAAGCCAGGCTGAACCCGAGGTCGGCGAGCGCCCTCGCCTCCTCGGCGACGAGGCCGGCCCGGCGGGCGACCGCGAGCGCCTCCTCCGCGACCGCCCTCGAAGCCGCGAACGCACCGGTCTGCCGCAGCGCCGCGGCGTGCCCGCTGAGCACGTCAGCACGTTCGGAGTCGACACCCGCGGCGGGCAACAGCACCGTCGCCCGCTGGAACGCGGTGACGGCCTCCGCGCTGCGCCCAGCGGCCAGCAGGTACCGCCCGGTCCGGGCGTGCAGCTGGGCGGCGGCACGATCGTCCGCCTCGGTGGTGTCCGCGAGCAGCTCAGTAAGCAGCGCGACGGCCTGGTCGTGGTCACCGGAGCGGTGCGCGGCCTCGGCTGCCCGCTCGAGGCAGCTGGTCCGCGAGACGGCAACGGGCGCGGTCGCGGCTTTACCGACCAGCTGCGCGGCGCGCAGCCAGTGGCGATGCGCCTCGGCGTAGCCGCGCACGCGCATCGCGGACTCGGCCGCGGCGACCGCGGCGACCAGCGCCCGTTCCACGTCGCCAGCCTGCTGCCAGTGATGAGCCAACCGCGCGTCGATGCCGGGAAGCTCGCGCGCCCAGGCCGCCTCCAGCGCCGTTGCGTACCGCCGGTTCAGGTCGATCCGCTCACCGGGGAGGAGCGCACCGAGGACGACGTCGGTCATCAGCCCGTGCCGAAGCCGGTAACCGTCCTCACCGGTGTCGACGATCACGACGCCGGAGTCCACCCCCTCCCGCAGGGCCGCGAGCAGCTGCGGTTCGGGCTCGTCGAGGACCACGGCGAGCAGCCGGTGCGGCAGCGGCCCCTCGCAGACCGCGACCGCGCGAACCACTCGCTGGACTGTCGAGGACAACGTCGCCAGCCGGGACAGGACCAGGTCCCGCAGCGTCTGCGGCAACGCCTTCGGATCCCCGGCCAACGCCGCCCGCAGTGTCTCCTCGGCGATGAACGCGTTGCCCGCTGAGCGCTGCCACACCAGCTCGACCAGCTCCGGAGCGTCCGGCGCCGCCGCGCGGACATAGCTCGCCACAGCCTCCCGCGACAGCGGTTCCACCTCCTCGCAGCGCACCTGACGGTGCCGCTGGAGCTCGGCGATCAGCGTACGCAGCGGCGTCCCGTCCGCCTGCGTCTCGGTCCGGTAGGTCATCACCAAGAGCACGGGTTCGTTCGTGAGATCAGCGATCAGGTAGACGAGCAGGTCGCGGGTCGAGCGATCCACCCACTGCAGGTCCTCCACCACGAGCATGACGACGGACTGCGAAGCGAGCTCCGCGACGATGCCGCGAAGCAGCTCGAAGGTCTGCACGCGGGTCTGCCGACCGTCCGGATCCCGTAACAGCGGCCCCTGACCGAGCAGCTCGTCGAGCTGGGCGGCCCACGGGGCCAGGACCTCCGCCGCCGCCTTCCCCTTCGGTGACCTCAGCAGGCTGCGCCATCCCGAGACGAAGAGCCAGAAGGGCGGACCCTCCGGGATATCCATGGCGCCACCGCGCAGCACGGTGACGCCCTCTCGCCGGGCCCGTGCCATCATTTCCTGCACCAGGCGCGTCTTGCCCACACCGGCCTCACCGCTGAGGATGACCGCCGCCATCCGACCGTTCTGCGCAGACCGGAGCGCCTCGGTGAGCCGGGCGAGGTCGGGCTCCCGGCCGACCAGAGGAGCTGACCTCGGACGATCAGTCACGTCCAGAAGGCTACGGGAGGGCATGGGCAACCGAGCTACGGCAAAAGGATGCTCGTACCGATCGTCGACTGCCCACCACACCTCGTTTTTCCTACACGGGCAGGAACGGCGCTTCGAGCAACCCCCGGCCGAGTATCTCCGCGATGGCGTCGAGCTTACGCCCGGAGCTTCGGCGGGCCCGCCCGCGGTCCCTCGCACCCCAGACCTCCAGCGCCTCGTCCCAGGCCAGGTCGCGCGTGAACCGCACGAGCAGGTCGCTCGCTCGGTTGGCGAAGCGGTCCCAGAGGGCCCCGTCCTCGCCCACGGACAGCACCGAGCCGAACAGCTCCCGCAGGTCGTCCATCTCCACGGCGAAGATGTCATTGATACGGCGGTAGTCAGCGTGCTGGACCCCCTGGTCGTCCGGCGGGAAGGCCTCCCACGTGGCGAGCAGGGCCGGGGTGAGGTCGAAGTTGACGTGCGCGTTCACGCCCGCAGCCGCGAAGTGCACCGGCCGGATGCTCCGGTCGCTACGCCGGTCGAACAGTATCCGCCAGCACTGTGGGGCGGCTTGCGTGTTCACCGCATAGGCCCGCAGTGCGCTGAAGTAACGCCGGGCGAACTCGATGTCGAGGCGGGTCAGGAACGCCACGTCCGCGAACTGCCCAGCCGCGGCCGTCGCTTCGACGTTCTTGGTGATGATGTGGTACAGCTTGGTGAAGCTGGCGATACCGTCCTCTGCCCCCAACAGTGAGGTGGCCGCCGCGTGGTCACGGATGTCCTCCAGCCGCTGGACCACATCTGCGATCGACTGCACGTCCTTGCTCGCGATTCGCGCCAGCTCCTGGGTGCTACCTGTTGACATGCCTGTACTCCCCCGAGTCTCATGTCACGGCCCGCACGCTCGTACAGACCCTGCTGAGGAGGCGTCGCCGGAGCGGTCGAATACCGGCAGGCGCGCACGTCACCCGAATGGTGGGCGAGTCCCGGTCCTTGGAAGCCGCGATGAGGCCAGCGGGCAACTACTGCGGAAGCTCGACGGTCCGGGTCCCACCACCCCAGCCGTGGGACTGGTCCCGGCCCTCCACCACGACGCTGGTGACCCCGGCCGGGATGGTCGTCCCGCTCAGGGTGCGCGTGAACGGCTGCTCGGTGGCGTGGTCGTGGGTCAGCTCCCGGATCCCGAACACCGTCCCGTCCGCCGAACGCACCCGGAACGCGTCGGCGTAACGCTCGGGAGTGTCGTAGGGAGAGCTGACGGTCACGTCGAAGGAGTACTGCGCACCGCTGCGCGACACCGTCACGTCCACGATGTCGGGGAACCGCTGCTCGGCGACGGCTTCCGAGGCACCCGGCGGCGAGGAACCCGGCGGCGAGGAACCGGCGGGCGGGGCCGGCGAGCCGGCAGGCGCAGCGACCGCGCAACCGGCAACCAGCGCGGCGAACAGGGCAAGCATCGCGACATGTCGCACCGGTTCACCGTGCCACAGACCGCGACGGAACCGGCCGGCTGCTGCACATCGTCAGCACCCGGTCACATCTCGCCACGGTGACCTGCCCGCCCGCGGCCCGCCCAGCTCCAGGCGTAGCCCGGGTCCTCGCTCGCGGTGCCGCCCTCGCCGAGCTCCAGCGGCCGGAACGTGTCGACCATGACAGCCAGCTCGTCGAAGAACTCCGCACCCAGCGACCGTTCGACGGCACCGGGCTGCGGACCGTGGCTGTGGCCGCCGGGGTGCAGCGAGATCGAGCCCTGACCGATGCCCGAACCCTTGCGAGCCTCGTAGTCGCCGCCGCAGTAGAACATGACCTCGTCGGAGTCGACGTTGGAGTGGTAGTAGGGCACCGGTACCGCCAGCGGGTGGTAGTCGACCTTGCGGGGCACGAAGTTGCAGATCACGAAGTTCTGCCCGGCGAACACCTGGTGCGCGGGCGGCGGCTGGTGCACCCGCCCGGTGATCGGCTCGAAGTCGGCGACGTTGAACGTGTACGGGTACAGGCACCCGGTCCAACCGACCACGTCGAACGGATGGGTCGAGTAGACATACCGGGTACCGGTGACGGTGGCGCTCCCCCGCCCACCTCGGTGCTTGACCAGCACCTCCACGTCCGTCCCGTCCCCGAGCAGCGGCTCACCCGGGCCGTGCAGGTCGCGCTCGCAGAACGGCGCGTGCTCCAGGAACTGCCCGTAGCGCGACAGGTAGCGGCTGGGCGGGGCGATGTGTGAGTTCGCCTCGATCGCATAGAGCCGCAGCGGATCGGGGCCGGTGGGCACCCAACGATGTGTCGTGGCACGTGGCAGGAGCACGTAGTCGCCCTGGCGGGCGTCCACCGCGCCGAACACGGTCTCCACCGTGGCCGAGCCGGACTCGACGTAGACGCACTCGTCGCCCACCGCGTTGCGATACAGCGGTGACGCCGCCTCCGCGACGACGTAGGAGATCCGGACGTCGGCGTTGCCCAGCACGAGTCGACGACCGGTGACGGCGTCGATCGGTCCCGGCACCGTGTCGAGGCGCTCCGCGGTGTCACGGCGCTCCGCGGTGGGGAACAGCGTGTGCACCATGAGATGCCGCGGCAGCAGCGGCCGGTTCTCGGTGGTGGCCTGCTCGGGCAGCTCCCACGGCGTCGCATCCACGATCGCCGACGGGATGCCCACGTGGTAGAGCAGTGCGGAGTCCGACGAGAACCCCTCCTGCCCCATCAGCTCCTCGGAGTAGAGGCCACCGTCAGGCCTGCGGTGCTGGGTGTGGCGCTTCGGTGGGACCTCGCCGCGCTGCTGGTAGTGCGCCATGCTCGTCCTCCCCGGTACTCGACGGCCGCTCCCCTCACAGTAGGCAGGTTCAGTCCCTCGGACCGCCCGCTACGTAGATCACCTGACCGGACACGAACCCGGCTGCATCGCTCACCAGGAACGCGACGGTGTGGGCGACGTCCTCGGGCTGGCCGGCGCGAGCCACGGGGATCTGCGCGGCACGGGCCGCGAGGTAGGTGTCCCAGTCCTCGCCGAGGCGCTGCGCCGTCGCCTTCGTCATGTCACTGACGATGAACCCGGGCGCGACGCAGTTGGCGGTCACCCCGAACCTGCCCAGCTCGATCGCGAGGGTCTTGGTGAAGCCCTGCAGGCCGGCCTTCGCGGTGGAGTAGTTGGCCTGGCCGCGGTTGCCCAGCGCCGAGGTACTCGACAGGTTGACGATGCGGCCCCACTTCTGGGCGACCATGTGCTTCTGCACGGCGCGCGCCATGAGGAACGAGCCGCGCAGGTGCACGTTCAGGACCGTGTCCCAGTCCAGCTCGGACATCCGGAACAGCAGGTTGTCCCGCGTGACACCGGCATTGTTGATCAATACTGTGGGTGCGCCGACCTCGTCGACCACCCGGGCCACGGCCGCCTCCACCTGCTCGGCGTCGGACACGTCCGCACCGACGGCGACGGCGCGGCCGCCGGCCGCGGTCACCGCGTCGACCGTGGCCCTCGCTGGCGCCTCCTCCAGATCGAGCACGGCGATCGTGAGGCCGTCGGCGGCTAACCGCAGCGCGGTGGCGGCACCGATCCCCCGGGCCGCCCCGGTCACGATCGCCACCCGCGCAGCGCTACCGGTCATCGGATCGGCTTCCCGGCGACCACGGAACAGGCATCGCTAACGGACCTCCGGTAGCGACACCTGCGCCGTGGTCGTCGGGGACGTGGCCGGGATCAGACTCCGAGCTTCTCCGCGGCGAGGCGGCTGCCCTCGACCCTGGCCTTGATCTTCTCGAAGGCGACGTCGCGGGCGTAGTCCGGCGAACCGTAGTTGGGCTTCTCATCGATGGAGAACGGCG
>Ga0136617_10000369_pt1 | contig 36960 bp, 32 predicted proteins | sample AntDrymUQ3222106_2_FD_129672 | JGI IMG/M metagenome (GOLD analysis project Ga0136617, IMG submission 129672) | Polar desert sand microbial communities from Dry Valleys, Antarctica - metaG UQ322 (21.06) | ecosystem: Environmental > Terrestrial > Soil > Desert | place: Antarctica: Dry Valley... | reverse complement strand
CCATCCCCATGTCTCAGCCCCTGCCAGCTCCGACCGAACAACTGGGCCCGAACTGGGGCTTGCCTGGCAGTCACGGATAGCGATCTTCTGCTCACTTAGGGCGAACTTGCCGTTGCCGTGGGGGGTAGCCCATGCTGCCTGGCCGGTGACACGGCGCATCGCCTCCGCGCCAGTCGCCTGATCGAACCCGTCCCGATGAGCTAGAACGGTGGTTCGTCATGGGGATCGGTAGGCGATGGTGGGGGTTGGGGCGTGATTTGTGGTGGTGGGACGTGCAGGATCTTCTGATCGACGTATTCGTACCTGTCGTCGGAGTTGTCTTGCGGTTCGGGTGGGCGGGGTCGGGGTTCGGGTTGTGGTGGGGTGATGGGTTCGCCGCGGGTGCGGTAGATCTGGCCCAGTGGGCTGGTCCACTCGAAGTGTCCGGGTTTTGGTTGGTGTAGCCGCCAGCCGAGTTCGTGTTTGTACAGGTGGTGTCGGGAACAGCTGGGGCTGATGTTGCGCCGGATGCTGGGTCCACCGCGGGCGTGGTCGTGGGTGTGATCCAGATCGGACTTACGTGCCGAACGCCGGCACCCCGGGTGCGAGCATGTCCGGTCGCGGACCTCGACGTGGCGGGCCAGCGCGGCGCGGGCGAACCGGTCCGTGGGCCTGGCGTCCAGCACGGCGGTGAGCTCGTTGCGGCGGATGTACTGTGCGGCGATGTCGGTGATCACCCCGGCCCATCCCGCGGTCCTGGTGGAGTCGGTGTGAAGTTGGTCGAGCAGGGTGGCCGGAATCTGGAGCTCGACGACCCCACCGCGACACCGGTCGCGGTCGGACTCGGGTACCGCGCCCAAATGTGGGCGGTGGCGAGTGACCCCGGCCAGAATGAGGTAGCCCTCGGCGTCGGTGACGGCAAACCGCCACGGAGCACCACGACGTTGCCGGGCCACGATCGTGCTGGCGACGTCGGCGAGTACCGGCCCGAGCCCGGGGATCTCACCTGGCTGATCATCAAGCCCGAGCAGGGTTGAGAGCCCGACCCGGATCTCGATCCCGGTCCGTGTCCAACCGGGCCCCTCGGCTACATCGGGGTTCGTCACCGGATCCTGCGGCACCTCATGATCAGGCGCGGGAACACCGGTGGAATCCGTGCCGGCACCGGGACAGAAGGCCGGACTGGTGTCCGCGGCCCCTGCGATGGGGTCAGTGCCGGTTGAGGTGGCCCCGGTACCGCTGCCCGTGACCGCGGGTTCAGGCACAACCCCAGCAGCGGGCTCAAGTGTAACCCCAGCCGCAACCCCAGCCGCAACCCCAGCCGCAACCTCAGTCGCAAGTTCAGTCGCAACCTCAGCCGCAACCTCAGCCGCAACCCCGGTGGTCTCGCCGATCGGGCCGGTGTCGGTGGAGTCGTGGGTCCGGATCGTCTCGCTCGCCATGGCGTCGGCGCCCATCGCGGCCGGGTGACCCTGTGCTGCGCGTGTGGCAGCGGCGGTAGGGATGTCCTCGGTGCGAAGGTGGGCGAGCAGGTGGTTGATGATCTGGGTTTCGGTCATGTCCTGGAAACGCCCGTCGAACATGCCGAGGAACAGGTCGGTCTGGATCTGGCCCAGCCGACCGGGGTGCCCGGCCCGTTTGACTGCGGCAGCGAGGACCTCGAGGCGTTCGCACGCGGCGGCTGCCTCGTCCACAGGTAGGCCGGTGGCGGTGATCGTGACGGTGTGATCGCGATCAAGGTAGGCGGTGACCGCGCGCTCGCGAACCGCACGGGTGTAGCGGCGACGGGCGTAGGCAGGGTCGATCGCGATGATCGCCCGCAACAGCCGCGCGGCCAGCTGACCGCTGGTCAGGGTGGGCGCGATCTGGAGCAGGTCGGCGCAGATGGCATCGATCTGCTCGGTGGTGAGCTCGTCGAACGCCGGATCGAGGTGATCGGCGAACACCTTGGCCTTGACTCGATCGATCTGCCCGGCCAGCAGCGCCGCAAACACCCGGGGTAACTTCTCGACAACGGTCTGGGCGAAGTGCAACTCCAGCTCCGCGGCCCGTGCGGTGAAGGTCAACGCGGCGGCGAGCTCCCCGGACGCCCACTCGTAGGCCGCCAGCGCCCGCCACGGCCCGCACGACTTCTGCACGTCAGGATCATCAGGATCGGAAAACGGGGTGGACCGCGAGACCTCCACGATGGTGGCCAACATCCTGGCCTGGTCGTGGGCCAGCTGCCGATACTGGGCCTGCAGCACATCGACTATCCGGTCGTTGGGCACGCCGGCCAGATTCAACCCACCCAACGCGGCAGCCAGGTCAGCGCCGGGTGGAATCCGCACCACGCGACTCAACAGATCGACCGGCAACTGCATGAGTCGAACATACATTCGGACACCGACAATTTCTGCAACGCCCTCCCGGACGGCTGGGCTGCGCGAGCCTCGCACCAGACTCGTAGAGCGCCACCCGGGCCTCGACATCGCCGACGTTGGCTCGCTCCATGAAGAATCGGCTCAGGTCTTCCGGACGCATCGCTGCCTCGTGCTGATCGCGACCGCTCACGTCGATGACTCCCTCCTGGGGCCGGGACGGCGCTACGTGATGTAACAATGTCGCTTCCGCGACGACGATCAGCAGGGCGCGGCAGAGGGGGTTGGCCGGTGGGTGCGGACGGGCTGGTGGAGCTGTCAGACGCGATCGAGGTCGTCCGGGAGCAGTTGGTCACCGCGCAGATGGCCGGGCGACGGATCGTGGCGGGCCGGGTGTTGACCTTCGCGGTGGGGAAGGTGTCGATCGAGTTCAGCAGTGAGGTGAAGCGGGTCGACGGCGGTGCGGGTGGGGTGAAGTTCTGGGTCGTCACCGCGGATGCCAAGACGGAGCGGTCGGCGGCGCACAAGGTGACGGTCGAGCTGATCCCGCAGACAGCGGACGGGGCCTCGTTCATCGTCGCCGACGGCGTCGACGCGCCACCGGCGAACTAGCGCCACCACGATTGACGTGCGACGACAGGTCGAGGTCTACGCGGACTGGTCCGATCACCCCCTGGACCGGGTGCGGTGGTCGTGCGGGTCGGGCTATTTGCTGGGTGGCCGGTTGGTCCTGACCGCGGCGCACGTGGTGTGACCGGCGGGCCAGGCGTTGGCCACAGTACAGGTGCGGGCGGAGTCCGGGCCGGTGTCGGCGGAGGTGGCGTGGCACCGCCATGAGGGCGACGTGGATGTGGCGTTGCTGGTGGTGAACGATCCGGAATGGCGCGAGCCGGGGTGGCGCCACCCCGTGCGGTGGGGGCGGCTGGTCACCACCCGGGTGGGGCAGCGGTGTGCGGCGACCGGGTTCCCAGCCGTCGTGGCCGAACCGCAGCGCCGCGACAGCCATCACGCCGTCGGGGTACTCAACCCGGGGTCGCTGGTCAAGGCCGGCTTGTACGCGGTGGAGGTGAGCAACCCTCCCGCGGGCCCGGGCCCGGGCGGGTCACGATGGGCGGGCATGTCGGGTGCGGCGGTGTTGTGCGAGGGCCTGCTGGTCGGGGTCGTCACTGTGGATCCTGCGGGTTTCGACAGCCGGCGCCTGGTCACCGTGCCGGTCACCGCGGTGAGTCCCGATCCGAGTTCGCCGAGCTGGTGGCCGCGCACACCGGCGTGGCGCCGATCGTGGAGCCGGTGGAGTTGGCCGGGTTGGTCGACCCGGTAGCGGTACCGGATTCACCAGCGGGTTTGTTACGAGCCGACGCGGCCACCACCCCGTTCCGGCCGAGGCCCGAGCTCGCGCAGCTCCAGGAATGGTGCCACGGGCCGGCGTGGTCCTCGACCCGGCTGGTGGTCGGTGCGGGTGGGCAGGGCAAGACCCGGCTGGCCCGACACCTCGCCGCCCAGCTGAACACCGACGGGTGGGCAGCTGTGGTGCTCGCCGAGAGCGCCGGCCCCGACCAGGTCGCGGTGCTCAGTGAGATGGCGACGCCGACCTTGGTGATTGTCGACTATGCCGAGGGTCGCACCGACCAGCTCGACGCGCTGATCAGGGCGATGGCCCGGGCGGAGGCGAAGGTGCGGCTGCTGTTGCTGGCCCGCACCGCGGGAACGTGGCGCACCGAAGGGATCGGCACCTCACCACAGCTGGCTGTGCTCGGCGATGACCGCATCGTGCTCGACCTGGGCCCGGTCGAACCCACACCGGTGGGTCGGGCGCAGGCCTGGGAGCAGGCCGTCGTCGCGTTGGTACCGCAGTTGGCAGGCCTCGACGGCTACCGCGGCATCGCCTGGACCACCCTGGCCGCACAACTGAGCGTGTCGCGGCTGGACGGGGAGGGCTACCGCACCATCCTAGCCGTGCAGATGCACGCCCTCGCCGCACTGCTGCAGGCCGGTGACCCGGTTTCGACCGGCGGCGGGCCGCGGAAGGTGCTGCTGGACCACGAGAGCTGGTACTGGACCCAGGTTGCCGACCGGTTCATGATCACTCTGACCACAGCCACCCGGCGGTGCCTGGTTACCGCGGCAACGCTGTGGGGTGCCGCCAATGCCTCAGAAGCCCGGCGTGTGCTCGCCGCCGCCCTGCCGACGGCGGACCCGAACGCACTGGGCAACACCGCGGACTGGTTGGCCACCCTGTACCAGGACACCGAGCGCTACTGGTCCGGATTGCAGCCCGACCCGCTGGCCGAGCACCTCGTAGGTTTCGTCCTCGGCCCCGACGACCGCTGCCCCACCCTGGTCACCGACACGATCAGCAGTGTGTCGGCCGGGCAGCTGGAACACGGCCTGACGCTGCTCGGCCGGGCCCAACCGTTCTACCCGCACCTCACCACAACCATCACCGACGCCGTGCTCGGCGCCGGCATCGCGGGCGGGGTAGCGGCGATCGCGGTCGCTCCCCGCTTGGAACAGCCCCAACCCCTGCTCACCGCACTGGACCGGCTCACCCAGACCGCGGACCTGCCGACCCTGCACGCTCTCCACGACGCCCTGCCCCGCTACAGCATGCTGCTGGCACCGACCAGCCTGAACGTCACCGCAACCCTCGTCGCGCTCCTCCGCGAAGCCGCCGAGTCCAACCGCAACGCCCACCTCCCCGACCTGGCCATGTCGCTGAACAACCTCGCCGTCGATTTGGCCGAGGCGGGCCGCCGCGAGCAGGCCCTCGCCCTCGCTCGCGAGGCAGCCGCGCACTACCACGAACTGGCCCGAACCAACAGCGACGTATTCGGACCGGCGGCGGAGCAAGCGGATGGCCTCGTGACTGCTCTGGACCGCCGACGTCCCTAAGCCCGCTCTTCGTCAACGCCATCGCCAACGCCCAAAAGGCGGCCGGTAAGAGCAGACCGCCGCTGTCCCCAGCGGCATTCTCGATCTTGACCAGCTTGCTGATCCTCAGGTTCATCTCCAACGAGCTGATCCGGCCGACCATCCATCGGCCCAGCGGCTGCGAACGGACTACCCCACCTGGTGCAGCCAGGTGACCGGGGCCCCGTCACCGGCCAGCCGGAACGGCTCCAGCGCCTCATCCCAGTCCGATCCGAGCAGCTCGCGCACCCGACCGGGCACCTGCACCGCGGGCACGCCAACGAGCAACGTACGCAGCCGGTCCTCACCCACGACGATGTCGCCGTTGGCACTGGCCCGCCCACGCCATAACCCGAGTTGTGGGGCGTAGCAGAAACGCTCGCCGTCCATGCCTGGGCTCGGCTCCTCGGTGACCTCGAACCGCAGCATCGGCCACGCCCGCAAGGCACCGGCCAGCGCACCGCCGCTCCCGGCCGGGCCGATCCAGGAGCATTCCGCACGCAATTGCCCAGGTGCCGCATATTGGGCAGTCCATTGTAAGGAGACCCTTGTGGCAAGGACCCCTGAAATCGCCCACTCGACATGCGGACAAACCGCAGTCGGCGACGAGTGGACGAATACCACCCCTCGTGTGCTCACTGCAGACCTCCGCTGTCGACGAGGAACGTCTTCCCCTACGTCCTCGCGTCACGTCGGCTGCACCGAACGCCCGGGCCTCCACCCGGTTCGGTTGTTGTGGTGATCAGTCTGCCGGGTGCGGGCACCAACGGACAACTTGGGGTCATTGTCGGGCGTGTCGGAATGTTCGTCACCCACCGACCTTGGCGCCCAGTACGCTGCGCTCGTCTCGCCGAGTGCGGTGGCCCGCTTGACTACCCTTGCGTGATCCGCCCGCCGTCGACGAACGTGTTGTCCACGAGGACAGCTGACGCGGGCACCCGCAGCGGCTGCACGCGCGCGTCGCGCTGGAACCGGTTCCCGGTGAGACGCACGTCGGTCATCTCGCTCGCGCCCGTGGCCTGATGCACCGTGTACTCCCCGCCGCCCAGGACGTTGCCGCGGATCAGCACAGATCCGTCGCCAACGCGGCCACCGGCCCGTCCGGGCGCGATGAGCAGGGCGCTGCGGTGTCCGGGGCCAGTACCCATCTCGACCCGGTTGTCCTCGACGAGCACGTCACCGTCGGGGACGAGGAGTGCCAGCGCGGTCGATTCGGAGCCCGGAGCCGGGTTGAAGTCGTGCAACCAGCTGTTGCGCATGGTCGCCCCCGGGCCCAGCCGTGCGCCGTCGTGGGTGACACCGCTGATCTCGACGCGTTCGGCGGTCCACCGGCCATCGGCGATGCCGGCCTCCGGGAAGTCCCCGGTGACCGTGGTGTCCTCGATGCGCACCGACCCGCGCTCGGTGGTGCGGATGCCGTAGGGCGAGGCGCCGTCGCCGGTGATCCGGCTGCGGCGAACGAGGACGTCGGCAGCGTCGACGACGATGCCGCCGCACACATCCCAGCTGTCGATCACCGTACCCGGCCGGTCGATGACCAGCGGACCCGTCGCGCAGAGCGCCGTGCCGGCCGGCAACCCGACGCTGCCCTGCTCCGGAGCCAGGTATGGCCCGGATACCACGCATTCGACGGCCGCGGCAGGCGTCAGTGCGCGGGTGACCTCCGGCTGACCAGGGAATGTGCTGCCCTCGGTGGCCACGACAACCCCGGCGACGAGCAAGACGAGGATCGCGACGGCGAGAGCGGCGCGCCTCGAACTCCCCAGCGCCCACATGGTCCAACAGCGTACGGCCGGTTGGACCAGCAACTCCAGCCGCGTCCCACGAAGGGTGAACCAATCGTCACTCTTGGTAGAAGGTGACGCCATCCGCGCCTCGAACTCGCGGCGCACCACCAGCGCGGTCCGGTGTGTGCGCGAGGCGGCCTGCACTGCCGACGACGCAGCGCATCACCTGATCCGTCCGGGGCCGGCACCCCGAAGGCGCCGGCCCCGCCCGTGAACCGCGATCAGCTACAGCCGCTGGTGGATCCGCAGCCCTCACACAGGTAGCACGAACCCGCCGGACGCATCTTCGTGCCACACGTCATGCACAGCGGCGCGTCGGCGGCCTTGCCCATCTGCAGCTCCAGCAGCTCGATGGAGCTGCCAACCTCCGCCGGAGCCGGGATCGCACCGATGCGCTGCGCCATCCCCGCCGGGCCGGACTCCACGCTGATGCGCAGGCCCTCCAGGTCGACATCCGGGTAGCTGTCGGCGACCTGGGCGGTGCGTTCGTCGGCGGAGAAGATGCCGAGCTGGGCCCGCTTCTCGTACGGGAGATGGTCCAGCGCGAGCCGCCGGAACAGGTAGTCGAGCACACTCGTGGCGATCCGAACGTCCGAGTCGTCAGTCATGCCCGCCGGTTCGAAGCGCAGGTTGGAGAACTTCGAGACGTAGAACTCCAGCGGGATACCGTACTGGAGGCCCACCGAGATGGACATCGAGAATGCATCCATCACCCCCGAGAGCGTCGACCCCTGCTTGCCGAGCTTGACGAAGATCTCGCCGAGACCGTCGTCGGGATAGGACCCGGCCGTGAGATAGCCCTCGGCGCCGCCGACGGTGAACGACACGGTCTCACTCGGACGCTTCTTCGGCAGTCGCCGGCGGACGGGGCGCTGCTCCACCGGCGCGGCGACCGGCTCGTGACCGCCCGAGGACCTCGCCGCCTTGCCCGCCGACAGCGGCTGGCCGACCTTGCAGTTGTCCCGGTAGATGGCCAGCGCTTTGAGGCCGAGCCGCCAGCCATCGAGATAGATCTTCTCGACGTCCTCGACGGTGGCGGCTTCGGGAACGTTCACGGTCTTGGAGATCCCTCCGCTGAGGAAGGGCTGCACACCCGCCATCATCCGCACGTGCCCCATGGCAGCGATCGACCGCTCGCCCATCGCGCAGTCGAACACCTCGTAGTGCTCCAGACGCAAGCCAGGTGCGTCAACAACGTGACCGTGCTCAGCCACGTACTCGACGATCGCCTCGACCTGCTCGGGCTGGTATCCCAGCCGGGTAAGGGCCCGAGGCACCGTCTGGTTGACGATCTGCATCGAACCGCCGCCGACCAGCTTCTTGAACTTCACGAGTGCCAGGTCGGGCTCGATACCGGTCGTGTCACAGTCCATCATCAGACCGATGGTGTTGTGGCTGATGAAACCGGCGGCGACGTAGGTGACATTTTCCGGAACCGACAGGTCGAAGGTCGGCTGGATGCCGCCGTCGGCATTCTCGAACACGGGCTCGAACAGGTAGCCGAGGTGGATGCGGTCCTGGTTTCCACTCCGGGCAGGTGTCAGTTCGGGGAGCAGTTTGTTCTTCCGGTCGCCGATGAACCCGATCACCTGGTCGTAGGCCATTGCGTGATCGAGGTTGCGAAGCCGGATCTGAAACATCGGCCCGCCCCAGCCACTCGCGGTCGTCTGGGTGGTGGTCACCAAGCCGAGACCAAGGAGCATCGTCCGGATTTCGACAGCAAACGATTCGGACGAGGTGGACAGCGCGGCGACACCGTCGAACACCGTCCCATCCGCTTCGAACAGTCCACGCAGGAACGCCGCATACACCTCGGTGTCGTTGGTCTCCAGCACTGCGGACGGAACGTGCGGGATCCAGCCCTTGCCCTCGCGCTCGGGGGCCGGCCGCCGCTGCGCGAACCCTGCGGCCTGCCACCAGCGGCTGAGCCGGATCGAGTGGAAGGTGATCTCCTGGTGGCCCTCGGCCGTGTCGACGGCGGCCTCCAGGCCGAACAGCTGCTTGCCCAGGATCCGCAGCCGCTCCACCACGTCGGCGTCCGTGTTCGCCACCCAGAAATGGAGCCCCTCGGTGTGCAGGCTGCCGTCGCCCATGAAGTAGCCGATCAGCTCGGCCAGGTCGGCGTCGATCTCGTTCGGAACTACCAGCCGCGTGTCCGAGGTGTAGTAGATCTGATCAAGTACCGGTAGCGGCACCTGTCGCGGCTGCCCGACAAGCGTGCCGAGCTGCATGGGCACCAGGTCGCCGGCAACGACATCGGCCATCCGCTTCCACACCCACTCGCCGGTAACGGATTCGACGACCTTGATGCGATGGGCAAGCGTGCCCTGGATCGAGTAACCGCCCTGGGTGACGATCCGCCGGGTCGGCTCCTCGCCGTTGACGAAGAACTGAGTGGCCCGTCGCGGACCCTCGTCGGTGGACACGTCGACATCCAGGTGTTGCCAGCGGTCGCCATATGCCTCACCGATCTCACCGAGCCGAGCCAGGCCCCGGCCAGTCGTTACTAGTGTGTCGCCCGTCAGACACCCGGTTGGGGCGAGCACGGACGCCTGGGCATTGCGCCACCCGTTGCGCTCGCCGATCACCAGGCAGCCCTTCCACGCGGCGGTGGCCAGCTTGTGGATCGACGCGCTCGCCGGGAATGTGCGTACGTCGTCATTGGCGGCAGCATGCTTACGCATGACGCGCTGCTGGGACTCAGCATTGCGCGCATAGCCCTCGTAGGGTCCGACGATTCCGGCCAGTTCGGCCGAGCGCTGGTAGGCCGCGCCGGTCATCAACGATGTGATCGCGGCGGCGAGTGATCGGCCACCCTCCGAGTCGTACGCGTGGCCGGTGGCCATCAGCAGAGCGCCGAGATTGGCATAGCCGATGCCGAGCTGCCGGAACTTCCGGGTGGTCTGCGCAATCGGTTCGGTCGGGAAGTCGGCGAAGCAGATGGAAATGTCCATCGCCGTGATGACCAGCTCGACTGCCTTCGCGAAACGGGCCGCATCGAACTGCCCGTCAGCGCCGAGGAAAGTCAGCAGATTTAACGATGCCAGGTTGCAACTGGAGTTGTCCAGATGCAGGTATTCACTGCATGGATTAGATGCGCTAATCCGGCCGGATTCCGGACATGTGTGCCAGTCGTTGATCGTTCCGTCGTACTGCATACCCGGATCCGCGCATTCCCACGCGGCTTGCGCGATCCCACGGAGGAGTTTTTTCGCGTCCACCCGCTCGATGACCTCGCCGGTCATCCGGGCGCGCAAGCCGAACTCGGAGCCGGCCTCGACGGCGCGCATGAACTCGTCCGTGACCCGGACCGAGTTGTTGGCATTCTGGTACTGCACCGACGCGATGTCCGAGCCGCCGAGATCCATGTCGAACCCGGCGTCGCGCAGCACCCGGATCTTGGCCTCCTCCTTGGCCTTGGTCTGCACGAACTCCTCGATATCGGGATGATCAACGTCGAGCACGACCATCTTCGCCGCGCGGCGAGTGGCGCCGCCGGATTTGATGGTGCCCGCGCTGGCGTCGGCGCCGCGCATGAACGACACCGGACCCGAGGCAGTGCCTCCGGAGGAGAGGAGCTCCTTGGACGAGCGGATGCGCGAGAGGTTGAGGCCGGCGCCGGAACCGCCCTTGAAGATCAGCCCCTCCTCGCGGTACCAGTTGAGGATCGACTCCATGGTGTCGTCGACGGCAAGGATGAAGCAGTTGTGCACGCGCAAGCCGCTGGCGAGAAACTCGCCGGACTCGGTCTGGATGTCGTAGACATCCATCGATCCGAGCTCCTCCACCCCGACGATCTCGACGCGCTCGATGTGGCGAGGCGAACGATCAGGCAGGTCGACCGAGTGCCACTCGAGCTGGTCGCCTGCGACGAGCGTGCCGGCGTGCACCCAGCGGCCGGCGCCGGTGCCGGTGCCGGTGCTCTGCCACACCACGTGGTCCGGGGTCAGGTCGAGCGTGTGACCCGCCTGGGTGGTCAACCGCAGCACCTCGCGCACGCCGTTCGCCTTGGTCGCAACGATCGAGGTGAGACCGTGCGCGTCGAAAACCTTGGCGCCGACAGCATCGCGCTCGACCAGCTCACCGATGGGAATCAGGCCGGCCGGGGTGCTGACCAGCTCGTCGTACGCGAGGCACGCCGAGACTTGTTGAGGACTGGATGTTCCGACGTTGAACCACACCGGTGAGTTGAAGCTGAACACCTGGTGCAGCAGCATCCAGGTGAGCTCGTGGGCGAACACCTCGGCGTCCTCGGCGCCGGCGAAGTAGCCGTGCTCGACCCCGGCGCGGTAATAGACCCCGACGACCCGGTCGATGAGCTGGCGCAGGCTCGACTCGCGCTGCGCCGATCCGATGGCGCCTCGGAAGTACTTGCTGGTGACGATATTGGTGGCGTTGACCGACCAGAAGTCGGGGAACTCGACGTCGCGCTGCTCGAAGTTGACCGTGCCGTCGCGCCAGTTGGTCATCACGACGTCGCGTCGCTCCCAGCTGACCTCGTCGTAGGGGTGCACCCCGGGCATGGTGTGCAGTCGCTCAACGGTCAGCCCGGCGGACTGCTTGCGCTTGGCGCCGGACTTGGCGCCCCGGTCGGTGTTGCCGACGGTCTCGGTCATGCTCTCCCTCTCCTGCGCGCCGACGGCTGGGGTCGTGGCGCTGCGGCTGACTGGCTGGCTGGCTGGTCAGGCGGTGGGGCCGGTGCGGCTGGTGCGTTGTCGGAGGTCGGCGATCTCCTTCTCGAAGTCCTCGACGGAGGAGAACGAGCGGTAGACGCTCGCGAAACGCAGGTACGCCACCTCGTCGAGCTCACGCAACGGCCCGAGGATGGCGAGCCCCACCTCGTGGCTGGGGATCTCGGCCGTGCCACCGGCCCGTACGGACTCCTCGACGCGGTGCGCGAGCTGCTGGAGGGCGTCCTCGTCGACCGGGCGCCCCTGGCAGGCCCGCCGCACCCCCCGCACGACCTTCTCACGACTGAACGACTCGGTGACCCCACTGCGCTTGACGACGGCGAGGATCGCCTCCTCGACCGTGGTGAACCTGCGGCCGCACGCGGCACAGGATCGCCTGCGTCGGGTGGCCGCGCCGTCCTCGACCTCGCGGGAGTCGATCACCCGGCAATCCGAGTGGCGACAGAACGGGCAGCGCATCGATCCGACCCCGCATTCCTACGCTGTGAACCTGACCTCATGGATGAATGCCAGCAGTGTAACCACAACATGTAGTGCACTGGGAAGCCGGAGATGCTATCTGTGCCGAGAGGGGTACGGCTGACACGAGCCAATCCCGCATGCACGAGCCCGCTCACCCACCCGTGACCCGCAGCGCCTGACCGGGCCGCAGCCGGGCGGACGTGAGGGAGTTGTCCGTGACGAGGCGCTCGGCCACCCCGGCGAGCTCAGGACCGGAGGCAGCCGGAGCGACACGACGCGCGACGTCCCACAGCGTCTCCCCGGGCGCGACCGTGACCATCGTCGCGCCCGGGACGACCTGGACGGGAACGGGGGCCGGCCACAAGGCGGGAAGGACGGCGGCCGGCCCCACGGAGACCGGCCCTCGCTCCGGCCCACCGATGCCGGCCAACAATCCGAGCCCCACCACGACAGCCGCTGACAGCACGACGACCCCGAGGCCCGCCACCCCGCGCAGCACCCGCTCGCCCCGGCGGGAACCAGGCCACACCGCTGACCGTCGACCCGCCAGCACCCGCCGTTGGGCCCGGACAGAAGGGCAACGTGGAGGTGCCGGCGGCGTGGGGCGCACCGTCACCGGTGTCATCGCCGGCCGCGACGGACCCGGGCCGGCCGCGCGACGACGGCCCCGGCGACGGCCGCGCTGATCCACCGACTCCCCGGTCCACCGGACCGCCGACATCTCTGCGCCCGAACCCGTGCCGATCTCGATCTGCTCGCGCATCCTCCGTCGCCTCCGCATCTGGTAGCTCGCCATCCAAGACGGATACCGCCGAGCGCCCAAACATCTGTTCGAACGAGCGCTCGATGGATGTCTACCACCGAGCACCGACAGAATCGAGAATCGGCGGCGTGTCGTTCGAACATGCGTTTGGCTGAACCGGTGAGGAGGGCTACCGTCACAGTGCGAAGGCGGTGTCCCGGCGCTCGGCGATCGGGCACCATGGCCCGGGGTGAGCCGGGCGAGCCCGGATGAGCCGGGACGGTCCAACGAACGAGGAGGCGCACGTAGATGACAGGGGACGAGTCCGGTACCGGGCCCGGCAGCGGAGCAGCCACGGAGGGCGAGGCATCCGGACAGGTCAGCACGTTCCCGGACCCACCTGTCGAGCCGGCCGGGCTGACCCCACGCCAGCGCAAGGTGTTGGAGGTCATCCGCGACTGGGTGGAACGGTTCGGTTACCCGCCCAGCGTGCGGGAGATCGGCGACGCGGTCGGCCTCACCTCGACCTCGTCGGTGCACCACCAGCTGCGCACTCTCGAGCGCAAGGGCTACCTGCGACGTGACCCGAACCGCACTCGCGCGGTGGATGTCCGAGGGCCCGACGAGCCGGGCGCCGTCGACGAGCCGGCGCGGAGTCGGGGTGTTATCGAGGACGAGGATACTGGGTCGGGCGAGGAGAAACCGGTGCCGGCGTTCGTGCCAGTGCTCGGCGACATCGCCGCAGGCGGACCGATCCTGGCCGAGCAAGCCGTGCAGGCGGTGTTTCCGCTGCCCCGGGAGATCGTGGGCGAGGGGACCCTGTTCCTGCTCAAGGTGCGGGGTGACTCGATGGTCGGGGCCGCCATCACCGACGGCGATTGGGTCGTCGTGCGCCAGCAACCCGTCGCGGAGAACGGTGAGATTGTCGCCGCCATGATAGACGGGGAGGCCACGGTGAAGACGTTCAAGCGTCGCGACGGGCGCATCTGGCTCCAGCCGGCCAACCCGGCCTACGAGCCGATCCCCGGCGACGACGCCACCGTGCTGGGCCGGGTGGTAGCCGTACTACGCAGGCTGTGACACCGCAAAACTACGCAGGCTGTGACACCGCAAATCCATTGCACAGCGTTCCGAAGTCTTGATCAAGGCCCCTCGGGGACACCGCACGGCTCGCTCTTCTCGCTCTTGCGCAGGCAAGGATCCGGTTGCCCTTACGGGATTGGGGCAACCTCCCAGGACGTGCTTGAGTGCGTGCTCGCCGCAATCAATGCCGTCGCGACGTGCGCAGTGACAGCGCCGCAATGCCGAGCAGAACCAGGACAACGCCAGCGATCACCGCAGTAACCCACACCGGCCCATCGTCGCCGGCCGGAGCGCCCGCAGGCCCCGCTCTCGGTGCCTCCGTCGGGGCCGCGCCATCCGCACCCTCAGCCAAGGCGGCCGCGCCCGACACCGCTCGAACCATCCCGGCGTCGGGACCGCGGCCTTCCGAGCCCGACAGCAGAGTGCCGTCGGGCTCGAAGGCGATCGCCTCGCCCTGCGGCTCGTCCGGCAGAGGCACGTGCACCGGCCACTCGGCCAAAGCCGCCAGGATGTCGTCTCCGACCATCGGGTACAGCCAGGCATCGGTGTAGCTGCGCAGCGCCACCACGCGTCCGTTCGCGCTGGTCGCCGCGCCGGTGACCACGCGCGACCCCAGGCCACCGATCGGCCCACCCGGCGTGTCCGACACCGGCAACGTGACCTCACCGACCCGAACCAGCGGAATCGCGCTGCCGGCAGTTCGGTCCTGCCCGCGTCCGTCCGGCGACCCTTCGGTATCGACTCTCGGGCCCGCAAGCGACCCTTCGGTGTCGACTCTCGGGCCCGCAAGCGACCCTTCGGTGCGGTAGATCCCTGCCGGACGTCCCACCTCCTTCGTGATGACGAACGGCACACCGGCGGCGTCGACGAGCAACGCCTCCGCATCGTGCGGACCGTCGGGGTAGGTCAGTCGGTGCAGCCGCGCCGCGCCGCGGGCCGGGACCACAATGACGGCCACCGTCGCCCGTCGACGCTCGTTGTCGCCGGTATCGGCCACCCACAGCGCACCGTCTGGCCCGCGGGCCAGATCCTCGGCATCGAAGGGGTCGATCGCGGCGGTCCGGGTGTCGGTCACCGAGCAGTCACGGGTGTCCAGCCGATGGAGCTCGACGCGTCGGCCACTGTCGGCCATCGCCCACAACCCCCCGCGGTCGACCACCATCCCGGACAGCTCGACCAGGCGCCGATCCTCGACGGTGCACAGCGAATCCGGTGGCGCAAGGGCCGCCGGGCTGGTCGCGAGCGTCACCGCGAGCACGCCGGCCAGGACCGGCTGAATCAGGGTGATCCGTCCCCATTCGCCGCAACACCCGTGACCGGGTGGCTGACACCTGCCAGGGGAGAGCCGCCGGCCAGCCGATAAGGCAGCACCACCGTGGCCAGCTCGGCACCCACCCGGGCGTGCAGCCGGGTGCCCTCGGCAGTGTGCTCCTCGGCGAGCACGTCCCCCTCAGCATGCACCCGCGCCGCCAACGATCCCTCCGTGTAGGGCAGCAGCAGCTCGACGACCAGCTCCGGACGCGGCAGCAGCTCGGCGATCCGGCCGCGCAACCGGGCGATGCCGTCGCCGCTGCGTGTCGAGACGAACACTGCGTCCGGCAGCAGGTGGCGCAGCCGGGCCAGTTGCAGGTCCCCGGCGGCGTCGGTCTTGTTCACCACCAACAGCTCGCGTGGCATCGTGGCGGTGTCGGATTCGGCCTGCTCGCCGATCTCGACGAGCACCTGCCGGACGGCCTTGATCTGGTCCTCGGGCAGCGCGTCGGAGGCGTCGACCACATGCACGAGCAGGTCGGCGCCGGCGGTCTCCTCCAGTGTGGAGCGGAACGCCTCGACGAGCTGGTGCGGGAGATGCCGGACGAACCCGACGGTGTCGGTGAGGGTGTACACCCGCCCGTCCTCGGTGGCGGCGCGGCGGGTGGTGGGATCGAGCGTGGCGAACAGCGCGTCCTCGACGAGCACTCCGGCCCCGGTCAACGCGTTGAGCAGGCTGGACTTGCCGGCGTTGGTGTAGCCGACGATGGCCACGCTCGGCACCTCGTGGCGCAGCCGCTCCCCGCGCTGGGTCTCCCGGACCTGGCGCATCGCCGCGATGTCGCGACGCAGCTTGGACATGCGATGGCGGATCCGGCGACGGTCAAGCTCGATCTTCGTCTCGCCAGGCCCGCGGCCACCGATCCCGACACCGCCCGCCGCCCGGCCACCGACCTGGCGAGACAGGGCCTCACCCCAGCCGCGCAGCCGGGGCAGCAGGTAGGACAGCTGGGCCAGCTCGACCTGCGCCTTGCCGTCGCGGGACCGGGCGTGCTGGGCGAAGATGTCGAGGATCAACGCGGTGCGGTCGATCACCTTGACCTTGAGCTTGTCCTCCAGCTGGCGTAGCTGGCCGGGCGAGAGCTCGCCGTCGCAGATCACGGTGTCGGCGCCGGCGGCCTGCACCGCGTCGCGCAGCTCGGTGACCTTGCCCGAGCCGATGAAGGTGGCGGGGTCAGGCCGGCTGCGCCGCTGCATCAGGCCGTCGAGCACCAGGGACCCGGCGGTTTCGGCGAGCCGGGACAGCTCGGTCATCGACGCCCGGGCCTGCTCGGAGCTGCCCTCGGTCCAGACACCGACGAGCACCACGCGTTCCAGCCGCAGCTGTCGGTACTCGACCTCGGTGATGTCGGTGAGTTCGGTGGATAGCCCCGCGACCCGGCGGAGCGAGGAACGCTCCTGCAGCTCCAGGTCGCCTGGCGAGGGCGCGGTGGGCAGAGTAGAGGTGGTCGCGTCGGCGCGAAGGGAGGATTCAGTCATCGTGTGAGGCATACTCCCAGACGAACGCTCTGCGTGTCCTGGTGATTCCGCATGCCGCAGATCCTGCGCCCCGACCCCGACAGTTTCCGACGCTCCGCGCTACGACTCCTGGGTGAGCCCCTCCCACCAGGACCGGGACAGCTCGCCGTGCGCGACGAGCACAGCCGGCCCGTGCAACGTGGTGGTGGCTTCATCGACGGTGACCCGCAGCCGTCCACCGGGCGTGCACACCCCCACGGTGCCGGTGGCCGACCCGGCCTCGCGCAGCGCCGCGACCACGGCCGCGACGGCACCGGTACCGCAGGCGCGGGTCTCCCCCACGCCGCGCTCGTGAACCCGCATCACCACCTCGCCCGCCTCGATCGGCGAGACGAACTCGACGTTCACCCCGTGCGGGAACAGCGCCGGGTCGTGGCCGGGGGGCACCGCGAGATCCAGGCCGTCCAGCGGTAAGGCAGTGACGCACGCGAGGTGCGGGTTGCCGACGTCGACCGCGATCCCGGGGAACGCGTGGCCGTCGACGCTGGCGGTGCTCGGTTCGCCGACGGTCGCGGGACCCATATCGACGGCCACCTCACCGTGCGCGCCGTCACCACCGGCAAACCGCACCCGCCGGATCCCGCCCTCGGTGCCCAGGAGCAACTCGCCGGCCGGGCCCGCGGGCAGCCAACCGGCATGGGCGAGGTACCGCGCGAAGACCCGGACCCCGTTGCCGCACATCTGCGCGATGCTGCCATCGGCATTGCGGTAGTCCATGAACCACTCGACGCCGGGCACCGGCTCGGGCGGACCGGGCGCCGGACCGGGCCGGCGCAGCGCCGACCAGCGAACGACCCGCAGGACCCCGTCAGCGCCCAGACCACGGCGGCGATCACACAGCGCTGACACCCGGAAAGGGGTGAGATCCAGCGCCCCGTGCGGGTCGGGCAACAGCACGAAGTCGTTCTCGGTCCCGTGGCCCTTGACAAACTGCACGTCGAACTGCACGCACTGAGCCTACGGCGGCCCGACCCCGCGGGCGCGCAGCGCCGTCCAGGCATGTTCGACCAGGTCGGGCCCGCCATCGAGCCAGTGCACGCGGCGGTCGCGGCGGAACCAGGAGCGCTGGCGGCGGACGAACCGTCGGGTGGCGCGCACGGTCTGGTCGGCAGCGGCCATGAGGTCGCCCGGACCGTCGAGCGCAGTGAGCACCTGCTGGTATCCCAGCGCCCGCGACGCCGTGCGGCCCTCCCGCAGCCCGCGGGCGGCGAGTGCCCGGGTCTCGGCGACGAGCCCGCCCGCGAACATCCGCGCCACCCGCCGGGCCACCCGCTCGTCCAGCTCGGCCACCGGCCGGTCCACGCCGAGCAACACCGCGCCGTAGCGCGGCACTCCGTCGGTGGCCAGCTGGGCCGGGAACGGCCGCCCGGTCAACGCCACGACCTCCAGCGCACGCACGATCCGGCGGCCGTTGGTCGCCAGCACCACCGCGGCCGCGGCCGGGTCGACGGCGGCCAGCCGGGTGTGCAGCGCCGTCGAGCCCAGCTCGGCGAGTTCGGCCTCCAGCGCGCTGCGCAGGGCTGGGTCGGTGCCGGGGAACTCCAGCTCGTCGACGACGGCCTGCACGTACAACCCCGACCCACCCACCAGCACCGGCGTACGGCCGGCAGCCCGCAGGTCCTCGACGACCTTGCGGGCCGCCCGCTGGTACGCGGCAACCGACGCCGCCTCGGTGATGTCGAGCACGTCGAGCAGGTGGTGGCGGATGCCCGCGCACTGCCGGGCACTCGGCTTGGCGGTGCCGATGTCGAGACCCCGGTAGAGCGCCATCGCATCCGCGTTGACGACCTCGCCGCCCAGCGCCGCGGCGAGCGCCAGGCCCAGGTCGGACTTCCCGGTGGCGGTCGGGCCCACCACCACGATCAGGGGAGGTGGCATGAGACGGGCGTCCAGATCGCGACGTGATAAGCCACGCCGAACGGCGCGTCGGAATGCAACAGCTCGCCACGCCAGGCGCTGCCGGTGGTGGCACCGGCGAGGACCTGCCACGGCGCCCGCCCGACCGCGAGCAACTCGGCCGCCACACCCGCGTCCAGGGCGCCGAGCCGCGCCGGGTCGGCGTCGGCGAGCGCGGCGGCGACCGCGGCGTCGAACGGGCCGGCACGGGCATCCAGATGCCCGGGAGCCTTCGCGGTATGGGTGGCCGCGCCGTCACCGAGCACGAGCAGCCCGACCGGCTCCGGCGTGGCCGCGCAGTGGCCGGCCAGCTCGGCGCCCAACCGGACGCAGGCATCAGGCGTGGCATCGGGGGCCACCAGCTCTCCGCGCACCTGCACCGCCGATCCGGTCCCACCGGCCGCCCACCCGGCGATCAGCAGGGGTAGCGGGAGTAACGGGTCCACGGGGGTCGTGCCGTTGCGGTGGTGCGTGTCGAGACCGACGACGAGATCGACCCCGAAGCCGACGAAGCTGCCACACGTCGCCGGCCCCACCGTCCGCCGCCCGCCGGGGTCCGCACCCACCGCAATCCACTGCGACGCGGCATCCGCCAGCCGGGATGCAGCGGCCCTGCACGCCGAGCGCAGCGCCGCAGTCTCAGCTGCGGCACCGGTCGCGAGCTCGGGCACCAGCAACGGCGGCTGGGGCAATACCGCGACCATCGTCAACACCACGGGCAGGATAGCCGTCGCGGTCCGGGTAGGTAGAGCGCGTCCGGCGCTGATACTCGGGCCCTGCCGGCGACCCCTCGGGGCGCGGTTCGCCGATTCAGGCCACCCGCTGGCTGTGGCAGAGTTCCGGTCCGGTTCACGAGCTGTTTGAATCGCCGGACGGCCACCGATCGCGAGGATCGGCGACGGCCCTGTGCACGGCTGCGCCCACGGGCGGAGCGCCCGCTGCCACAGCGGGCCTGACTGAGGAGGACCACCGTGTCGGAGCACCCCACGGACCGGCTGACCGGATCTGCGGACCTGAGCGCGGATGGCGTCAACCCAGCGCTGCCCCCGCCGACCACGCCGGCGCCGGCGGATGTCGTCACACCCGAACACCGGTCCGACGACCCGACAGAGACCGGTGGAGCGGGCGGCGCGACCGTCGAGCCGAGCCGGACCGAGGGGGTCGACGCCACCGAAGGGCGCGCGGATGATATTCCCCGCCCGTCCCGACCCCGCCCCGGACCGGGCAGGCACCGCAAACCGTCGCCCCGGAGCTCCACGCCGCGCGCCGTACCCGCGCCCATCGCGCAACCGTCGCCCGTGGCGGCGGCGAGCCCGGACCCGACCCGGTGGGGTCGTGTCGACGCCGAGGGCACCATCTACCTGCGCACCGCCGACGGCGAGCGCGCCGTCGGGTCCTGGCAGGCCGGCGCCCCTGAAGAAGGCCTCGCGCACTTCGCGCGCCGGTTCGACGACCTGCTCACCGAGGTCGAGCTGCTCGCCGCCCGGCTCGCGGCGGGCGGGGGCGACCCGAAGCAGGCCCTCACCGCCGCCCGGACCCACCGGGACGGCTTGGCCGAGGCCACCGTCGTCGGCGACGTCGCAGGTCTTCGGGTGCGGCTGGACGATCTCGTCACCCAGGCCGAGGAGGCGCTCGCTGCGGCGCGCTCGGCTCGGGACGCGGAGCGCGCCGCGGCCGTCGCCCACAAGGAGGCACTCGCCGCGGAGGCCGAGTCCCTGGCCGCCGAGGCCACCCAGTGGAAGCAGGCAGGGGACCGGTTCAAGGAGATCCTCGACGAGTGGCGCACGATCCGCGGCATCGACCGCAAGGTCGACGAGCTGCTGTGGAAGCGCTTCTCGAAGGCCCGTGAGGCGTTCAACCGCCGCCGCGGCTCGCACTTCGCCGACCTCGACCGGCAGCGGGCGAGCGCGAAGTCGCGCAAGGAGGAGCTGGCCACCGAGGCGGAGAAACTCACCGACTCCGACGACTGGGGCCCCACAGCTGCCCGCTTCCGCGACCTGATGACCGAGTGGAAGGCGGCCGGTCGCGCGCAGAAGGACTCCGACGATGCGCTCTGGCATCGCTTCCACACCGCGCAGGACGCATTCTTCGCCCGTCGCGCGGTGATCTTCGCCGACCGCGACGCCGAGTTCGCCGCCAATGCCGCGGCAAAGAAAGCGCTGCTCCTCGAGGCGGAGAAGATCAGCTCGGCCGATCCGGGGGCCGCCCGCGCGGCGCTGCGACACATCCAGGAGCGGTGGGAAGCCATCGGCAAGGTCCCGCGCGAGGCCATCCGCCCGCTCGAGGCTCGGATGCGCGCCGTCGAGGAGAAGGTGCGCGAGGCGGCCGACCGGCAGTGGCGGTGCACCGACCCGGAGGCCGAGGCGCGGGTGGCACAGTTCCGCGACCGGGTCGCCCAGTACGAGGCCCAGGCCGAGAAGGCCCGGACTGCCGGTGACGCCCACCGCGCCGCGCAGGCCGAAAGCCAGGCGGCGCAGTGGCGGGAATGGCTGGCCACGGCGGAGGCGGCTGTTCAGCACCGCTGATCATGGCAGCGAGTTTCCGCAATCCGCCACGCCGACGGCGTTCGATGGTCATCCTACGGCCATGGCAGCCAACGCCGGGATTCTGGCACTGCTCTCCCGCCAGGACGGATTGATCACCTCAGCCCAGGCCATCCAGCACGGGATGGCGGAAGGCACTCTCCGACGGCGCGTGCGCCACGACGGATGGAAGCGGATAGCCCCGCGGGTGTTCCTGGCCGGCGGCCATCTGCTGACCGACCGTGCGCGGATCCGCGCGGCGGGACTCTGGGCCGGGAACCGAGGGGTGATCTCCGCAACCGCGGCGGCCTGGTGGCACGCCATGACGCCCACAGCCCCCGTCGAGATCGAGGTGACCGTGCCTCGACGTTCGGGCCTGCGGGCGTACCCGGGGATTCGCGTCCGGCGCCGCGATCTGACCGCCGCCGACCAGCTGGGCACCGACGGCGTGTGGCTCACCGACAAGCCGCTCACCGCCCTCGAAACGGCAATCGCGATACCGGAGGGCTCGGTCTTCCTGGACCGGGCACTCCAGGAACACGTCCGGTTCGAGCAGGCGTACCGGGCGTACTGCCGGAACCTGGGCATGAACGGCAGCGCACAGATGGCGGTGGTGCTGACGGCCGCGGCGGATCGCGCGGACTCGGCCGCGGAGAGGGTGCTCATCGCATTGCTCCAGAAGGCCGGGCTGACGGGCTGGGAGTGCGGCCGCCCGTTCGGCCGATGGACGATCGACTTTGCCTTTCCGGCCACGATGGTGGCTATCGAGGTGGACGGCTGGGCGTGGCACATGGACGTCGAGCGGTTACGCGCTGATCGTTATAAGGGCAACGCGCTGGTCCGGGCGCGATGGGAGCTGCTCCGGTTCACCTGGCACGACCTGATCAACCGACCCGACTACGTCATCGGCGAGATCCGCGCAGCGCTGACAGCGGCCGTCCGGGTATTATGATCGTCGGCTGGCGCATCGAGCGCTCCCGGCCCCTCCCACGCTCAGCGACGCAGCGCGATCGCCACCCACGCCACCGCCAGCCCCAGCACCGCGAGCACAGCCAGGACCAGCCCGAATCCCGCCCCCGTGCCGCCGTCGGGCACTCCGATCTGCCGCGACCAGATCGCCCACACCCCATCGACGACGGAGAACCCGCATCCCGCAGCCGCCACCCAGGCCAGCCCCCACCAGCGTGTCGCCAACGCGAGCGCGGAGCCGAAGACACCGAACCCGACGGCGGTGAACGCGAACAGGCGCGGGAGCAGGCCGAACGACTCGACGCCCGCCAGCACTTCCCAGCCCTGCGCTGACCCGGTCCAGGGCAGCATCAGCGAAACGAGCAGCACCAGCACCCCGACCGACACCCCGACCGCGGTGGCTCCCGGATCGATGTGGCGTTCGACGCGCCGCGCCACCCCGGTCATCTCGGCCTCGTACGGCACCAACTCCTCGGGCACCCGCGGCTCACTCATCCCGGCTCCCCACATGCAGCAACGGCTCGGTCATCCCGGCTCCCCACATGCAGGCTCCCCGGGTACCACAGCCGCAACCGGCGCGCCGAATCCCGGCAACCCCAGCCCGGTGCGTGATCCGGGTCCCGTCCCGGCCTCGTGCGCGTCGCCCGCCCGGGTGCGGCGGTGCCCGAGCACCGGCCCGTCGGCGACGAGGTGGTGCGGCGCGCCGTAACCGATCGCGACCTCGACGACGTCACCCGGGCGGATCGCCAGCGCCCCCGGCGCGAAGTGGACCAGCCGCCCGTCGCGCGCCCGACCGCTCATCCGGTGAGTCGCCGCGTCCTTGCGACCCTCGCCGGAGGCCACCAGCACCTCGACGGTGCGGCCCTCCAGTGCCCGGTTGGATGACCAGGAGATCTCCTCCTGCAGGGTGACCAGCCGCTCGTAGCGCTCCTGCACGACCGGCTTCGGCACCTGGTCGGGCAGCGTCGCCGCCGGTGTGCCCGGCCGCGGCGAATACTGGAAGGTGAAGGCCTGGGCGAACCGCGCCTGCGCCACGACATCGAGCGTGGCGTCGAAGTCCGCGTCCGTCTCCCCGGGGAACCCGACGATGATGTCGGTGGAGATCGCGGCGTCCGGGATGGACCCGCGCACCTCGTCGAGGATCGCGAGGTACCGGGCCGAGCGGTAGGACCGGCGCATCACGCGCAGCACGGCATCCGACCCGGACTGCAACGGCATGTGCAGCTGCGGGCACACGTTCGGCGTCTGCGCCATCGCTGCGATCACGTCGGAGGTGAAGTCGCGCGGATGCGGCGAGGTGAACCGGACCCGCTCCAGGCCGGGCACCGCGCCACACGCCCGCAGCAGCTTCGCGAACGCCCCGCGGTCACCGAACTCCACGCCGTAGGAGTTGACGTTCTGTCCGAGCAACGTCACCTCCAGCACACCCTCGGTGGCGAGTGCGGACACCTCGGCCAGCACGTCACCGGGCCGGCGGTCGCGCTCGGTGCCCCGCAGCGACGGGACGATGCAGAAGGTGCAGGTGTTGTTGCACCCCACCGAGATCGACACCCAGCCCGCGTAGGCCGACTCGCGCCGGGCCGGGAGCGTGGAGGGGAACACCTCGAGCGACTCGAGGATCTCCACCTGCGCCGACGCGTTGTGCCGGGCGCGTTCGAGCAGCACCGGCAACGCGTGCACGTTGTGCGTGCCGAACACGACGTCCACCCACGGGGCCCGGCGGACGATCTCGGAGCGGTCCTTCTGCGCGAGGCAGCCGCCGACGGCGATCTGCAGGCCGGGATGGGCGATCTTGGCCGGACGCAGGCGGCCGAGGTTGCCGTACAGCTTGTTGTCGGCGTTCTCCCGAACCGCACAGGTGTTGAACACGACCACATCGGCGGAGTCGGCGTCGGCGGCCCGCTGATAACCCGCCACCTCCAGCAGCCCGGCCATCCGCTCGGAGTCGTGCACGTTCATCTGGCACCCGTAGGTGCGGATGGTGTAGCTGCGGGTCACGAACCGAGGGTAGGCGCTAACCGCTCGACCCCGCGTCGCGGGCACGGCAGGATGGCGGAGATGGAGCTGTCCCGGCGGCAGGTGCTGCGCGCGCTGGCCGCGGCCGGGCTGCTCGCTGTGGTGTCGGCCTGCTCCTCCCCGTTCGCCCGCACCCGGCTGACCGTGGCCACCGGTGGCACCCAGGGCGTCTACTTCAAGCTCGGCACGGCGTTGGCTCGAATTTGGCAAGATCGGTTGGGCCTTGACGACCAGCCCCAGGTGCTGGACACCGCGGGTTCGGTGGCCAACCTCGGGCTGCTCGCCTCGGGCAATGCCGACGTCGCGTTCAGCCAGGTGGACGTCGCGGCCGACCAGCTCACCGGTGCGGCCGGCCCGCACACCATCCGCGCCCTGGCCCGCATCTACGACGACGCGGTGCACGTCGTCGTAGCGGCGTCCTCGCCGATCAGGACACTGGTGGATCTGCGCGGTGCGCGGGTGTCGGTCGGCGCCAAGGACTCCGGGGTGACCGTCATCGCCCGTCGGCTGCTGGACGTGGCCGGGCTCTCCCCCGACACCGACCTGCAGCCCGCGCAGCTGGGCATCAACGACTCGGTGACCGCGATGCGCGAGGGCCGCATCGACGCGTTCTTCTGGGTCGGCGGGCTCCCGACGGCCGGGGTGAGCGAGCTGGCCACCACGACACCGATCCGGCTGCTGGATCTCGACGACCTCGTCAGCGCGGTGCGCGGCCGCTTCCCGGCCTACGCCTCGGGCATGGTGCTGGCGCGGACCTACGACATCCCCGAGCCGATCACCACGCTCCTGGTGCGCAACGTCCTCCTGGTCACCGCCGCGATGCCGGACGACCTGGCCAGGGCGCTGGTCGACGCGCTGTTCGCCGGGCAGGAGGGGTTGGCGCAGGCGAGCATCGCGGCGTTGACCATCGACCCACGGTCGGCGATCGGCACCCAGCCGGTGCCGCTGCACCCGGGGGCGGCGCAGTTCTACCGAGCTGCCAAGAAGACCGGCTGACCCGCGGCGGGTCGGCTCACCTACCGCGCATAGGGGACCAGCCCGGTGCGGGAGGCAGCGAAGGCGAGGGTATCCGCCCCCAATTCCAGACTGATACTGGTCGAACCCGTTGTGTGGCCTACATCGGCTTCTCGTCGAATCACTACCGGGTGCCGGCTCGAACTCGAACACTGTAAAGCCGCGGCCATCTTCCGCACGTGCATGGCATCCACCCGCGGGTCCACATCAGGACAGGTGAACAACACCGCGGGATAAGCGACACCCGACCGAACCTGATGGTAGGGCGAATAGGACAACAACCGCTGGAGCTGGTCGGGATCGGCCGCGGTGCCGAATTCCTCGGTCCACAGCCGGCCCAAGCCGAACTGCTCGTACCGGACCATGTCCAGCAGGGGACTGGAGCAGATCACCCCCGCATACGCTTCGGGATGCTGGGTCAATGCGGCACCGACCACCAGCCCCCCGTGCGAGCCGCCCGAGAGAACCAATGTGTCCGGGCTGGTCCAGCCATGCTGCACCAGCCAGTCCGCGGCGGCGTGCAGATCATCGAAGGTGTTCTGCTTGTTGACGCCCTGCCCGGCGCGGTGCCAGTGCGCGCCTTCCTCGCCCCCGCCTCGCACATGGGCCGCCGCGTAGATCCCACCGGCGCGCACCCAAGCCTGCACGAGCGGGGAGTACAGCGGCCGCATCGACAGCCCGAAGCCACCGTAGGCAGCCAGGATGGTCGGCCGAGGGTGGGTCGGCTCGGTCTCCGGAGTGATCAGGACCAGGCGCACCGCGGTGTCGTCCTTGGCCGGATAGATCACCTGCCGGGTATGCACCTCCGCCGGGGAGGGCCGCCACTCGACGGGGGCGTCCCAGCGGGCGAGCCGGCCTTGCCGGGCGTCGTAGTGGTACAGCGTGGGGGGTGTGGTGTAGTCGGTGTAGGTGAACCAGACCTCATGCCCCCCACCGGGACGCCGCCGCATACCCTGCACCGAGCCGATTCCGGGCAGGGGTATCTCGCCCAGACGCGCACCGCTGGTCGGATCGTGCAGGCTCAGCTCACTCATCGCATGTCGGGTCCGAGCGACCACCAGCACGGGTGCCGCCAGCTGCTCCCCGTCGAGGATGACGCAGTCGTCCAGGATGGCTTCGGGGTCTTCCGGGATGAGCTCGGACCACGTCTGCCCAGCTGAAGCCTGCGGGTCGAGGGTGCAGATCCGACCGTTCGGCGCCTGTCGGTCGGTGCGCAGGTAAACGGGTCCCGACCGGCCGAACTCCGCACTGACCTGGGCGTTGGTCTCCGCGCCCCGGTGCACGATCCGCAGGTTCGGGTGCTGCGGGTCCGAACGGGACAGATCGGCCAGCCACAGGTCGTTGCGGGGGGCCGTGCCGGGCGTCACCGAGACCGACAACCACCGGCCGTCCGCGGTCGCACTCACCGCGAAGTGGCTACCCGGCGCATGGTCCGCACCGAACACGCAGACATCCGCGGCGGAGTCCTCGCCGATGCGGTGCAACCAGATCCGTTGTCCCTGATGGGCGCCGAGGCGGGGATCAGGCTGGTTGACGTAGTAGAAGCCCTCGCCGCCGGCGAGCCAGGCGATGGGCGAGGGTCGGCTCCAGGCGAACGGGCCGTCCACCACCCGGCCGTCGAGGACGTCGACGACCCACAACACCGACTTCTCGCTGCTCGCCGCACAGAGCTGGTAGGCCAGCAGATCCCCCTCCCAGGACGGCCGCCAGCGAGCCAGGGTCGTCTTGCCGGACGGGTCGATGCGGGCCGGGTCGAGGAGGACCCGTTCCGGCCCGTCGGGATCGATAACCACCAGGACCGGATACTCGGCTCCGGGCGCGAGACGCATCACGAACTGGCGTCGGCCACGCCACAGGGGCGTCGAGACCGATCCGGGCGACAGCAGCTGCCTGAGCTGTCGGTGAAAGTACGGCCGGTGGGTCCAGGTGTCGCGCTCGGCGCGAAACAGGGCGTCCTGTTCGATCGACCAGGTTCGGGTCTCGTCGCTGTGACTGTCCTCAAGCCACCGGTAGGGGTCGTGTACCCATTGGCCGAACATCTTCTCCGCTTCGGACAACCGCCGGGTAGGTGGATAAGACGGACGAGTCATGACATTCCTTACTGGCACACGAGAGTACGAGGACGATCCGAATCATCGATAACGGACCGGCCGGCCCCTACCACGATAACGCAATAGGGGCCGACCGGTCCGTTATCGAAACCAGCGATTCTCAGTCGTCGTCCCCGGAGACGAGCGCCTCACGCCAGGACGGCAAGTACGCCTCCCCGCCCACCGCGGGCAGGGGCAGGGGAAGAGGGAGAGGGAGAGGTACGAGTTCCATGATGATTCTCCTAGAAACTGGTGCAGTCGCGGTTGCGCTGATGACTACTCCATACTCAATGGCCGATCACCCGGATGTCATCACTTAGGTCGACCAGGGAATACCTATATCGCGCCATCCGGCCCGGCCGGCAGCCGCGCGACCACCAGCAGCCCGCCCCCGGCTGGCAGCTCGAGGCGCAGCTCCCCACCGGCCAGCTCCACGGTGCGGGCGGCGATGGCCAACCCGAGGCCGGAACCCTCAGCGTTGATCTGAGCGGGGCTGCGCCAGAACCGGTCGGTGGCCCGTGCCAGCTCGGCGGGCGCGAGCCCGGGGCCGGCGTCGCGCACGGTGATCTCGACGTGGGCGTCGCCGGCCGCAGTGCGCACGGTGATCGTCGCGCCCGCCGGGGAGAACTTGACGGCGTTGTCCAGCACCGCGTCCAACACCGTCTCGATGGCACCGGCCGGCGCGGTGGCGCGCAAACCCCGCGGACCGGCGCGAACCAGGCGCAGACCGGTGTGCTCGGCGAGCGGACGCCAGGCCTCGAGCCGGTCATCGACCTTTCGATCGACATCCACGACCACAAGCGGAGCAGTGCGCTCGGCGCGGGCCAGCGCGAGCAGGCCGTCGAGCAGGGTGGACAGCCGCTCGGCCTCCTCCAACGCGGCCAGGTGGTCCTCGGCGGCCGGGCTGTCCACCCGGCCGTCCAGGTTGGACAGCCGCAGCCGCAGCGCGGTGAGCGGGTTGCGCAGCTGGTGGCTGGCGTCCGCGACGAACGCGCGCTGGGCTGCGAGCGCCTGGGTGACGGTGTCGGCCATCTGATCGAACGAGGCGGAGAGCCGGCGCAGCTCCGGCGGCCCGGAGCCGTCCGCGACCGGCTCGGCCACTCCCCCGGCCAGCACCGCGGCGGCCACCCGGCCGGTGCCCTCGTCGAGCCGGCGCACCGGGCGCAGGATCCAGGTCACCACCGGCAACGCCACCAGCACCCCGAGCCCGAGCGCCAGCAGTGCCGCGCCGGCCACGAGCACCCAGACCCGCAGTTCAGCGGCGCGCAACCCGCCGGTCGGCGACACGGTGACCGCGACCCCGCGTGCCTCACCGTCGACCAGCACCGGCTCGGCCAGCACCATCGGCCGGTCGTCCCACGGCAGGATCATCGGGTAGGGCGCCGAACCCCGCTTGCTCATGGCCAGACGCACGCGCTCCTGGCCGTCGTCGCCGAGGGGCGACGGCGTGGCCCGGGACGCGGCGAACACCGTCCCGTCAAAGCTCAGCACCGTCACCGCGATGCCGTAGAGCTCGTCGTAGCTCGCCAGCTCGGCGGCCAGGCCGGCCGGCTCGGCATGGGTGATCGGACGCTCGGCGATCGAGGCGATGTAGATCGTGTCGGCGAGCCGGTCGGTGAACAGCTCCAGCTGCGCGCGCTGGGCGTCGGCCACGGCAAGGGGAACACCGAGCCCGACGGCGAGCAGGCCCACCAGGAACAGCACGATGACGAGCAACCGGGCGCGCACGGTTAGGCGCTGTCGTCTTCGGACGTGGGCTGCGGCCCGGGGCCCGGTGTGCCCAGGCGGTACCCGACACCCCGTACGGTCTGCACGAGCTCGGAACGGCCGAGCTTGGTGCGCAGGGTGGCCACATGAACGTCGAGGGTGCGGTTCGCCCCGGCCCAGCTGCGCCCCCACACCTCGGCAACGATCCGGTTGCGCGTGCACACCGCGCCGCGGGCCCCGGCGAGCAGCGCCAGCACCTGGAACTCCTTGCGGGTGAGCCCCACCGGCCGGCCTCCGACGGTGACGGTGTGGCGCGCCAGGTCGATCGACACCTCGTCGACCACCACGACATCGGGCGCACCCGGCGCGGCGCCCGGGCCCCGACGGCGCAGCACGGCGTGCACCCGGGCCAGCAGCTCGCCGACGTCGTAGGGCTTGACCAGGTAGTCGTCGGCGCCGCAGTGCAGGCCCAGGATGCGGTCGTCGATCTCCCCACGCGCCGAGACGACGATCACCGGCACCTCGCTGACGTCCCGGATCGCCCGGCAGACGTCGATCCCGTCGATGTCGGGCAGGCCCAGGTCGAGCAGCACGACGTCGACGTCGGCCAGATGGTCGACCGCGCCCCGGCCCCGGGACAGCCGGATGGTGGTGATCCCGTGCCGGTGCAGCGCCGGACGCAGCGCCGCGACGATCCGGTCGTCGTCCTCCACCAGCAGGATGTGCACGCGCCAGCCTCCGTTATCGGAGCGCTACCCTAAGCGTTGCTCAAGGTAAGGTGCTGTACTCCTCCGGTGCCCGGTTCGCTAGCGTGCCGTTATGCTCGACACGCCCGGAACGACCACAGATAGCATACCGATGATCCGGATGGTGGCCGTCGACAAACATTTCGGCGACCTGCATGTGCTTCGCGACATCAACCTCGAGGTCGCGGCCGGGCAGGTGGTGGTGGTACTGGGCCCGTCAGGATCGGGCAAGTCCACCTTGTGCCGCACGATCAACCGGCTCGAACCGATCGACAGCGGCACCATCGAGGTCGACGGCCGCACACTCCCCGCCGAGGGCAAGGCGCTGGCCGGGCTGCGCGCCGACGTCGGCATGGTGTTCCAGAGTTTCAACCTCTTCGCCCACAAGACGATCCTGGAGAACGTCACCCTCGCTCCGCTCAAGGTGCGCAAGACGCCCAAGGCGGAGGCGGAGCGGGCCGGGCTGGCGCTGCTCGATCGGGTCGGCATCGGGAACCAGCGGGACAAGTACCCGGCCCAGCTCTCCGGTGGCCAGCAGCAGCGCGCCGCGATCGCCCGCGCCCTGGCGATGCGCCCCAAGGTGATGCTGTTCGACGAGCCCACCTCCGCGCTCGACCCGGAGATGGTCAACGAGGTGCTCGACGTGATGACCACCTTGGCGCGTGACGGCATGACGATGCTCGTGATCACCCATGAAATGGGCTTCGCCCGGCGCGCGGCGAACAGGGTGGTGTTCCTGTCCGACGGGGAGATCGTCGAGGACGCCCCGCCGGAGGAGTTCTTCACCAAGCCGACCTCCGACCGCGCCAAGGATTTCCTTGGCAAGATCCTGACCCACTGATAGCCCACCCGTCCCCGACGGAAGGATCCCGCACCGTCATGCGCCTCTCCCACCTCACCCGGATGGCCGCGGTCGTTGTGGCCGTGGTCCTCACCACGACCGCCTGCGGCGGCGGCTCAGGCGCGCCCGCCGCCGACGCCCCGAGTTTCCCGGCCGGCACCACGATGGCGCGGCTCGCCGACGCCGGCACGATCAAGGTCGGCACCAAGTTCGACCAGCCGCTGTTCGGCCTCAAGGGCCTCGACGGCACACCCATGGGCTTCGACGTCGAGATCGCGAAGATCATCGCCAGCAAGCTCGGCGTCGACGCCGAGCGGATCGAGTTCATCGAGGCGCCGTCGAAGGTGCGCGAGGACGTGATCCAGCAGCAGACCGTCGACATGGTCGTGGCCACGTATACGATCAATGACGCTCGTAAGGAGAAGGTCTCCTTCGCGGGTCCGTACTACGTGGCCGGGCAGGACCTCATGGTCGAGTCCGACAACACCACGATCACCGGGCCCGACTCGCTTCGTCCCGCGAACGCCCGGGTCTGCTCGGTCGAAGGATCGACGCCGGCGAAGAACATCGTGGAGATGGGCTTCATCGACCAGGCCAACCTCACCCTGTTCGACGTCTACACCAAGTGCGCCGACGCCCTGCGCACCGGCCAAGTCGACGTCGTCACCACCGACGACGCGATTCTCAACGGGCTGATCGACGCGTCCGGCGGCGCCTTCAAGCTGGTCGGCCAGACGTTCACCGTGGAGCCCTACGGGATCGGCATCACCAAGGGCGACGTCGCGTTCTGCGAGTTCATCAACCAGACGCTCAAGGAGGCGGAGACCGACGGAACGTACGCCGCGGCCTGGAGCGGCACCGTCGGCAGGGTGGCCCCCGAGGTCCCGGCACTGCCGGCCGCCGGCACCTGCAGTTAAGACCCCGACCGGTCGGTCGGGGTGGTGGACCGCATGGCACCACTCCGACCCGGCCGTCCGCACCCCGCGTCGAGCCCGGAGCCGCGATGAACGTCATCTTCGAGAACGTCGCCCTCTTCCGCGACGGCTTCCTCGGCACCCTCGAGATCTGCCTCTATGCGGCGGTCGGATCCCTCCTGCTGGGCACGCTGATCGCCGGCTTCCGGGTCTCGCCCCTGCCGCCGTTGCGGTGGGTCGGCACCGCGTGGGTCAACACGTTCCGCAACTGCCCGCTGGCCGTGGTGCTCTTCGCGTTCGCGTTCGGCCTTCCTGAGCTCGGGATCAACGGCCGGTACTTCTGGTTCGGTGTCACCGGCTTGATCGTCTATACCTCGGCCTTCGTCAGTGAGGCCGTGCGCAGTGGCATCAACGCGGTGTCCGCGGGGCAGGCCGAGGCGGCCCGTGCCATCGGCCTCACGTTCTCCCAGTCCCTGTCGCTGGTGATCCTGCCGCAGGCGTTGCGGACCGTCGTGCCGCCACTGGGCAGCGTGATCATCGCGATGATCAAGAACTCGGCGATCGTCGGCGCGTTCGGCGTCGGTGGTGAGCTGTTCAGCGTCACGGGCACGTTGTCGGCGGGCGGTGCGTCCGGGTTGTCCGCGCTCATCGGCGTCGCGATCGCCTATCTCGTCATCACCATCCCCGCAGGGCTGGGGCTCGGTGTCCTCGAGCGCAAGGTGGCGGTGGCGCGATGACCTCGGTCCTCTACGACGCACCCGGGCCGGTCACCCGCCGTCGCACGCTCATCGCCAGCGTGGTCGCGACCGTGCTCCTGCTCGGCCTCGCCGCGGTGGTGATCGTCCGCCTCGGCCAGCAGGGGCAACTCACCGAGGCGCGGTGGGGACCGATGCTCAACCCCGTCAACGACTCCTTCCTCCTGGTGTGGGCGCGGCTGGGGGAGGCACTGCTCGCCACGCTCGTCGCCGCCGTGCTCACGCTGGTGTTCTCGCTGGTGATCGGTACGGTGCTGGCCGTCGTCCGGATCACCAGTACACCCTGGTACCGGTGGCTGGTCGTCGGGTTCGTGGAGCTGTTGCGCGGCCTCCCCGTCGTGATCACGATCTTCCTGGCGTGGCGGATCCTGCCGACGATCGGCATCAACGTCGATCCGCTGTGGCCGCTGGTGATCGGCCTGACGCTGTACAACAGCGTCATCATCGGGGAGATCATCCGCTCGGGGGTCGCCTCGCTCCCCCGCGGCCAGACCGAGGCCGGCTACTCGCTCGGGCTCACCCGCGGGCAGGTCCTGCGTTCGATCCTGCTGCCGCAGGCGTTCCGGGTGATGCTTCCCGCGCTGATCAGCCAGCTCGTGGTGATCGTGAAGGACACCTCGCTCGGCTTCATCATCAGCTACGAGGAGTTCGTCCGCACCGCGAACCAGATCATCCAGGTGCTCAACAACCCGATCCAGCTCTACGCCGTGGTCGCGGTGATCTTTATCGCGATCAACTACTCGCTGGGCAAGCTGGCGGAGCTCGTGGAACGGCGGCTATCGCGCGCCGGCCGGACCGCGGTGGTGCCGGCTGCCCCTGCGACCATGGCAGTGTCCGCCGGGCCGACTGCTGCCGGTGCCGCCGGTGGTTGAGCCGGCATCGTTCCGGCTGGTATCTTGAGGACATCTGAGCGTTGAGGAGACTCAAGGACATGTCGGTCGAACATATCGGCGTCGCGGACGCCAAACGAAGGTTCTCCGAGCTGACCGAGCGTGTCGGGAACGGGGAATCCTTCGTGATCGTCAGTCGCGGTCATCCTGTCGTCGCGCTCGTCCCTCCGCAGCGAGTTACCGACGACGCCGGCAGGCCGCCGATCGGTCTGGCTGCGTTCGCCGGGGCGTTCGCCGCCGAGTGGGACTCCGTCGACGAGGACATGATCGCGATCGTCGCAGCACGTCAGCAGGTGGTTGACCGTCCTGCTCCGACGTTCAAGTGAACGGATACTGCTTCGACACCGACATCATCAGCGCCACGATGAAACCGATGCCACCGCTGCACCTGCTTCGCCGGCTCGCCACAGTGCCACCGCGGGAGCAGTTCACGACGGCGATCACGATCGGCGAGCTGATCTACGGTGCGGAGCGGGTTGGGCGTGGCAAGCTGTCCGCGCACGTCGAGCAGGTCGTCCGTCAGGCTTCGACGGTGCTCCCGTTCGATACCCTCGCTGCCCGACGGTTCGGGATGCTGAAGGCGGCGCTCGAACGCGTCGGGGCACCGTTGGCCGAACCCGACCTCCGCATCGCGTCAATCGCACTCACTCGCGACCTCATCCTGGTCACGCGAAATGTGAAGCATTTCGGACGGGTGCCGGAGCTCACCGTCGAGAACTGGATCGACGACGGGTGAGCTGCCGGTCGATGTCACCGCCTGCAGTAGATCTCGGACCGGTGGCCCACCTCCACCACGAGGACCAGAAGCATGTCGTCCCGAATCTCGGTCAGGATTCGATAGTCGCCCATCCGGTACCGCCAGTACGGGACACCCACCAGAGGACCACCCAGCAGCCGCGGGTCGTCGAGCACCCCCACTCGCTCGCGGAGGAACCTCTGTACGCGGATCGCCGCCTGCCGGTCGAGTTTGCTCAGGTCGCGGACCGCCTCGGGAGCGAGCTCAATCCTGTACGCCATACTCGTCCATCACCGTGTCCAGCGGAACGGACGGCTCGCCGGAGTCGCGGAACTCCACCGCCCGTGTCTCCGCCAGGTAGGCGTCCTCGAGGTCCTCGAGATGGGTGAGAATCGCCTCGCGTGCGTAGAACGACTTGGTGCGGCCGGTCCTACGGGACAGCTCAGTCAGCCGGTTCTCGATGTCCTCGGGTAGTCGCAGAGCCAGCATGGCGATCTCCTCTCGAACGCTATACGAGTATAGCTTTAATCACAGGTTCTCCACCACCACCGGCTCGATCCCCTCCCCCGCCGGCAACTCGAACCCGAGCACCTGCCCGTAAAAGCTCAGCTCCCCGTCCAGCGCCCGACGGATGTTCTCCGCCCGCCGGAAACCGTGCTGCTCGCCGTCGAAGAGCAGGTACGCCACCGGCACCCCCTTGGCCCGCAGCGCCTCGACGATCATCTCCGACTGGTTGGGCGGCACGACCTCGTCCTCGCTGCCCTGCAGCACGATCAGCGGGCGGGTGAACCGGTCGACGTGGTGGATCGGGGAGCGCTCGACGTAGACCTCCCGTGTCTGCGGGTACGGGCCGACCAGTCCGTCGAGGTAGCGGCTCTCGAACTTGTGCGTCTCGGCCGCGAGCGCCGCAAGGTCCGCGACGCCGAAATGATCCGCGCCCGCCGCGAACGGGGTGTCCTCCCGGGCGAGGGCGGCCAGGGTGGTGTAACCGCCGGCCGAGCCACCCCGGATACACAGCCGGGCGGGATCGACCCGATCCTGGCGGGCCAGCCACTGGGCCGCGGCGAGGCAATCGGCCACGTCGATCACCCCCCACTGGCCGCGGAGCTGCTCACGGTAGGGCCGGCCATAACCGGTGGAACCGCCGTAGTTGACGTCGACGACGGCGAACCCGCGGCTGGTCCAGTACTGCACGCCGAGCGACAACACCGGCATCGCCCGTGACGTCGGCCCGCCGTGGATCTCCACCAGCAGCGGGGGACGGTCGCCGTCGGGAGCCCGGTACCCAGGGTTGGCGGGTGGGTAGTAGAGCGCGTGCGCGGTGCGAGCCAGACCGGCGGCGTCGACCGATCCGAATGACACGGCCTCGGGCGCCGAGAAATACCCCGCGTCGACGCCGACGTCACGCGGCGGGCGGAGCGTGGTCACCGACAGCGCCGCACCCAGGTCGATGCGATGCACGCCGGGCTCCTCGGTGGGCGTGCCGGCCACCACGACGACGGCGTCCGCACCGGCGTGGCGAACCGTGGCCACCGTGGAGAACGGGAGGTCGAGGTCGGTGACGGTGCCGTCGGGAGCCCGTACCGCCAGCCCGTCGAACCCGCGGCGCCAGCGGGCGAACACCACCCGCCCATCCGCGAGCACCGCGTAGCGCGCCGAACCCAGCGCCCAGCCCGGCACGCCGATCTCCGCGTCGATCCGCACGACCGGCTCGACGTCGGCTCCGGGTCGCCAGCGGTAGAGGTTCCACCAGTCCGACTGGTCGCTGAGGAACCACAGCGATCCGTCGGGGCGCCATCTCGGCTCGGACACCGACTCCGCCGTGCCGCCGGCAACGATGGTCTCCTGGCCGCTGGCCAGGTCGCGGACGGTGAGCACGGTGGCGTCCCACGGCATCGCGGGGTGGTTCCACTGAAGCCAGGCGAGCGTGTCGCCGTGCGGGCTCAGCCGGGGCGCGGCGACGAAGTCCGGGCCGCTGACCAGCACGTCCGGCTCGGACGGACGGTGCGCGTCGAGCCGGACGATCTCGTTGCGCACCTCGGCCGGGCCACCGCCGGGCAGGTGCTGCTCGCGAACACAGACGAGCGTGGCCCCGTCCGGGCTCAGCTCGCCGTCGGCGAAACGGTCACCGCGCGCGACGGCGGGCTCGGGGGTGAGGGCGGTGATTCCGGCCACCCCCCTACCCCCGCCGTCCGGCTCGAGCCGGTACAGGCGCTGGTCGGCCCAGTCGGTGAACCAGGTGACGCCGTCGCGCACCCACCAGGCCGCGCCGCCGTACTCGTGCACGGCCGTGCGGGCGTTGCGCCCCTCGGGGAGCAGGTCGATCGTGGTTCCGTCGGCGTCGCGGCGGACCAGCTGGGTGCGACCGCCCTCGGCCGGCCTGCCCTCGGACCAGACGACCGCGTCCCCGTCCACGTGCGCCTCGGAGAGCCGCACCGCGGCGGCCACCACCAGCTCGGAGGTGATCGGGGTGGGCCAGGAACCGAACGGCGTGATGGTCACACCCACCACGCTAGCCCCGCTCAGCGGGCGACGCGGAGTGCTGTCCCCAGCAGTCCGACGGCCTGAGGACCTGCTCCAGTCAAGCGGGTAACCCTCGGCGCAGAGCGCCTGTTGCCGGGACTGCGATCATCCCCTGCGGCCACCTGCACGCTGTACGGTGGCTGGCGGAATGTCAGAAACGTAGAGACGCCCCCGCGAGCTGGCCGGCTCCGGGGGCATGGACCGAGAAGGTGACCTCGGACATGAATGAGAGTACCGCCGGGCGCACGGTGGGTCAGCGTGTTCGCTACTACCGGGAGCGCGCGGGTATGTCCCGTCCCGTGCTCGGTGGGCTGGTCGGCATGTCCGCGGAGTGGGTCAAGGCCGTCGAGTCTGGCCGTCTCCTTCTTCCCCGGCTGCCGCTACTGATCCGACTCGCGGAGGTGTTGAGGGTGGCCGACCTGGCCGACCTCACCGGCGAGCAACGGCTGTCCGCGTCGAGCTACAGCAAGGCAGCGCACGAGTCGCTGCCCGCTGTCT
>Ga0136617_10000368_pt1 | contig 36965 bp, 29 predicted proteins | sample AntDrymUQ3222106_2_FD_129672 | JGI IMG/M metagenome (GOLD analysis project Ga0136617, IMG submission 129672) | Polar desert sand microbial communities from Dry Valleys, Antarctica - metaG UQ322 (21.06) | ecosystem: Environmental > Terrestrial > Soil > Desert | place: Antarctica: Dry Valley... | reverse complement strand
GTCGGCGCGGGTTCGGCGGAAGGAACTCTGGACGCGGCGAATATTTTGAAACCGGCTCTTTCGCGTGGCGAGATTCAATGCGTTGGCGCGACGACGCCAAGCGAATTTCGCAAAACAATCGAGAAAGACCGCGCTTTAGAAAGACGTTTTCAATCGGTCAAAGTTGTACCGCCAAATGAAGAAGAAGCATTAAAAATCGTTCAAGGTTTAGCAGAAAGATACGAAGCGTTTCACCAAATTCGTTATACAAAAGAAGCGCTCGAAGCGGCTGTTTATCAAACGAATCGCTACATTCCAGACCGTTTTTTGCCCGACAAAGCGATTGACGTTTTAGACGAAGCAGGCTCACGTGCCAAACTTCGCTTTCAGCAGGAAAATACCGGTGAACCGTCTTGGAAAGAAACAGTAGAAAATTGGAAACGCGCCGCAAACGAAGACCAGCTTCTTTCATTAGAATTGAAAACTTTGGAAGATACGTTTTTCGCCGTCGAAGTTACAAAAGATGACGTTGAAGAAGTTGTTGCTCGTTGGACGGGCATTCCGATCGCGGCGATAAAACAGGAAGAAGGAAAAAAACTTCTTCAAATTGAAACCGAACTGCACCGCCGAGTTATTTCGCAGCGTCCGGCAATTTCCGCGCTGGCGAGAGCTATCAGACGTTCACGCGCCGGTTTGAAAAATCCCAACAAACCCGTCGGCTCGTTTTTGTTTTTAGGTCCGACCGGCGTTGGTAAAACGGAAGTCGCCAGAACCTTAGCTGAATTTCTGTTCGGCTCGGAGCGTTCGCTCGTTCGTTTTGATATGTCGGAATTTATGGAAAAACACACGGTTGCCAAATTTATCGGCTCGCCGCCCGGATACGTCGGACACGAAGAAGGCGGGCAATTAACCGAAAAACTCCGCCGCGCTCCGTATTCATTAGTTTTGTTCGACGAAATCGAAAAAGCGCATCCCGATTTGTTTAATGTTCTCTTGCAGGTTTTTGAAGACGGAACACTAACCGATTCGCAAGGCAACCAGATTGACTGCAAAAACGCGATTTTTATAATGACCTCGAACATCGGCGCGAGGTTTATTCAAAAACGCGCGTCCTTGGGTTTTCAAAATAAAGGCGACGCTTCGCGCCAGAAAATGGAAGAGCAAGTGATGAGCGAAGTGAAAAAGACTTTCGCGCCCGAATTCGTCAATCGGCTTGACGAAATCATAATTTTTGACGAACTGTTCGAGGCGGATTTAATGCAGATTGTAGATTTGCAAATCGGCAAACTGAACGAGATTTTAGCCAAACGCGCTTTGCAAATTCGTCTGACTGAGGACGCGAAAAACTGGCTGGTCAAAAAAACTTGCGCCGACCGAAGCTACGGCGCACGCCCGTTGCGCCGCGCTTTGCAGAAATATGTCGAAGACGAGCTTTCCGAAAGTTTGATTCAAGGCGATTTGAGCGAAGAAAGTTTGGTCGAGGTTTTTTGCGAGGACGATAAATTAGCATTTCGTCCAATTCGGCTGGAAGAGATCGAAGACGTAATTCTTAATCTGGCGTGAAAGATTAAATTTGCAAGACTCACAGAATTATTCAGGCTGTAATTTTTCGTAAATTTCGCCCGTTCTTTTGTTGAATAACCAGAACGAGTATAAATTAAACTGCAAATTCAAATAGTTCGTTTTGGAATCAATAGGAGAATCACGGGTTGGCGCGACTTTAATAACATCAGCTCCAATTGGATTTTCAGCTAAACGCCCGATAGCAACTACGGCTAGTTGAGGTTTTAGAGTTCTGGCTATTTCAGGCTTAGCGTCTAATGCAAAGAAATACCTGTCGGGACGATTTGGTTTTAGACTGTCCGAACCGCTTATTTCCAATAAAGAAAAAAGGAAATGCTCTTTTTTTACGAGAGTTTTTGCGCCAAAAGCATTTTCCGCAATATAATTTCCTTCTTCCGTAAATTTGTAATACATAACTAATGATTTGCATATCCACCAAAACTCTGTCGAATCTTTGCAATTTTGCATTTTGTATAGTTCTACGTTGATTTGAAAAGCCTCCAATTCAGGATGGTATTTGACCGAAAAACCCGCATCAGGCAAAACAAACCCATAAAGACTATTTTTATTCAAACCTGATTTAAAGGGCGCATTTTGCAGTTTAGAAATTCTTTGGTTAAATTGAGCTTGAGTTTCAAATTCATCTTTTTCATTTTGTGGTGAAAGGCTGCGATTGCTAATCTCCATCAATAAGCTGTGAAAATTATTTCCTTTATAATTTGGTGGCAGAGAAACGGCATTCAAATCAAACTCTTTCTCCTTAAAGGCTTGGTAGGTTTCAGTTTTATTAACAGATTTTTTTATTGGTTTTTTGCTTTGCCCAAAACTCGAAAAAACGCAAATTAAAATTATTAAAATTGTGATGTTAAATTTCATCTCTTTGTAAATTCTCCGAAAATTTCAGTAAAAGTACGAGCAAAGCAATAAGAAATAATCGCACAGGCGCAAGCCAGACCGAAGACAACATCTTCTTGCATTGCGCCCGTTGCCGCTGCTATTCGATTGCTGCCTCAACCTTCGTCCCGCATTCATTACAGAATTTTGCGCCCGCGTTAAGTTCGGCTTGGCAGTTTGGACATTTTTCTTTTTCCTGAGTTGAGCCGCATTCAGAACAAAACTTCGCGCCTTCGCGCAATTCAGCGCCGCATTTGACGCAGGGAACTTTCGCAACATCCATTTTCCCACCGCAATCGCCGCAGAATTTTGTTCCCGCCGCATTTTGCTTGCCGCAACTTGGACACGCAATCATTTGCGAGGATTGCCCGCCGCCTTGTTGACCTTGAGCGGCGTTTCCGAAAGCATTTGCCATTTGTCCGCCGACGGCAAAGCCAGCGCCGAGACCAGCGCCCAAGCCTGCGCCGCCGCCTTCGTTTTGCGCCGCGTCTCGCAAAGCGTCAGCCGCTTGGAACTGCATATATTTGTTTGCGTCGCCGAGCGCGCCCATCGAACTGCGTTTGTCGAGCGCTTTTTCGACTTCTTCCGGCAGAGAGATATTTTCAACGTAAAATTTTGTAACTTCTAAACCATACGTCTTAAAATCTTCGTTGATTTTGGCGCGAATCGCTTCGCCCATTTCTTTGTATTGCGAAGCCAAATCTAAAGCGGCGATTTTCATTTCGCCGATAGCGTCGGAAAATTCCGTGACAATCGCGCGTTTCAATTGCGTGTCAATGTCTTCGGTTTGAAAATGAGCGTTTGTTCCGGCAACTTCTTTGATAAAAGTTTGCGGGTCGGCGACGCGCATCGAATACGCGCCGAAAGCACGCAGACGGACAACGCCGAAATCGTTGTCGCGCAGCATAATCGGGTTTGCCGTTCCCCATTTCATATCGGTAAATTGTTTTGTGTTGACGAAATAAACTTCCGATTTGAACGGTGAATTAAAACCGAATTTCCACGCGCCGAGTTTTGACAGAATCGGTGTGTTACCGCCGTCAATCGTATATTTTCCGGGTCCGAAAACGTCCGCTGCTTGTCCTTCAAAAACAAAAACCGCTGCCTGCGATTCGCGCACAATCAATTGCGCGCCGTTTTTTATTTCCTGACCGGCAACCGGAAAACGATAAAGTATCGTGTCCTGCGTGTCGTCAAGCCATTCGATGACTTCAATAAATTGATTAAATGCCGCTTCTTTAACTTTGTCGAAAATGCTCATTTTTTGTTTCTCCTTTGCCTTTTATTAACGAAAACTATCGCACAAAGTTCCGGTATTTCAAAGACAGGATTTACCTGCGAATCGCTCTTTTTGACGCAAAAGTGAAAAATGCAAAAAACAAAATCATCGTCAATCCGCCGGAACAATCGAGTAGAACATCATAAATCGAACCTGTTCGTGCAGAATTAAAACTTTGATTTGTTTCGTCAATCAAAGCGACCAAAATAACGAGAACAAATGCGAAAACAAACCAAAACTTTTGCAGGAATTTAACGGAAGAAGTTGAAAAAGCTCGTGCCGCAAAGAAAGCTAAAGCCGCGTATTCGGTAAAATGCGCGGCTTTGCGAATGAAATTATGATAAACAATTAAAGTTTCTTCCGGCGCATCGGGAAAAAGAAACATCAAAAGCGGGCGGATAAAACGTGATGTATTCGACATCGAGGCTTGAGTTGTCGAAGCGAGAAAAATAACGCCAATCCACAAAAAAAGCGGCGCGTAACGAAAAAATCGTTCGCGCCGTTTTGCTTTTAGCTCGCTCGTTTTAGCCATTGGTTATTACGAATTAAAATTCTTGATTCGCTCATTCGTAATTTGAAATTCATAATTGACTATAACGCCGCCGCGCCGGACACAACTTCAATAATCTCTTTTGTAATTGCTGCTTGGCGAATGCGGTTCATATTCAATGTCAAAGTATCAATCAATTCACCCGCGTTTTTCGACGCGCTGTCCATTGCCGTCATTCGCGCTCCTTGTTCGGACGCAACCGATTCGAGCATAGCGCGGTAGATTTGCGTTTCGACTTGTTTCGGTAAAAGGCGTCCGAAAATTTCCGCTGCCGGTTGTTCATAAATATATTCGGCTTGCGCGGCGGTTTCCGTTTCCGCAACGATTGCGTTGCGCGGAATCGGTAGAAGCTGCTCGACTTTTACTTCCTGCGACATCACGGTTTTAAATTCGGTGAAAACGAGAAAAACTTTGTCAATCGTTTCGTCTTCGGTAAAAGTTCTGATAATTTTTTGCGCGATTTCTATCGCGTCCGTATGCACAACTTGACCCGAACCGGTTAAACCGACGTATTCTTCCGTGAAGCTCATTTCGCGCCGCTTGAAAAAATCACGCGCTTTTCGTCCGACGGGCATCATTTGAAATTGCTTTCCGCCATTTTCTTTAATAAATGTTTGCGTCGCTTTGATAGTGTTGGCGTTAAACGCGCCCGCCAAACCTTTGTCCGCGCTGACCAGGACAATTAAATAATTTTCGTCGCCGCGTTCATTGAGCAATGGCGAAGAAAAATCGTCGCCTATTCTCGCGCTCAAATTGCCGAGAACTTCCGATATTTTTTGCGCAAAGGGACGCGCCGCCGTTACGCGGTCGGTGGCGCGTTTCAGTTTCGCCGCCGCGACCATTTTCATCGCTTTGGTAATCTGCTGCGTGTTTTTAACCGACTTAATTCGTCGGCGCATATCCAATAAACTTGCCATAAAAATTTATTTTACGAGAGCGTGCGGGTAATTCGGACTTTCAGGATTAAACGTTAGCGAACGAGTTGACGGGCTAACAATTAAATCCATATCTTCCATCGGAACTGCGCCTAAAAGCACCTCGTTTCCAAAAACCAACGCTCCGACATAACAAGAACGATTTTGAAACTTGACTTGAAGCGGACCAACATAAGAAACCAGATGCCTTTTTCCGTCGGCGGTGGTTACTTCGCGCTTTTCCGCTTCTTCAAGATTTAGCTGAATTTGTATATGTTCGGGAATACAAAGCATTAACGCGCCCGTATCGACGAGTGATTTGACGGTAATCTTTTCAAGGTTGGATTCGCGCGGATTACCGATTTCAATTTCAGCATATACTAAACTCATAATTCTAAGCGTTTGCGACAATCGCTTTTTCTTGACCGTCCTGATTCCAGCGCGTCGCTTTAAAATCTTCGACGGCTTCGCGCATTGACGCTTTCAAATCGTCATCAATTGAATTTTTATCGCGCATCGTTTCCATTACCGCCGGATGCGAATTTTCGATAAAGCCGGTTAATTCTTCTTCAAAGCGTTTCAAATCTTCAACTGCCACGTCGTCTGCCAGACCATTCGTTACCGTCCAGATGATGAAAACCTGGTTTCCGACTTCCATCGGTTGGTATTGACCTTGTTTCAAAACTTCGGTCAAACGCTTTCCGCGCTCAAGCTGCGACTGCGTTGATTTATCCAAATCCGAGCCAAATTGAGCAAACGCGGCAAGCTCGCGGTATTGCGCGAGGTCAATGCGCAAAGTTCCGGCAACTTGTTTCATCGCCTTGATTTGCGCCGCGCCGCCGACGCGCGAAACCGAGTTTCCGACGTTTATTGCCGGACGAACGCCGGAGTTGAAAAGGTCACTTTCCAAAAATATCTGTCCGTCGGTAATCGAGATCACGTTTGTCGGAATATAAGCCGAAATATCGCCCGCTTGCGTTTCAATAAACGGAAGGCTTGTTAAACTTCCACCGCCGCGCGCGTCGGACATTTTCGCCGCTCTTTCAAGAAGGCGCGAGTGAAGATAAAATACGTCGCCTGGATACGCTTCGCGTCCTGGCGGACGACGCAACAATAATGAAATTTCACGATACGCCGCCGCTTGTTTCGTTAAATCGTCGTATATCGTCAAAGCGTGGCGACCGTTATCGCGGAAATATTCGCCCATCGCGCAACCGGCGTAAGGCGCAAGGAACTGCATCGCTGCCGGTTGCGACGCGCCCGCCGAGACGACGATTGTGTAATCCATCGCGCCGTATTGTTCGAGTTTTTTGACAACCTGCGCGACAGTTGATTCTTTTTGACCGATGGCGACATAAACGCAAATTACATCCTTGCCTTTCTGGTTAATAATCGTATCAATCGCCACGGCGGTTTTTCCGGTTTGGCGGTCGCCGATGATGAGTTCGCGCTGTCCGCGACCGATTGGCACCATCGCGTCAATTGCTTTCAGTCCGGTTTGAAGCGGTTCTTTTACCGGCTGGCGGTCAATAATTCCGGGCGCAATTCTTTCAATCGGATTAAATTCGCTGGTTAAAATTTCGCCTTTACCGTCAACCGGATTTCCGAGTGCGTCAACGACGCGACCAATCAAAGCGTCGCCGACCGGGACTGACATAATGCGGTTCGTGCGTTTTACCTCGTCGCCTTCTTTAATTTTTTGGAAATCTCCGAAAAGCACCGCGCCGACTTTATCTTCTTCGAGGTTCAGAGCGAGACCGCGCACATCGAAGGGAAATTCAATCAGCTCGCCTGCCATCACTTTTTCGAGTCCGTGAATTTCGGCGATTCCGTCGCCGACTTTGATAACCGTTCCGACTTCGTCGACGGTCATACTCGAATCAAAATTTTCAATTTGTGAACGTATAATTTCGTTTATCTCGTTTGCTTTTATTGCTTCCATAATATTTTAGTGAAAAGTGAATGCCTTGTAACTATTTACTATTCGTTATTCACTTTTCACTGAATTCCAATCATTTGTTGTTTAAGATTTTCTAACTGCGTTTTCACCGAGCCGTCGTAAACGGTTGAACCGACACGCGTGATGACGCCGCCGATGATTTGCGCGTTGGTTTCAAAATTTAAGTTTATGGTCTTGCCGGTTAATTTTTGTAAATTCGCTGTCAATTCCGCCTTTTCCGTTTTGGAAAGTTCTCGCGCCGATGTAATCTGCGCCGAAACAACGCCGCTTCGTTCCTCCAAAATATTGGCGAAACGCTCGTTTATTTCGTTGATTTCGCTCAAACGATTGTTTCTGAGCAGAACGCGCAAAAAATTTGCCGTCGTGCGCGTCGGTTGAGTTTTTTCGATTAAACTTTCTAAAACCTTTTCTTTATTCGCGTGTGAAATAGCCGGATTCCGAAAAGCGGTTTGTAAATCGCTGTTTGAATTTATTAATTCTTCCCAGGATTTTAGTTCAGCCTGAACCGGACTTACTTCACCTTTTTTTATAACCACGTCAGCCAGTGCGGTCGCGTAACGGCGGGAAACAGTTTCAACACTCATCTCAGCTTAAACCTCCGATTGATTCGATGCTTTGCCGGACAAGCCGCGCGTCTTTTTCAGCGTTTATTTCACGGCGGATTTTTTCTTCCGCCAGACGGATGCTTTCTTCGGCGGAAAAGCGCCTGAGCCGTATTTGAACCAGTTTGCTTTTGCGCTCGATTTCGCTCGCTGCCTGTTCGCGCAGTTTATTTGTCTCTTCTTCGGTTTGCTGTAAAATACGCAATTTTTCGGCTTCGGCTTCGCGCCGCGCTCTTTCCAGAACGTCGGATTTTTCCGCGTCGAGGCGCGCGAGTTTAGCTTCGGTTGCAGTTAATTGCGCGAGAGCTGCTTGTTTTTCTTCCTCAGCTTTAATTAGTTCGGCGCGAATCGTTTCGCGTCTTACCTTAAACGCTTCGGTTAAAGGTTTCTTCAAAAGATAAAGCATAATGGCAGCGAAAACCGCCAAATTGAAAAATCTCCATAATTCAAAACCCGGATAATTAAAATACGTGTTCCAAAAATGAACGAATTTTCCCCAACCCGAATCGCTCGCGGCGTGTCCGCTTTCGGCGGCAAGTAAAATGAAATTGAATAAAAAAACTGTCATATGAAAATAGGGAATGGGTGTTAGGTTTTAGGGATTATCTAACCACTTGAAACCTAACTTCTAACCCCTCAAAATATTTGCACTGATTTTTTCCGCAAGTTGTTCGGCGTCACTGGCGATTGTCGTTCTTGCCTGCGTGATTTGTCTTTCTAATTCTTCGTTTTCTCGTGTGAGATTTTGTTCGACTTCCGCTTTTACCGCGCCGAGTTTTTCCTGTCTTTGAGTAATGGCTTGGCTGTGTTCGCCGGCAATCATTTCGTAACCTTTCGAACGCGCTTCGAGAATTGCGGCGTTGTAATTCGTTTGCTTTTGCTCGACTTCACGCAGAATTTCCTGCGCTTCTGTAAAACGCCCGCCTTTGTTTCGCTCGCGCGATTCGATAACGCGATTTATAGGTCGGAAAAAGGTGCGATTTAAAACCCAAATCATCAACAAAATTAATGCGATGTGGATGAAAATGGTGCCGTCCGGCACAAGCCGAACTTCTTGAAACGCAAGAACTGTCGGAAAAAACATATCTTCTTAAATTTCTATAGTAAAATTGCTCGGAATAATATAGTGAAAAAATTCACTCATTCTTAAAAGAGAGAGAATAACATGCCCGCATTTTAACGGTCAAGCAAGGTCTCGAACAGACAATTTAACAAAAACTTTCGGAAAATCACTTGACAGTTTTTCAATCTAAAGTTTAGTTTTGTTTCCTGACCTTCAATCGTGGGGGCGCATCTGTTCTGGTGAACGGCGCGGTCTTCAAAACCGTCTGCGAGACTGTGAGAGCAGTCTTGGGTGAGTTCGATTCTCACACGCCTCCGCCAACTTAAAGGATAAAGGCTGAAGGATAAAGGCTAAAATTTATATGCGTGATTGGATTTCGTTAAATATGACTCCGCAGATAGGACCGCGAGCGGCGACAAAACTGCTTGAGCGTTTCGGTTCGGCGGAAAATGTTTTTCACGCGACGCGTGGCGAGCTGGAACAACTTCGGCTGCGAGCCGAATCGGTTGAAAGCATTTTAAAGCGCGAGTTTCACGAAAAGGCGGAAGAAGAATTATTAAAGGTAAAAGAAATCGGCGGCGATGTTTTGGTTTTGGACGACGGAAGTTATCCGTATTTGCTGCGCGAAATCGCCGACCCGCCGATTACGCTTTATGTGAAAGGCGATTGGCAAGCGTGTTTTGACGCGCCGTGCGTGGCGATGGTCGGTTCGCGGCGCTGTTCAACCTACGGCGCGAATGCTTCGGAAATGTTGGCGCGAGATTTAGCGTCGAAAGGAATTTGCGTTGTTTCAGGTTTAGCGAGAGGAATCGACACGGCGGCGCATCGCGGCGCGATTCAAGCGAAGGGAAGAACGATTGCGGTTTTAGGAACGGGAATCGGGCAGGTTTATCCAAAGGAAAACGCGAAACTCGTTGACGAAATTCTTGCAAACGGCGGCGCGGTCGTTTCGCAATTCCCACTTGATACGCCGCCGCTGAAAGACAACTTTCCGTATCGCAATCGAATCATAAGCGGTCTGAGTTTAGCGGTTTTAATTGTCGAAGCGTCGGAAAGAAGCGGCTCTTTGATAACGGCGCGGCTTGCAATGGAGCAAAACCGCGAGGTAATGGCTGTGCCGGGAAATATTACATCAAAAAATTCTTTCGGCACAAATTATTTGATAAAGTCGGGCGCGAAACTCGTGCAGCAATGGCAGGATGTGGTGACGGAATTACCGCAAGAAATTTCAGCCATGATTCTGCCACCGAAAATTGACGAGAAAGGTGCCGAAAAGGAAACTCAGCGACAAGAATTTTTACCGTCAGGCTTAAATGAAAACGAGCAAAAAATTTGGCGGCAATTGTCTGCCGACGAACCGACGCACATTGATATTTTGTTGGAAAGCAGCGGTTTATTGTTCGGCGATTTGAACAAAGTTTTGTTTGATTTGGAAGACAGAGATTTAATTCGCGCTCTGCCGGCAAAATGTTATGCGCGAAAAATGTAAATCAGAAGCCCGCGCGTTCGTAAAGTAAAAAGGGTAAAGGCGAAGGGCGAAAGTAAAAACATTTCTCTGATTTTTATCCTTTATCCTTTCGCCTTTATCCTTTATAAAGGCGCGGGCTTGCGGTTTCTAATTTGACAAACTCATACGTTATAAGGTTTGCTCAAGAAAGTTTATCGAAAAAGTTTTTATAGAAAATGGCAAAAAATCTAGTAATCGTCGAATCGCCCGCAAAGGCGAAAACAATTAATAAATATCTCGGCAGCGACTACAAAGTTCTCGCGTCAATCGGGCATATCAAAGATTTGCCGTCGAAAGGCTTGGGGGTAGACATCGAAAACAATTTCGAGCCGACTTACGAAGTTATTCCCGACGTAAAAAAACGCAATAACAAAAAAACTGTTTCGGATTTAAAGAAAGCGGCGAAAGAAGCCGACACGATTTTCCTGGCGGCTGACCCTGACCGCGAAGGCGAAGCGATTTGCCAGCATCTGGCGGAAGAAATCGTTCCGAAGCGTCCGGCGAAACAAGTTTTTCGCGTAATGTTTAATGAAATCACGAAGAATGCGATAAAAGACGCCTTTAAAGTGCCGCAGCAGATAAACAAAGATTTAGTTGACGCCCAACAAGCGCGGCGAATTTTAGACCGTCTTGTCGGTTATAAAGTCTCGCCGATTTTATGGAAAAACATCGGCGGCAAACTTTCCGCCGGGCGCGTGCAAACTGTCGCGGTTCGGCTTGTTGTCGAACGCGAACGTGAAATAGAAGCGTTTGTTCAAACTGAATACTGGACGATTGCCGCAAATTTAAGCGCGAAATTGCCGCCGAATTTTGACGCGCGGCTTTATAAAATTGAAGATTTAACGGTTAAAACTGCCGGGTTTGACCAAGATTTAAAGAAAAACGAAACGCACATTAAAGACGATAAGACGGCAAACGAAATTGTCGAAGAGGCGGGAAAGGAAAATTTTGTCGTTGATTCGGTTACGACGAAAGAGCGCAAACGAAATCCTGTTCCGCCGTTTATCACTTCTAAATTGCAGCAGGAAGCAGCCAGAAAACTCGGCTTTTCCGTCAAGCGCACGATGATGACGGCGCAGAAACTTTACGAAGGCGTAGAAATCGGAAGTGAAGGCGCGGTCGGGTTGATAACTTATATGCGAACCGATTCGACGCGCGTTTCCGACGTGGCTTTGTCGGAAGCACGCGGGTTTATCGGCGCGAGCTACGGCGCAGATTATTTGCCGGAAAAACCAAATTTTTACAAATCGAAAAAAGGAGCGCAGGACGCGCACGAAGCGATTCGTCCGACTGACGCGAACCGCACGCCCGATAGTTTAAAAAATTATTTGAGCGCCGATGAACTGAAACTTTATCGCCTTATTTGGCAAAGGCTTGTTGCGTCGCAAATGACTGCCGCGATTTTCGACCAGACGACAATTGATATAAAAGCCGGACGTTTTACGTTTCGCGCGACCGGCTCGGTGCAGAAATTCGACGGATTTTTGAAAGTTTATCAGGAAGGACGCGACGAAAAACCGGAAAACGAAGAAGACGAAGATGCGGAACTGACTTTGCCGAAAGTCGAAAAGGGCGAACAGTTAAAACTTAATAAACTTACGCCGGAACAGCATTTTACCGAACCGCCGCCGCGTTACACGGAAGCGACTTTAGTAAAAACTTTAGAAGAAAAAGGCATCGGCAGACCTTCAACTTACGCGGCGATTATGACGACGATTCAAGACCGCGAATATGTCGAAAAACTCGAAGGACGTTTTCACCCGACAAGTTTGGGAATGACCGTCAACGACGTTCTGGTTGCCGGCTTCAAAGACCTTTTCAACACCGATTACACGGCGCAGATGGAAAATTCGCTTGACGAAATTGAAGACGGAAAGATAAATTGGCGCGACGCTCTCAGAGGGTTTTACGATAAATTTTCGGTTGAATTAAAGGACGCCGAAACGAGTCTCAAGGACAAAAAGAAAACTTCGATTCCGACCGACGAGATTTGCGACAACTGCGGCTCGCCGATGGTGATAAAATTCGGTCGCTTCGGGCAATTTCTGGCGTGTGAAAACTACCCGGAATGCAAAACGACGCGCGAAGTCGGAAGCAGGAAATCAGCAGTCAGCAGTCAGCAGTCAGCAGAAGGCGAAGACCAAAAACCAAAGACCGAAAACCAAGCTGAAGAAGTTGCGCCGTGCGAAAATTGCGGGCGGGAGATGGCTTTAAAGCGCGGGCGTTTCGGCGCATTTTACGGTTGCGCGGGTTATCCCGATTGCAAAAACATTCGAAAGATTGACAAAAAAAGCGGTGCCGCTCTGACCGTTGCTCCGCCAGTTGAACTCGATGAGAATTGTCCGGTTGACGGCGTGAAATTAGTAAAGCGTCAAGGGCGTTTCGGCGAATTTATCTCGTGTTCAAATTATCCGAAATGCAATTACATAAAGCGCGAAACACTTGGGATTGCTTGTCTGAAATGCAAGACCGGAGAAATCGCGGTTAAAAAATCAAAGCGCGGAAAGTCATTCTATGGCTGCACAAATTATCCGAAATGCGACGCCGTTTACTGGGATAAACCTATCAGCGAACCATGTCCGCAATGTAACGCGCCGTTTATACTGGAAAAATATACAAAGAAGGAAGGCGCTGTGCGCTATTGCCAAAACGAAGATTGCGATTATAAAATTGCCGTCAGCGATATAACACGAAGTCCAAACGCGGAATCAGAAGTTTCAACTTCGGTCAGTTAAATTTTGATGAACGAGAATATCGAATTTCTTCAAGCGTTTCTAAAAAACCCCGCAAAAGTCGGCGCCGTCGCGCCGAGTTCGCCCGAACTCGCGCAAAAAATGGTCAAAGGACTCGCTCCGAACCCGGAAAATATCGTTCTCGAACTCGGCGTCGGCACGGGCGCGATAACGAAATTTTTGCAGGAAATCCTAGCCGAAGAAAAATCTTATCTCGGTATCGAACTTGATAGAGATTTGATTAAATCTCTGAGAAAAAATTTTCCCGAGCTGAAAATCGTTCGCGGAAACGCCTGCGACACCTTTTCGATTCATCAAAGAAGTGGTTTCGGCAAAGTCGGATACATAATTTGCTGTTTGCCTTTTGTCTCGATTCCAAATGAAACGGGCGAAATAATCTTGTCGGAAATTGATAAATTTATGAAGCAAGGTTGCGTGTTCCGAACATTTCAATACGCGCACGGCTACTATTTTCCGTCGGCAATAAAACTACGCGAGCATATGCGGAAGCGCTACGGCAAAGCGCAAAGAAGCCGTCTCGTGATGAAAAACGTTCCGCCCGCTTATACGTTAACGTGGAAAACTTCACAAAAATTTTAGAAGCATTTTAAAAGATTTAAGCAAAGATAAAGCAAGGATTGATTATTTTACTTTATCTCCGTCCTGTTCTGTTTCACCAATTTCCTTTCGGAGCCACGCCCGCGCCAAGCGCCAGTGAAGCGAAACGGTCGGCGCCGCGATATTTAAAACCGCTGCCGTTTCTTCTATCGTGAGACCGCCGAAATAACGCATCTCGACAATGCTGCTCTTTGTTTTATCGAATTCGGCAAGACGCTTGAGCGCCTCGTCGAGCGCGATAATCTCAAGGCTTTTTTCCGGTGAAAAAATCGCAACATCTTCATAATTAACGTGCTGAGAAGAACCGCCGCGCTTTTGTGCTCTCTGGTCACGGACGTGATTAAGCAGGATGCGCCGCATAATTTTTGTCGCGATGGCGAAAAAATGCGAGCGGCTTTGCCAACCGACGCGCGTCTGGTCAACGAGCTTGAGATACGCTTCGTTAACGAGAGCCGTTGTTTGCAAAGTGTGATTGGCGTTTTCGTTTCGCATCAGACGGTGCGCGATATGCCGCAGCTCCGCTTCGACCAGCGAAAGCAAGCGGTCAAGCGAACCTTCGTCGCCATCGCCCCAGGCAATTAGCATCTCGGTAATTTGTTCGTTCTGATTCATTAGGAAAAGCGGTAAGAGAAAATTTAATTCGAATTATTTTTTTTCAAAATCTCTTAATTCCGTCGTCATTTTAGCAAAACTGAATTTCCTGACAAATATTATTAAAAAAAATCAAATTTGTTTATAAGTTTTTTTCAATTTTCGTGCGTATAGAGACAGAGGGATTTTTATAAAAATCCCTCTCGAGGAGATGAAAGAGAAAGATCTAATAGAAGCAGCTCTTATCTGAAAAATCCGAGTCTTTGTTCGATTCTTTCTCTTTCGCGTATGTTTCACTTTTTGTTTGTTCTTCATTTGACGGCAAGGGAAAAAGAAGAAAAAACAAAATCAACCGCAGAGGCGATTAAAGGCGTAGAGAGTTTTGGGAAAAATAGAAGGAAATGTTCCCCAGTTTCCCCTTACATCCTTCTGAGTTTCACTGTAAATTCTCAATTGCTTTCAGTCGCATCTGCGGTTTAGTTTTTATGTTTTTGTTCGCCGAAAATTAAATTTTGCTCCGATACTTTTCCGCATTCGCAAAATTTTTTAATTTCCTTCCCGCTTTTCTGAAATTTCGAAACTTTTCTGAGCTCTTTTACGGTATAATTGAACAAAACTTTTCTTTCACAAAGTCAAACTAAATTTTTAGGAGAATTTTTATCAATGTTAAAACGTAAATTATTGAGCGTTTTTGTGCTTTACGCTTTTCTGCTTCCGGGTTTTGCTTTTGCGCAAACTCCCGGTTCCGCAGCTTCAGCGACAGCGGCGATTACAGCGCCCGCGCCGTATCAAGCGCCAAAAGAAGTTCTTGACCGAATCAAAGAAGAAGGCTCAAAAAATTCGCAGGTGATGCAGACTTTGAGTTATTTGACCGACGTGATTGGCGGACGACTGACGAATTCGCCGAATATGAAACGCGCTAACGAATGGACGCGCGACACAATGACGAAATGGGGCTTGCAAAACGCCAAGCTCGAAGCTTGGGGACCGTTCGGACGCGGCTGGTCGCTGAAAAGTTTTTCGGCGCAAGTCGTCGCTCCGCAAGCCTTTCCGATTATCGCTTATCCGAAAGCCTGGTCGCCTTCGACCAGAACTTGTCAAAAAGCCCGCCTACGAAAAACTTTCCGCATACTATAATCTCGATAACGGCACGGGCAAGATTCGCGGCGTATATCAACAGGGAAACGCGGCTGTCGCGCCAATCTTCAAAGCCTGGCTCGCGCCGTTCAGTGATATGGGCGCGACGACATTAACTTTAATGAATACGGGTGGCACTGACCATTTGGCGTTTGACGCAATTGGTTTGCCCGGTTTTCAGTTTATCCAGGATGAGATTGAATACGACACGCGCACGCATCATTCAAATCAGGACAATTACGACCGTATTCAAGCCGAAGATATGAAACAAGCAGCGACGATAATGGCAGCGTTTGTTTATCAAACGGCAATGATGGACGAGAAGATTCCGCGCAAAGCGTTGAGATAGTTAAAAATCGGTAATCGAAACGACATCTCGCGTTTCGGTATCAAGGGCAAAGGCGATGCGTTGTCCGTCGCGTGAAAAAGCGAAACTGCCGACCTCGCCTTTGCCTAGATTCTTTATTGTTTTTCCTGCACTGCCGTCAGTCGGCAAAAGTAGAAGATTTGCCTCATCGCCTTCATAAAAAATCTGCCCCAAAAACGAACCGCTTGGATGCCAGCGCATCTGCCGCGCGGTAACGAATTTCGGAAAAGCGATTTTGCCCGAGAACGCGCCCGTTTCCGCATCAATCAAACCAATGCGCCAAAGTTTTTCATTCGGATTTTTCACGTCCATAAAGTAGTAAGCGATAAGTTTTCCGTTGGGGGAAACATGCGGGTGATGCGAATTGGTGTGCGTTAATTGAATCGGAGTTTCGTTTGCCGCGGTTCGCCAGATCGTTAATGTTTTGTTGTTCAAACCGCGCTGGAAAATAATTCGATTATCGGCGGCGAAATTCGGATGAACATCTTCCGTCCCGTCGCTGATTTGCCGCATATTTTTTCCGTCAATATCCACCATCCAAAGGGAAAGTTTTCCGTCTTCGCGCGATGAATTGAAAACAATACTTTGACCGTCGAACGACAGCGACATTCCGAAAGCGATGCGAGCGTCAGCCGTTAATTGTGTAGGATTTGCGCCGTTTGTTTCGACGCGCCAAATCTCTCGTTTTCCCGTCGCTCTTGAACTGTAGAGAATTTTGTCGTCTGTCGTCCACACAACGTTGTCGAGCGGACTCGATTCAGTAAGGACGACGCTCGGCGCGAATGTTTCGGCTTGCAAATTGAAATCTGAAACGTAAAACGTGGAAGAAACATTTTTCTGCACGGCGAGCAAAGTCGGCGCATTTTTAGCGGTTGCTAGAAAACCGTAATCGCTCAGGTCATTCGTAATTTGCCGAGTCTCGCCCGTTTTTCTCGAAACCAGCCAGATTTGATTGCCGAAATTTTCGCCGTCGCGGGCGGCAACCGCGAGATGTTCGCCGTCCGCCGTCCAAGCCAGATGGCTCACGCCCGCCCAATGTTTTTCCGTCAAAAAAGTTTCCGCTCCCGTTGCCGCGTTAAAAGCCGTAACAATCGCACCGCTTTTGCCGTTTTCTTCAACTATCGCTGCTATCAATTCGCCGTCCGGCGACCACGCTACGGCATTCGAGCCATAATTAACAAAACTCCTTTCGGCATCTTGCAACCGTACTAAAATCTGAAAGTTCGCGCCATCCGCATCGGCAATATTAAGATGCGTTTCTTTAAGCGAGCGGCTCCGCGATTGATTAAACGCAATTTTTCCGCCGTCGGGCGAAAAACTAACGGCGATGCCCGTGTAAAATGGTAGATGCTGCGCCGCTCCGCCCAAAAACGGAATACGCCAAACGGCTGGGTCGGCACGATTTCCAACAAAGACGGTGCAATAAATAAAGTTCCCGTCGGGCGAAACAGTTACGCCGAGATAATCAACCGCTTTCAATTCAACAACGCGCGTCTGGCTTCCGGTTTCGATTTGCCGCAGCCAGAGACCTTGTCCGCCGGATTCTTTTTGCGCGAAAACAACATATTTTCCATCGGGCGAAAGCGTCGCGGCAGTAACTCTGCCATTGTTGGTTAGACGCGAGAGTTTTGTTTGTTTGGAATTTGCGGATTGCGGTTTTAGAGCGGTTGACCATAACGCGAAAATTCCCAACAAAGACAAAGCTAAAATGCCGGTTGCCAGCCAAACACGAGCCTTGTTCGCCGGTTTCCCCCTTTTTTGTGGAATTGTTTTCGGCTGAAAAGTTTCTTCCGGTTCTTCGGTTTCTTCGGTTTCGGATTCTTCAATCAAGATCCTCGAGAGACTATGACTTTCGACGACAATTTCGTCCGACTGAGGTTCTTCATTAAGCTTGGCGACAAATTTGTAGCCTTTGCCCGGCACGGTAACGATGAATTGATGTTCGCCTTTTTTCTCGCCAAAGATTTTCCGAAGCGCGGAAATCTGAACCGTGAGATTGTTTTCTTCGACAAACTGATTCGCCCAAACCTTATCGAGCAAATCATTTTTCGAGAGAACCGCGCCGCGATGCTCGACCAAAGTTAAAAGCAAATCAAAAGTTTTCGGGTTTAGAGAAACGGGTTGACCTTTTTTCAGCAGTGTGCGCTTGTGCGCGTCAACCTCAAATTCGTCGAAAGAAATTGTTGTGTTTGTCGTCGTTTCCATCGCATCAGGAAAAGATTAACGCGGGTAATTTTGATTTAATAACTGTGCTTATCTGTGGCTTCATTTCTGTCAAATTTATTTACAGCTTTTTATTTTTCGGAAATCGGCAAGAAAACATTCAAAACAATCTGCTAACGCTCGCCGATTAATTTCCAAACTCGCACGACGTTTCTCTTCTCGATTACTTCCTCGCCGTCTTTCATTTCACAAGTAGTTACCGCACAACCTAAATCGCTTGCGCTTTACATCATTACATTTTTGCCAAAAGATATTTAAAGTCAAACCGAAAGTTTTCACAATATAATTTCCTCCTTATCTATCTGGCGGGATTGCCGAATAAAACGACATCGCGTATTTCCTGCCCGCGCACAAACGCAAATTGTCTTCCGTCTTTCGACCAAGCGAAGTTGTAAAATTTTTCCTTCGGCAAGCCTTCCATTCGCCTCGCCTCATCGTCAATCGGCTGCAGCCAGTAGCCGTAATTAGAATCTCGATATGCAACCGCTTTGCCGTCCGGTGTCCAATGCGAACCCATATAGGTTGAACCGTTTTTGGGAAAATCAAATTGTTTGATTACTTTATTAGTTTCGGCTGAAAAAACAGCGAGACGGTTTTTGTCGGTTTTGTAACCGGCGGCAAAATATTTTCCGTCAGGCGAAAAACTGCCCCACGAAGTTTCTTTGTCGTTCAACTGTTCAGATTCGCCGCCATCAATCGAAACGCGGCGCAGTTCGCCGACGCCTTTTTCCCAAGATTTGTAATAAACCCAACGACTATCCGCCGAGATGAAAGGTTGAAAATTTCTCTTAGCTTTGGTTAATTGCAAAGCGTTTCCGCCGTCAATGTCTGTCCGCCAAATGTCGAAACCTCCGCTGCGATTTGAATGAAAGATAATATAACGTCCGTCCGGCGAAACGCTTAAAACGCTGTCAATCGCGCCCGGCGCGGTGAGAGATTTTTGCTCGCCGCCCTCGACGTTCATTTGCGAGATAAACTGGCTCTGCGTGTCCGAATTTGTGTAAATCAGTTTACCGTCGGGCGTCCAATCCATTCCCCACAAACCGTCATATCTGCCGAAAGAGCTAAACGTAATTTGCCGCGCCGCGCTCACATCATCGGACGGCGCAACCCAAACATTGTTTAATTGACGGTGTTCAATCGTTAAAAGCAAATCGGACGCGGCGGACAAATTGAGCGAAGAACCGTAGCTGCTGCGGTCGGTTGTAATTTCGCGCGTCTTGCCGCTTGGAATCTCGACGTGCAAAAGGCGAAACTGCGGAACTGATGACCACGAAGAAATTTGTAACGCCGTTATAATCAATCCGCCGCCGTCCTTTAACCAAGCTGTTTTTGTTACTTCTTGCCACTTTTCGCTGGCGATTCGTTTAATTTCGCCGGTTGAAATTTCGGCGATGAGAATGTCAGTCCGAAACATTTCGCCGTCTTTGACGCCGCTCAAAGCAAGTCTGTTTCCGTCGGCAGCCCAGGAAATTGAATTGAAAATAAAAGACTGAGTTTTCGGAAACGAAGCGACCTCGCGCCGTTCAGAGCCATCCGTGTTAGCGACGAATAGATAATCTTTTCCTTCTTCTTCGTTGCGTTGCCCGAAAGCAATCTGCTTTCCGTCGGGCGACAGGCTAAAGTTACTTATCTCGTCCAGAACCTTTTGCTGCACGCCCCCGAAAATAGGAATTTTATAAAGCGCGATTTTTGGATTTTTATCATCGCGCAGAGAAAAGTAGAGTTGGCTACTGTCGGGCGAAAACGCCAATTCAGAATAACCGACTTCCGCCGCCGGACGAAGCACAATGTCATTACCGCCTTCGATTTGTCCGAGCCAAAGAGTTCTCAAACCCAAATCATTTGTGACGTAAGCGAAAAGTTTCCCGTCGGGCGAAAGTGCGGCAATGGAAACTTTTCCGTTGGTAGTCAATTGACGGATTTGCATTTGCGCGAAAGGAACGACGGGCGAGAGATTCGATTGCCTTTGTTCTTGCCAGACATAACTGCCGAAGATTACCGCAAGTAAGAGAAATCCGCTGAACAAAGTTGTCATAATCGGATTGAGTTTCAACCATTCAATCCAGGTTTGTTTTTCTTCTGATATTTCGACGCCTTCAATCGCTTGCGGCGTATGATCGTTTAACCATGTGAATAATTTACCATTTTCCGTTATTTCTTCATCAACGACGATGCGCGAAAATCTATGATTTTCGATGACGATTTCATTTTCCGGGTCGCTTAATTCGGCAATGAATTTATAACCGCGTCCGGGAACGGTAACGATAAAGCGATGCTCGTTCTTTTTCTCGCCGAGAATTTTCCGCAGAGCCGCAACGTGAACGGTCAGATTATTTTCTTCGACAAACTGATTCGCCCAAACCTTATCGAGCAAATCGTTTTTCGAGAGAACCGCGCCGCGATGCTCGACCATTGTTAAAAGTAAATCAAAAGTTTTTGGGTTTAGAGAAACGGGTTGACCTTTTTTCAGCAGAGTGCGCTTGAGCGCGTCAACCTCAAATTCGTCGAAAGAAATTGTTGTGTTTTTTGTCGTTTCCATCGCATTAGGAAAATTTAGCAATTATTAGCAGCTAAATTAAGGACTTTTAGGAAGCCAAAAGATAAAAATCATCACGTTCACGACAAATACCTGAAGATAGTTGCTGATTTTAACACAGGGAGGAAAAGTCGGCAATGGAATTTGTCGTGAACAATAAATAAATGAAATCCGGTGGACGAATAACGAATGAAAAAAACAACACGACGCACGGAAATTCAAATTGAAAGTCATGAAATAACAATTATACGAACGGCGAGCGGCTCAACCTTTGTTTATTGCGGGCAATGCGCCCGGCGCGTCGCGGCGTTCACGCCCGAACAAGTGTCGGCATTTTTACGAATGACCTTAACGGATGTTTGCGGCTTTATCGAAAATGCCAAATTCCATCTGGTCGGAAAAGAGCGCGGAATGGCTTTGGTTTGCGGTGATTCGCTGAAAAACAGTAACGGCAACCACGATTTACTAAGTTCGGAACCGCGCCTTTAGCCGGATAAGATCGGAATCACCTGCATAAGCCGGTGAAAATAACAACGAAGAATTAATTTTAACGACAGAAAAAAAGGAGAACAAAAAAATGAAAAAACTAAAACATTACCTAACAGCCAGCATCGGATTAATTTTATTCGTCAGCGTCATTGCCCTGTCGCTGCCGCAAAACGGACACAGCAATATCGCCGTCGACAAAGATGTCAGAGTCATAAACACGCCCGCCGAAGCCGTTCCGGTTGCCGTGCAGAACTCGCCGACGGTTAAAGCGCAGCAGGACGGCGCGTGGAACGTCGGAATCACGGGAACGCCGACCGTGCAGGTCGGCAATTCGGAAACAACTCCCGTTTTGATTCGAGATGTTGACCGCCCGACGGCGCAGCCTTTTCAATATCAAGCCGTCGCAACCGTGGAAGACGGTCAAAACGCCGCGGATGCTTCTATTCCGGTGCCGGAAGGAAAAATGCTGGTTATCGAATTTGTTTCGGTCAACGGCTCGGCTCCGCCAAATCACCAAATCTATCTGTCCTTGCTGACTCGCGTCGCGCCGGACAACTTTTTTCGCCCGCATTATCTGCAATACACGAAACAAGACTACGGCAGTTTCAACCACTATACGGCTAATCAGCAAGTGCGGATTTACGCCGACGCGCCAACCGTTACAGTTCGTTTGCAGCATTTTCCGACAATCGGAACGGTTTCTTTCAGAGTTACCGTTTCCGGTTATCTTGTGAACAAATAATGAAAAAGGAGAAAAACTTATGAAACTACAAAACACAACCAAAAACGCATTTTTAATAACTTTATTTCTGGCAATGCTGCTATGCGCCTTGCCAATTATCGCCGCCGCGCAGGAAAAGATTGCTTTTCATTCCGACCGCGACGGCAACTATGAAATTTACGTGATGAACGCGAACGGGTCGAATCAAACACGCTTAACTAACAATCCAGCGGGTGATGGAGGACCGTCGTGGGGCGGTCAGGCGAACGCGGACGGCGACGACGACAGTGCGCCGGATGATACCGATAACTGTCCGACGATTTCGAATCCTGACCAACTCGATACCGACTCAGACGGACAAGGCAATGCCTGCGACGCGGACGACGATGGCGACGGCGTTTCTGACGTGAACGACGACTTCCCGCTCGACACAAACGAATCAACGGACACGGACGGCGACGGCATCGGCAATAACACCGACGCTGACGATGACAATGACGGCTCGAGCGACATCGCCGAAATCGCAGCCGGTTCTGACCCGCTGAATCCCGCCAGCACGCCGGAAGTTTGCGACGGCGCGGACAACGATCTCGACGGAAGCGTTGACGAAGGTTTTCTTAACACCGACGGTGATGCCTTGGCTAACTGCGTTGACCCGGACGACGACAACGACGGTGTGTTAGATACGGCTGACAACTGCTCGCTGACACCGAATCCCGACCAAGCCGATTTTGACGAAGATGGCATCGGTGACACCTGCGACCCGCAAACCGGACCGCCTAAACGCAAAGAGCAGTGCAAAGACGGTGGCTGGATGCGTTTCGATTTTCCGCGCACATTTAGAAATCAGGGCGATTGCACCAAGTTTGTCAACGCCGGTAATTAACGGCGGCAATTTTATCGCAAAAATTACGCGGGGCAATCCACGAACGATTGCCCCGCCCAAACCTTGAATTTAGCGGTAAATGCTGTTTTGGAACAATTATCAAACTTAAATTTACAATTTTGAAGGAGCAAAAAAAATGAAAAAAATAATTGCAATCGCGTTACTAACCTTTCTTTCAACCTTCGCGGCGACGGCGGCGGCTCAAAAAATTGCCCCGCGGGTAATGGACGACACGGCTGACGGGAAAAGCGCCTCGGTAGTAATCTTCCTGACTAATCAAGCCGATGTCAGCGCGGCTTACGAGATGAAAGACCATAATGCTCGCGGCTGGTTTGTCTACGACACCCTTAACCGGCACGCCGCCCGCACGCAGGCTAACCTTAAGTCGTTACTCAAGAAAAGCGCGCGCGCGTATCAATCATTTTGGGTAGCCAATATGCTGATTGCAGAAGTAGACCGTCCGCTGCTCCTAAGCCTTGCTAATCGTTCGGATGTCTCCCGTATTGATGCCAATAAAGTCGAGCGGCGTATAGAAAGTGCTGAAGTTGCGCGCTTCGGCGTCGAAACCGATAACGCTAAAGCGCCCGAAGCCGTTGAGTGGGGCGTGGCGAATGTTAATGCTCCTCAGGTTTGGGCAATGGGTTTCACCGGGCAAGGTATTGTGGTAGGACAGCTCAACACGGGAGTTCGCTGGACGCATAACGCCCTGATATCGAAATACCGCGGTTGGAACGGCTCCGCCAACCATAATTTTAACTGGCATGACGCCATCCACTCAGGCGGGGGCGCGTGCGGAGCTAACTCAATCGCGCCTTGCGACGATAACGGAAACGGAACGCATACGACCGGCACGACCGTCGGCGACGACGGAGGGAGCAATCAGATTGGCGTCGCTCCCGGAGCAAAGTGGATTGGATGCCGAAATATGGATCAGGGAAACGGCACGCCCGCCACTTACACTGAATGTCTTCAATTTATGATTGCGCCTACTGACCTATCCGGCAACAACGCAAATCCGGCGCTCCGCCCGCACGTGCTTAATAATCCCTGGGATTGCCCCGTGAGCGAGGGCTGCGCGACGCGGGCTGAATTGGAAACAATAATTAACAATACAGAGGCAGCCGGTATTTTCCTGACCGCTCCCGCCGGCAACGCCGGTCCCGGGTGTTCGACGGTATCAAATCCCCCCGCGATTTACAGCGCGGCGTTTTCGGCGGGAGCAATTAACATCACCAACGACTTGGCGAGTTTCAGCAGCCGGGGACCCAGCACTTTCTACAATCCAAACCTGCTGAAACCGGACATTTCAGCGCCCGGCGTTAGCATTCGCTCTGCCGTCGTCGGGAGCGATACTTCTTTCGGAAACCTGAACGGGACAACGATGGCTGGCTCCCACGTCGCCGGCGTAGTGGCTCTGCTTTGGTCGGCGAGACCGCACTTAGCGCGCAATATTGCGGCGACTAAAACCGTGCTGCAGAACACGGCTAATCCTGATGTCAGCGTAAACGCGCAAACCTGCGGCGGCATTCCTTCGACCCAGATACCTAACAATTCTTTCGGCTACGGACGAATTGACGCGCTTGCCGCCGTAAATGCCTCTGCGCCGACCGCCGCGCCGGTTTCCGTCAGCGGACGGGTCATCGTCGGCAGAGGCAAGAGCATCATCCGCCGCGCGCGCATTAGCCTGCTCGACACTTCGACCGGCGTAACACGCACGACGCAGACCAATTCAACCGGCAATTATCGTTTCGACGAATTGGAAATCGGACGTTTTTACATCGTTCGCGCCGAAATTAAAAACTTCGCGTTCACGCCCGAAAACTACTTTCTTCAATTAACCGAAGACCGCGAAGACATAAATTTCAGCGGCGAGAGAATTGTTAAAGAAAATGAATATTAAAAAATAAGGAGACAAAAAATGAAAAAACTAATTGCAATCGCACTACTAACAATCGTTTCAACCTTCACGGCTTTCGCTCAAACGAGCAAAGACGAACAAGAAGTATTGAAATTCAATACGGAATACGAACAAGCGCAAATCAATCGTGATGTCACGTTTTTCGAGCGCTCTCTGGCTGATAATTACACTTTTTCTGGTCCAGATGGCGGAACGGAAAACAAAACACAGGCATTGGAATGGCTGCGAAAGGAAAAAGAAAAGCCGACCAATAAACTCATCTCGCTGAAAAGCGAAGACGTGAAAGCGAAAGTAACGGGTAATACGGCTATTGTGACCGGAACATGGGTTTCTACGACTAGTCCAGCCGGAGATGATAAAGCCGAACCGCATATGGACAAAGGACGTTATACGTCAGTTTTGGAAAAACGTAACGGAAAATGGGTGGTGGTTGCCGAACATGTTTCCGAAGCGCAGCACGACCGCAAATTGATGGAACAGCAAGTTCTGAAAATGGGAAAGGAATACGGCGAAATGATTCGGCGCGGCGACGCGGCGGCAATCGAGCGCGTTCTTGCCGACGATTATCTTTACACGGACGAAAAAGGAAAAGTTAAAAATAAAGCAGAGGATTTAGCAACCTATAAAAACCGTGAATACAAGATCGAATCAGTCGAAAATTCCGACCAAAAAGTTCGTGTCATCGGCAACAACGCCGCGATTGAAACTGCAAATTTCCGTGTCAAAGGCACAGGTAAAGATGGTAAGCCTTTCGATGACACCTATCGCTATACGACCACTTGGGTTTGGCGCGGCGGACGCTGGCAGGTTGCCGCCGACCATACTTCGCAAATCAAGCCGTAAGTGTTCCATGTTCGCACTCTCAGGTGCGGTAGGTTTTTTTCTTTTTTTGCAGAAGCCCGCACGGAGTAAGGGCGCAAAGACACACTTACTTCGTGCGTGTTTCCGCACATTTGAGAAAGTCCTAGATTAGACTCTACTAGGAGGTAGAAATGAAAAATATTTTATTAATGAAAAATTGTCTTAGACCACTGACTTTAATTGTAATTACCGCACTATATTTTGCTTTTTCCGTCCCATTTGGGATCAACACCGTTAAAGCTCACCATAGTTTCACGATTTCGAGTGGAATATATCGTATTCCTTATGCAAACGGAACCAGCGTAGAAGCCTACAATGACCATCATAATCATCCCAATGTATTGAACAGAGTTGATCTTGGCGGCGGCGACTTAAGCACGATTGTTGCCGCGGCTTCGGGCGTAATTCGCGGACTCGTTGACAAAAACGGTGATTACAACGACCTCGGCGACGGTCTGGCGGCAGACGGAACAACGCCGCAGGATGATTCGCTCGAACACAGTTGTCTTGACAGTGCCAATGTTGTCGGCGATTGCTCGGATTATAACAACTATGTATGGATCGAACATCCCAACGGGGAATGGACGAAATACACGCACTTTGCAACCGGTTCGGTAACCGCGAACGGTTGGGAAGTTGGCGACACTATTTTAGTTGGTCAAGCCCTCGGTTTGCAGAGTGACGTCGGCTCGGCGAGCGGTTCACACCTTCACTTTGAAGTGGCAGCCGTCCCGGACAGCGCGCCTGATCCGCCGTTTAGCGCACTAGGAGGATTTATTGACCCGTCATGGAATGTAGTGACGTTTGTTTGTTTTGGCGAAGATAATGGCGATGATAATGATGATAATTTGTATACAGACGGTGAAACATACGTCGCAGGTCCGTGTGCAAATACCGCTCCGACCGCAGATGCCGGTGGACCTTATCAAGTAAACGAAGGCTCCGCCGTGCAGTTAGACGGCACCGGCAGCAGCGATCCTGAGAACGCTGTGCTTACCTACACATGGTCGCCGGGGACGAATCTCGACGACCCGTCGAGCGCAACGCCGACTTACACCGCAATTGACGATACGGTAGATAATCTCACTTTGACTGTAAGTGACGCTGGCGGCGACGTTTCGGCGGGGTCTGCTTTGACTGATAGTGACGAGACAACCGTCACGGTGTTAAACGTAGCGCCGACTGTGACTGCAATAGGCGGCAGTATTAATGAGGGAACAGCCGCTACTGTCCGCGCAACATTCACGGATCCCGGCACGCAGGATACCCACACGGCAAGTATCAACTGGGACGATAGCACTGCGCCGCAGAATGTGAGTATCGCCCAGCTAGCTTCAGGTGTCAGCCACGTTTATGGGGACAACGGAGTTTATAGCGTATTGATTACTGTTACCGACGACGACGGCGGAGTCGGGGCTGACATTGCCACAGTAACAGTTGCTAACCTTAATCCGACAGTGAGCCTAGATACAAGCGACGCTGTAAGCTTCCCCGGTGGTAATTATCTGATTGTCGAGGCTGGAACAGCACTTCCATCATCCGCTCAAGGTTCGGACCCCGGATCGGACGACCTAACGTTTACGTGGGCGACAGGCGACGTTAATACATACTTTAATAACGGAATAACCGCCGATTTGCCTAAGAGTCCGCTTGGCACATTTCCATTTCTCGCTTCGGATTCAATCAACGCACTTTACACATCCGTTGGTGTTGAAAACCTGAGCGTTGTGTTGACAGACGATGACGGCGGCAGCGACAACGCATCTGCCAACGTGATCGTTACCGGCACTGCTGAACGGACGCAAGGGCTGGGTTGGTGGAAGCATCAATTCTCAGGCAACGGATCTCCACAAATCGATGCTGCAACGGCTCAGGGTTATCTGGAAATAGTCAACGCTGTGTCCGGTATATTCTCGGAAACGACACTGGTTAGTACGACCGCCGACGTGCACGCCGTCCTCTCACCCAACGGCGGAGACCGGCGCGCCCGCGCCCGTGCCGAACTCATGCTGGCTTGGCTGCAATTCGCTAGCGGTGCGATTGATTGGGACAGCACCGTTTCGCTAAAAAGCGGGGAGACTGATTTTCTTGCATTGATGGCGGCATCAGAAGCGACTATCAGCAACCCTGCGGCGACCGACGCAGAACTTCACGCTGTTGAACAAAATCTGGCAAAGGTCCGCCACGGCAAATAATGCTAATGCTTAATGCTGCCGAATGCCCGCGGTTCGGCAGTTTATTTTTTGTTGAAGGAGTTATCCAATCTTGATTTTATCGAAGAGATACCAAATGAGATGACCAATATAAGTTTTATTGAGTTCGTGGCAGCGTCTCTTTAGTAAGTCATCAAAGAAGAGAATTGTGGTGCGGCATGTTTCGTTTGCGGACACCTCATTTAGGAGTATTTTTAACAAAAGCGGACGATGCACGATGACCTGGGTTTGGCGCGGCGGTCGCTGGCAAGTCGCCGCCGATCACACGTCCATGATCAAACAGCCCTAAAGGACCTTAACGACCGAAGTGTGGATCTTCACCGAGATTGGGATGCGGTGAAGGCTTTCAAATCCAACCCCTGCATCCCTTTTATTCACTTAGGAGATAATATGAAAAAGAAATTCTATTCGTTGTCAATTTTAGCCGTGCTGGTGGTGTTCGGAGCGGCTGTGGCGTCCAATTATTCAGTTTCCGCCGGATCCGTCAATTCTGGACCGTCCGCTAATGGACACGGCAATTACAGTGAGTCCGACGGAGAGCTTAGAACGTTCTCGTTTCACGCCCGCACTAAAGACGGAGTGACCAAGGGCAGCTTCGTGGTTAACAATCGCAGTAACGGGCACTTTCTAAAGGGCAATATCGACTGCCTGAACATTGTCGGCAATGCCGCAACAATGAGCGGCACCATCACGTCGTCGTCGGTGGAAGATTTGGTGCCGGTGGGTACGAAGACCCGGTTCGGGGTGGTTGATAATGGCGAAGGCTCTGAAGCATCGCCCGATCGAATGAGCCGTTTCAGTAATTTTTCGCAAGCTTCGTGCGTTGAAAGCCCGATCATGTCACATTCGCTGACCGTCGAGGGTGGGAATATTCAGGTCAAGCCATAGATTTATTCTCGCCCTCTTGCAAAGTATGGTCGGCGGTCGCTGGCAGTTCAATCGCCGACCATACTTCGGATATTAAACAGTAAAACCAGAAAGGCGGGCGCGAATCCGATTTTTGATAACGCCCGCTAAAATTTACTTTTAAGAAGAAAGCAAAATGAACGAACAAGAAAAAGGCTTTTCACGTCGTCAGATGTTTGAAACGGCTGTCGGTTTGATATTCGCGCAGGGCGCGGGCAGCGACTTTGTTATCACGTTGTCCGTTAAACTTAACGAAATCGGTGGCGGTTTCGCCCCACATCAACTCCGCTGTTAGACAGCAGGTCAGAACGACGTGGTAAGAGCGACTAACTCGCATTTGCAGTGGAGCATTTTAGATATGACACAAAAAAACATCGTTTCCCTTCGTGAGGAAAATCTGAGTGCCGCGGCAGAGTCACTCGCACGCGCTTTTCATGATGACCCGTTACAAGCATACGTGTTTCCCGACGCAGCGGAACGGGTTGCCCGTTCGCCCGCACATTTCGCGCCGCTGCTGCGATACGGAATGCTCTTCGGGGAAGTGTTGACGACACAAGGCAAACCCTTAGGCGCAGCCGTTTGGCTTCCGCCTGAGACTTGGGAAGTCACGCCAGAACGTGCGACAGCGGCTGGACTTGACGATTTGCCCGATGTCTTAGGCGAGGAAGCTGCTGAACGTTTCTTCTCGGTGCTAGGGGCGATTGATCCATACCATCACCGAGATGTTCCGCCCGCTCATTGGTACGTGATGGTAGTTGGAGTCTCGCCCGAAGCGCGTGGGCAGGGATTAGGACGGGCTTTGCTCGAACCAGTTATGAATCGCGCCGACGCCTCAGGGTTACCTTGCTACCTTGAGACCGCCCAACCTGACAATGTTGCCTTCTATGAATACCTTGGCTTTAAGAAGATTGTGGAAGTGGTCGAACCGCAGAGCAGACTGCGGCTGTGGACGTTCCGTCGTGACCCTCCCGCACTCGCGCCCATCATCGTCTAACAAATCAATGGACGTGAGCGCGAGACAGCGACTTTGTTATCGCTTCGCCTGTCGAACTTAAACTTGCGTGTTGCCGTGTTCCGCGCCACGTCAACTCAGCCGTTAGATTGCTTTCGGTTATTATTCTTGTGAGATTAGTAATTTAGGAGGTAGTGCTATGAAAGAACTGAACCTACCGAACATCACCTTGATTGCGGCGGTCGCCAGTTGCTTCATCCAGATCGGCGCTCAGTTGTTCGCGCTGGTTGTCGTAGCCGGTACTGTCGCAGAAGCTCCACCGCGTTCCTTCGCCATGTTCCAGGGAGAATACGGTTACAACAGCAGCGCCTTTTGGAGTATGGTTCCCCCGATCACTTTCGTGCTGTTCATCATCGCCTTGGTTACGAACTGGAAGACTGGGCGCCGAAAACTTCTGCTTTTGGCGCTGACCCTGTTCCTCGTCGGGGGGCTCGTGGCGCGCTCGTCGGAGTTCTTACCTTGCTCAGCGCGAATTTTACGGCGGAGCTTGCCACGATGCTTCCCAAAGCGGGCGGCGCATACGTTTATGCGCGACGCGCTTACGGCGAATACGGCGGATTCGTCGTCGGCTGGAGCATCTGGCTTCTCAATACTATGTCTCTCTCTTTTATCGCCATCGTTTTCGGCGAATATGCCGCCGCGCTTTTCGCGCCCGATTTTTCCGGCGGCGTAATTGTGTTTTCCATTTCCATTTTAGTTTTGATGACGGCTGTCAATTGGATTGGAGTCAGGTCGGGCAGCGAAACGCAAAAAATAACGAGTCTTTTGAAGGCATCCGCGCTGCTCGCGTTTGTCGCCGCCTGTTTCATTTTCGGCGGGCAAATCCATTCAACGGATGCGGCACAAACGGTTGTTCCGGTTCATGAAAGCTCTTTTTCGGCTTTCGTCGCCTTCATTTTTGCCTATCAACTCGTGCGCTCGACTTACGGCGGTTGGGATACGGTTATTAATTTTGCCGAAGAAGACCGCGATCCTTCGCGCAACATTCCGCGCTCGCTCTTCTTCGGCGTTTTGCTGATTATCGTCATTTACCTGCTCGTCAATCTCGCTCTGCTTTACGTTTTGTCAGTGCCGCAGCTTGCGGCTTCCAAATTCGCGGCGGCTGACGCGATGAGTTTGATTTTCGGCGAGCGAAGCGCGCAGATTCTAACCGCGCTCGCTCTGCTTTCGATAATCGGCATCATCAACGCCCATTTAATGTTCGTGCCGCGCGTGATGTTTGCTTTGGGACGCGACGGAATGAGTTCGGCAAACGCCGCGACGGTCAACGCGGGCGGAACGCCTATCTTTGCGCTGGCTTTCACGGTTATCCCGGCGATTGTTCTGGCTTCGGTCAGCACGTTTGAAAAGCTACTGGCAATCGGCGAATTTTTTGTCATCACCGTTGACATTTTGCTTATCGGCTCGCTGTTCATTCTGCGCCGCCGCGAGCCTGATTTGCCGCGCCCTTTCCGCACTTGGGGTTATCCTTGGACGCCGCTTATTTTATTGCTCATCAGTCTCGCCATTTTCGTCGGATACATCGTCGGCAATCCGACCGACAGCCTTTACGCGATTGCGGCGCTTGTTGCAAGTTATCCGATTTTTCTTTGGGTAAAGCGGAGAGGCAATTACAAATCAATTTGATTGCCTATGACTTCTTTCGACACGAGCCGATTGGAGAAGATTAAAAAAGTTATGAATGAGCCAATGCATATTGAAACTCAAAATGAAATAAAAGCTGAAAAAGCTGCAAGGTTTTCTTTAACAAAACGGCATTTGATTTTCTTTCTGTTATTGTTCGCACTTGTTGGCGGCGCAGTCTTGCGCTCAAGCATTGCGACTCGGCTCGACAGCTTTACGTATGATGAGGCTTATCACATTGGCGCGGGCGCGGCGTATGTGAAAACCGGGGATTTTCGGCTGAATCCCGAACATCCGCCGCTCGTCAAATTATGGACGGGTGTTTTTGTGTCAGGCGTTTACGGGCTTTCTCCGTATCGCGTTTTTCAGGATAAAAATGACGAGCGCGATTTTATCCAGAAAGATGTTTTTGTCAACAACGACCCGGATTTGATTCAAAGCCGCTCGCGGGCGGCGATGTTTGCGTTAAACGGCTTGTTGCTGTTTTTGTTCGCGCTGGCGGCGCGGCGTGTGTTCAGTGATGTGATTGCTTTGGCGGCGACCGCTTTTTTGGTGATTGATCCGACGGTTGCCGCGCATTTGCCAGTGGTGATGACGGATTTGCCCGTTGCTTTGCTTTCGGCGACTGCTGTTTTACTTGCCGTTCAAGCGTTTCGCTCGTGGCGCGCGGTTGATTTGATTCTTGCCGCGCTTGCTCTCGGACTAGCTTTAAGCGCGAAACATTCAGCCGTCGTGACGATGATTGCGGTTGCCGTAATTGGGATTGTGATGGCGATTTTTCTGGCTGATGGCGCAAAAATTCTCGTTCGCTTGCGCCGTCTCGGATTAGTTGCGGCAGTTTTAATCGGAGCGGTAATCGTCTTGTGGAGTTTTTACCTGTTTCGTTTCAGCGAAAGCCCGGCGACTTCTGAAAATCAATTTAATCGTCCTCTAGCGGAGAAAATCAGTGATGTTAAATCGCCGATTTATCGCACAGGTTTGAACGCGATGGCGAACGGACATCTTTTTCCACGCGCCTACACTTGGGGAATGGCGGATACGATTCGCGCCGGTGTGGAAGGGCGCGTTTCTTCCGTTTTTTTGTTTGGTAGAAGTTACAGTAAAGCTCCTTTTTACTATTTCCCCAGTGTCATTGCCGTCAAACTCCCGCTCGGATTGCTTTTGCTGGCGGCAATCGGCGCAGGCTTTTTTGTTATGCGCCGTATTCCGCGCGAATTTATTGCGCCTCTGATTGGCTTGTCTGTTTTAGCAGTCCTTTTTTTGATAACGCTTGCCAGAGGTTCGACCTATGCGGGAATCAGACACGCGCTTGTGGTTGTTCCGCCGCTCTACTTGCTGGCATCGCTGGCAATTTACAAGGCAGTCGAATCCAAATCTTATCTTTTGCGCGGCGCAATTGTTGTTGCTTTAATCGCTTCTCTGGCATCGGCAATTCCCGTGATGCGTCCGTGGGAATATCACAACGAAACAGTCGGCGGCGCGGGCTTCGGCTACCGTTATCTTGACGACGAGTGCGTTGACCTCGGACAACGCACCAAAGAATTGATTGCGTATTACAACGATAACTTAAAGCCTGTTGGCGAAATACCATACGTTGATTATTTTGCGGCAGATGTTGAAATGAGAAGCCGCGGACTCGACTGGGCGGGAAATAATCCTGAACGAGACCGCGAAAAAATGGACAGTGACGTTCGCAGCGGGACATTTATCTTAGGGGCTACTGCAATCGATGACGGCGCATTCAGGGAAGCTACTCCGATAGCGCGATTCGGAAACTTGTTTGTTTTTCGCGGAACATTCAACGTCAATCCGCCTAAAGTAAAAGCGCGTTCACTTTACCAACGCGCGATTTATAGAAAGATATATACCGCCGAACCGAACACCGAAGAAGCCATTAAATTGTTGTCTGAATCGGTTGCCCTTGACCCGACGGCTTACTTTGCCGCCCTCGAACTCGGAAACCAATATCTGAAAGTCGGAAACCGCGAAGAAGCGTTGCGGGCTTATCGAATCGCCAAAGAAAATGCCCCACCGTCCGACGACATCAGCAAATTACTTTCGCGCCAAATCGAGCGCGCCGAGCGCAAACCGCTTGAACAGATTCAGCCGCTGCGAAATCCAGAAATCGAATAAGGAGTTTTCAAAATGCTTACCTTTATGCACAAATTTTTGTTTTTCATAATCGCTTTTTTTATTTTTTACAACGCTCCAGCGCGAGCCGACGCGGTTGATAATTATGTTAGAGCGCAGATGCAAAAGCGTAATATTCCGGGACTTCAACTTGCTGTTGTTCGTAACGGCAAAATTATCAAGGCTCAAAGCTACGGCGTGTCAAACATCGAACTTAATGCTCCCGTAACCGACGACACGATGTTTGAAATCGCTTCAAACACCAAACAATTTACGGCTGGCGCTATTATGCTTTTAGCGCAGGACGAAAGGTTAAGTCTCGATGATAGTATTACAAAATATCTTTCCGGTCTTCCCCAGACTTACAATGCGATTACCGTCCGTCATCTGCTCAATCATACTTCGGGTGTTAAGGATTACATCGAAGAATTTCAGTTGAACCGACGTCTTGATTACACAAATCAAGAACTTGTTGACCGTATAGGCGCAAATGAACTGAACTTTCCGCCCGGTGAAAATGCCAGATACAGCACGACGGGCTATCTTTTGCTCGGCTTGATTATCGAGAAAGTTACTGGGAAATTTTATGGTGAGTTTTTGCGCGAACGGATTTTTGAGCCGCTCGGTATGAACAGAACACGGACGATAAATATAGCGGAAATTACTCCGAATCGGGCATCAGGATATAAGTTTGAAAACGGTGTTTTGCGTAATGGAAGATATGTCGCACAAACGCTTCGGGCGAGTGCCGACATCGGTTTGATGACGACTGCTTTGGACACGATAAAATGGGACGCCGCTTTGAATACAAACAAGATTTTTACTAAATCAAGCCTCAATGCGATGTTTGCGCCCACCAAGCTCAAAAACGGCTCGGTTGCTTACAACGACTGGAACTCTCATTTTGGGATGGGATGGTTTATAGACGATTATTTCGGGCATCGAAACATAAATCACGGCGGAACATTTATCACGGGCTTTCACGCGGAAATTTCAAGGTATGTGGATGAGAAATTGACCGTTATCATTCTCACTAACCGCGTGCAATCAAACCCATACACAATCGGTATGACCATAGCGGGGATGATCAATCCGGCTTTACGCATTCCGCATCAACTCAAACCGCAGCCCGATGATAATCCGCAAAGGTCGCAAAAACTCAAACAATTTTTATCAAACGTGGCAAGTAACTCCCTTGATTCGGCGCAGATGACCGAAGGATACCGCGCCCGCTTTAGCTATGACGCGCTTGATTATACAACCTCCAAATCTGAAATTCCGGCGATAATGAAAGATTTGAAGTCGTTTTCATTTATCGCCTGTAAGAACGTGGAAAAGCGCAAAGTAGAACGCATCGGCTTTCAGGTTAAAAATTTATGCAGCTACAAATTAGCGACTGGACAGGAGACACATTTCCTTACATTTTACTTAACGGCACAGGACAAAATAGCGGACATCTGGATTTATTCGCATCCTGAATAAATGACGGACGGCAAATTACAGCAATTTGAATATAAGGAGAACCATTATGAAAAGAACATTTGCATTATTGCTGATTATTTTGCTGCCGACATTGCTTGCCGCGCAAGTCAAGCAAGCTAGGGAAATTCGTCCGGTTGTTTTTCGCAATGTAACGCTCATTGATATGACGAGCGAACAGCCGAAACCAAATATGACGATTGTAATTTCCGGCAATCGTGTTGCGGAAATAGGCAAAAGCGTCAGAATTCCGCGCAATGCTCAAATTATTGACGCGAGCGGCAAATTCCTGATTCCCGGTTTGTGGGATATGCACGTTCACACCGTTCATCCGTCTTACCTCGCATTGTTTGTCGCAAACGGCGTTACAGGAATACGGGATATGGGCGGCGCGGCGATTGATACTAACGAAGGTTGTGAATCAATCGCTCCAAAAACCTTAATGACTTGGCGCGAGCGCATTCGTTCGGGAAACTGGATTGGACCGCGTATGCTGATAAGCGGACCAGCCGTTAGTAACACAGGTTGGGCAACAAGCCTTAATATCCGCACGCCTGATGAAGCCAAAAATGCAGTCAAAACCCTTCAAACACTCGGAGTTGACTTCATCAAGGTTTACGAAAAGATTCCACTTGCTGCTTATCAAACTCTGGCACGCGGGGCAAAAGCTGTGGGATTACCAATTGCGGGGCATGTGCCTGTCGAGACAGTCAGTTTAGTTGAAGCCGCACAAGCCGGGCAGCGCAGCGTCGAACATATCCGCGACCCTTTGCTAATGTGCTTTACGAAAAATCGCAATGAGCTTTTGCAATTCTTCAAAGAAGATAATTGGTCGGAGACGGACATCGAATGGGGACTGAAACAATTTGAGCAATGTCCGAAGGTGATAAAAGCGTTTCAGGATAATGACACTTGGCTCGTTCCAACGCTAACGGTTGAACGAGCTAAAATCGCTGTTGAAGACCCAAAGTTTGTGAAGGATTCGAGACGAAAGTTACTTCCCAAATCCGTTCAGCAAGGTTTTAACAACTACGTTACGAAGAAGCTGGCTCAGCCCGCTGCCAAGCGAAAGAGCGAACGTTTGTGGTGGATTTCGCAGAAGCAGCTTGTTACAAGAATGCGAGCGGAGCGAAGTAATTTTCTGGCTGGAACTGACTCCGCCTGCGAGGGCGGCTTGCCCGGCTTCAGTTTACACGAAGAATTAAAATTGCTTGTTGAAGCGGGTTTTACTCCGCTTGAAGCGCTGCAAACCGCGACCATTAATCCGGCGAAGTATCTGAATCTGACCGACTCGCTCGGAACGATTGAAAAAGGCAAACTGGCAGATTCGGTTTTACTTGACGCAAATCCGCTCGCGGATATTTCCAACACGCGAAAAATTAATGCTGTCATTGCTGATGGACGATACTTGTCGAAGGAAACTTTAGAGAAAATGTTGGCTGACGTTGAAACGGCAGTAAAGGAAAAATAAATATGAAAAAACATTTGCATTGTTGCTGATTATCTTGTTGCCGACATTACTCGTCGCGCGCGTTAAGCAAGCTGAGAGAAACCCAAAAGAACAAACTGCATTGAGGAGAGATAAATGAACAATATTAGTGCCGCCGCAGACTTAAAGAGTGCCGAGAAGCGTGTTGAGGCGCATAGTGCTGTTTTCAAAAAAGAGCTAGGCGTTAAAGATTTAGTGTTGGCTCAAATCCTCACCGTCATTGGAGGGTTCGGAATCGGCACGGCGGCGAAATTAGGCTCGGCTCATCTCGCCCTCTGGCTTTTAGCAATTCTCTTCTTTTTTCTGCCGTTGGCTTCGGTAGTGATTTATCTCAACCGAATTATGCCGCTTGAAGGCGGTATTTATCAATGGGCTAAATTAGGCTTTAACGAGTTTGTCGGCTTCTTCGTCGCGTGGAATACGTGGCTCTTCGCAATCGTCTATATGTCAGCCATCGGGTTGAGCGTAGCAACAAGTTTATCTTACGCTCTTGGACCGAATGCGGCGTGGATGGCAGGCAGCAAATGGTTTATCGCAATCATGAGTTGCGCGGTCATTGGTGCGCTCGCCGCCGTAGCGACAGTCGGACTTGGTGTCGGCAAATGGGTGCATAATGCAGGCGGACTCATCTTGCTTGTCGTCTTTGCCGCGTTGCTGGCGCTTCCCCTTTTGAACTTAGCGCAGGGCATTCCCACGACGTATCCGCCTCTTGAGATTACG
>Ga0136617_10000367_pt1 | contig 37035 bp, 35 predicted proteins | sample AntDrymUQ3222106_2_FD_129672 | JGI IMG/M metagenome (GOLD analysis project Ga0136617, IMG submission 129672) | Polar desert sand microbial communities from Dry Valleys, Antarctica - metaG UQ322 (21.06) | ecosystem: Environmental > Terrestrial > Soil > Desert | place: Antarctica: Dry Valley... | reverse complement strand
GTTACTCACCCGTTCGCGGCTCTGCCCCGGGGCAAGCCCCGGTTCGTCGCTCCACTTGCATGTGTTAAGCACGCCGCCAGCGTTCGTCCTGAGCCAGGATCAAACTCTCCGTGAAGAACTGCTTACTCACGTAGAGCTGTCGGTGCGCCGCACAAGGGGCTGCTCGTACACATGGAGCGGGGCCCGGGCGCCTCGACGGGGTACTGCGGTACTTCTCTTTTCTCAGGCTGCCGGCCTCGATCGCGACGAATCGCTCACGTGGACGGCAGGTCGAACCTGGACGCACACAGACGGTTGGGCGTAAACCCTGCCGTCAGGTGCGCATGCTGTTGAGTTTTCAAAGACCGTCGCGCCCTGCGGGAGGGGTTTCCTCCTCAAAGCTTGCCGGGCAGCCCTTCGGCTCCCGGAGCGGGAAGCGGAGTATAGCGCGCCTCCAGGCTTCAGGCCACGATCTGAACGTGCACGGAGCGCTCCCGCGGCCGGTCGTCGAAGTCGATCAGGACGACCTGCTGCCAGGTGCCGAGGACGAGGCTCCCCCGTACGAGCGGGATGCTCAGCGACGGACCCAGCAGCGCGGCCCGCACATGCGCGTGGGCATTGTCGTCGTGGTTGCGCGTGTTGTGGGCGTAGTCGCCGCCCTCCGGCCGGCGCCGGGGCACGAGCCGCTCGATCGTCTCCTGCAGGTCCTGAACGCCGCCGGGCTCGTACTCCAGCGTCGTGACGGCCGCCGTCGAGCCGGTCACGAACACCGTCACGACGCCGTCCGACACCCCTGCAGAGCGCAGCGCGCTCGCCAGCCCTGTCGACAGATCGATGATCTCGCCCTCGCCCGAGGTCTGCAGGCGCAGCAGCGCGCTGTGGACCGCCATCAGCGGGTGAGCAGCCGCAGGAAGCGCCGCTTGCCGACCTGGAGGACGCGGCCATCGAGATCGGCGGCCGGGAAGTCCAGCCCCGTGATGCGAACGCCATCGAGGCGCACTCCGCCCTGATCGATGGTGCGCCGGACCTCGGATCGGGTCATCCCGAACGCATCGCCGAGCAACTCGGGGATGTGGACCACGGCGCCGTCGAGGTCGATGGTGGGGATGTCGGTGGGGACCTCGCGGGCGATGTGGAGTCGATCGAAGGCGGCCTCGGCCTCGCTCGCGGCGGCGTCTCCGTGGAAGCGGATCACGAGCGCGCGCGCGAGGGCGCGCTTGGCGTCGCGCGGCGAGACACCCTCCGGCTGCGCCGAGCCCAGCAGCAGGTCATACCAGCTCGGCATCGCGGAATCGGGGAGGGAGAGCGTCTTGCCGTACATCTCGGCCGGCGTGTCGGTGACACCGATGTGGTTGCCGAGCGACTTGGACATCTTCTCGACGCCGTCGGTGCCGACCAGCAGCGGCATCGTGAGCACGACCTGCTGGGGCTTGCCGTAGGCGGATTGGATCGCGCGGCCCATCAGCAGGTTGAAGGTCTGGTCGGTGCCGCCGAGCTCGACGTCGGCGTCGACCGCGACCGAGTCGTAGCCCTGGAGCACGGGATAGAGCAGCTCGAGCAGCGAGATCGGCTGGTGGGCGGCGAAGCGCTTGGCGAAGTCGTCGCGCTCGAGCAACTGGGCGACGGTCACGTGGCGCACGAGCGCGAACAGCGACTCCATCGACATGTCCAGCCACTCGGCGTTGTGGCGGAGCTCGAGCTGCTCGCCGGTGAGCAGCACGTGCCCGGCCTGGTCGACGTACGTGCGCGCGTTGGCGTCGATCTCCTCGCCGGTCAGCACCGGCCGCGTCGCCGAGCGGCCGCTCGGGTCACCGACCCGCGCCGTGTAGTCGCCGATGATCAGCACGACGGTGTGGCCCGCGTCCTGGAACTCGCGCAGCTTCTGGAGGACGACGGTGTGGCCGAGATGGACGTCGGCGGCCGTCGGGTCGAGGCCGAGCTTGACGCGCAGCGGGCGGTCTTCGGCGAGCCGCCGCTCGAGCGCTCCCTCGGGCAGGCAGTCGACCGCGTTGCGGGTCAGATGTGCGGCCGTGGGGGCGGCGTCCGGGGCGGTTTCTGCCATCCGGCCCAATGCTAGAGTGGCCGCCCGGCCGCTGGTGAGTGCCGTGAGAGGGGAACTCGCGGCCCCGGCACGGCCCATCTATGGATTCCGACCGCCCCAGCCACCCGGCCGTCGTCGAAGACGACCCGCCGACGGTGGTCCCGCTGCACCCCGAGTACGCCACTGGGGACGAGCCGACGAAGGTCCCGGTGCGGATCCGCAAGCTGCGCGTGCTGGCGCTGCTCGCCGGCCTCGGGCTGCTCGCCATCGTCTCGACGGTGTTCGGGATGATGATGGCCGTCGCCTCCGACCTGCCCGAGCTCGCCGAGCCGTCCTCGCAGAACTCGGTGATCGTCGACCGCCGCGGCGAGCGCCTCGGCCTGCTGACCGGCAACCAGAACCGGATCCTGCTCAAGGAGACGCAGATCGCGCCGGCCATGAAGCACGCGATCATCTCGGTCGAGGACAAGCGCTTCTACACGAACGACGGCGTCGACCTGCGCGGCATCGGCCGCGCCCTGTACCAGGACGTCGTCGCCCAGAAGGCGGTCCAGGGCGGCTCGACCATCGCCCAGCAGTTCGTCAAGAACTCGCTCGCCGCCCAGGACCGGCGCACGCTGTTCGTGAAGCTGCGCGAGGCCGCGATGGCCTACCACGTCACGCGCAAGTGGACCAAGGGCAAGATCCTCCGCAACTACCTCAACACGATCTACTTCGGTAACGGCGCCTACGGCATCGAGTCCGCGGCGCGCACCTACTTCGGCCGCCAGCACCCGGGCTGCGAGCGGGATCGCAAGCGCCCCTGCGCCGCCCAGCTCGAGCCGGACGAGGCGGCGTTGATCGCCGGCGTGGTGGCATCGCCGAGCGCCTACGACCCGGTCGCGCACCCGGCCGCCGCGCGGGCCCGGCGCAACCTCGTGCTGGACCGGATGCTCGAGCAGACCCTGATCGCCCGCGAGCAGTACGACACCGCGATCGCCGAGCCGGTGCCCTCGCGGCGCGATGTCCAGCCGCCGCGGGAAGACACCAAGTACCCGTACTTCACCTCCTGGATCAAGCAGCAGGTCGTCGACAAGCTCGGCGGCGGGCAGACCGGTGCGCGCCAGGCCTTCGAGGGCGGCCTGACCGTGCAGACCACGATCGACGGGCGCTTCCAGAAGGCGGCCGAGGACGCGATCGGCGCCTGGCTCGCCAACCCCGCCGGCCCGCGCGCCTCGCTGGTGGCGATCGACAACCGCAGCGGCGAGGTGCGCGCGATGGTCGGCGGCGACGACTACAACACCACGCCGTTCAACCTCGCCACTCAGGGCCAGCGCCAGCCGGGGTCGGCGTTCAAGCCGTTCGTGCTCGCGGAGGCGCTCAAGCAGGGCATCTCCACCGGCTCGGTGTGGTCCTCGCGCAAGAAGGTCTTCGACGTCCCGGGCTCGAGCGAGCAGTTCACGGTCGAGAACTACAACGACGCCTACGCCGGCGTGACCTCGCTCGCCGCCGCGACGACCACCTCCGATAACTCCGTCTACGCCGAGGTCGGCATCAAGGCCGGCACGAAGCGGATCGCGAGGCTGGCCCGCCGCATGGGCGTCCGCACGCCGGTCTCGCGCAACTGGGCGATGACGCTCGGCGGTCTCAAGGAGGGCGTCACGCCGCTCGACATGGCGCACGCGTACCAGACCTTCGCCCGCGGCGGCAAGTTCGTCTACGGCTCGATGAGCCCCGGCGCGCTGCGCAAGGGCCGTCCGGTCCCGGGCCCCGTCGGCATCCGCCAGATCTCCCGGCCGGACGACGACAAGGAGCTCAAGCCGGTCCAGCTGCCCAACGGCAGGCCGGCGCGCAACCGCATCCGCACCAAGCGCGTGCTCGACGCGGGCGTGGCGGGCAGCGTCGACTCGCTCCTGCAGGGGGTCGTCAAGAGCGGCACCGGCACGCGCGCGCAACTCGGCGCCGTGACCGTCGCCGGCAAGACCGGCACAACGGAGAACTACGGCGACGCCTGGTTCGTCGGCTATACGCGCGACTACACCGTCGCCGTCTGGGTCGGCTACCCCAACAAGCTGGTCCCGATGGAGACGGAGTTCAACGGCGACCCCGTCGCCGGCGGCACGTACCCGGCCGGGATCTGGAAGACGTTCATGGAGTCCGTGATCAAGATCGACCCGCCGGCGGAGCTCAAGGAGGACGACGACGACGCCGTAGAGGGCATCGCGCCCGTCCCCGGCGCCACCGTCGCACCGGCCACGCCGTCGGAGCCGGCGCCGAGCGAGCCCGCCCCCGAGGCCGATGGCGGGGGCGGCGAGGCCGCGCCCGAGCCGTCGAACCCCGCGCCCGAGCCCGAGCCCGAGGAGCAGTCCGACATCCCGCCCGCCGAGCAGGCTCCCGCGCCGCCGACGGCGCCCGCGGACGGCGAGACCGCTCCTTCGGGTGGCACCGCGCCGCCGGCCGGCGAGGGTTAGCTCAGCGCGCGCGGCGCCACGGTGTCGCGCAGGCCCGGCGGCCATGGCTTCGACACCGAGCGGAAGCCGGCCGCGCAGAAGCGCCACGGCAGCTCCGCTGCCTTCGTGATCCCGATCCGCGGCCCCTCGATCAGCTCGCTCGGCGGCCAGTCCGCCCGCGGCGGTTCAATGCTGATCGGCCCGCGCACGAGGTCCGAGCCGTTCAACTCGAGCTCGATCCCGAGCGCCTGCGTCAGCTTGCCGGGGCCGGAGCAGAGGTCCTCGCGGCGCTCGAGCCCGCGGCGCGCGCGCATGCCGTCCAGGCCCTCGAGCGGCTCGAGCGCGCGGATCAGCACCGCGGCGCCGACGCCCTCGTCCTCGCAGACCGCGTTGAAGAGAGCGTGGATGCCGTAGGAGCGGTAGACGTAGGCGCGCGCCGGCGGACCGAAGAGAATGCGCGTGCGCGCGGTCAGGCCGACGTGGGCGTGGCAGGCGGCCTCGGAGTCGTGGTAGGCCTCGGTCTCCACGATCGCGCCGGCGCAGCCGTCGTGGCGCAGGACGCAGCCGACGAGCGCGCGAGCGACCTCGACCACGGGCCGGGCGTAGAAGTCCGCGGGGAGCGCGCTCACCCGGGCTGGTCGTCGAGCGAGGCGCGCGCGTGGGCGAGCTGCTCGCGCACGCGCGGGAGTGCCGTGCCGCCCTCGGACACCTTCGACTCGAGCCACGAGCGCTGCTCGAGCAGCTCGTAGAACTCGTCGTCGAGCTCCGGCGAGTGGCGCGCGAGCTCCTCGCGGGAGAGGTCCGACAGCGAGCGGCCCGCCGCGAGCGTCTCGCGCACGACCCCGGCGACGATGCCGTGGGACTCCCTGAACGGCACGCCGCGGCGCACGAGCAGGTCGGCGATGTCGGTGGCCGCGATCAGCTCGTCGGCCGCCGCGGCGGCGAGGCGCTCGCGCCGGAACGTGATCCCCGACAGCATCCCGCGGGCGGCAGCGAGGGTGAGGTCGAGCGTGTCGACGGTGTCGAAGAGGTGCTCCTTGTCCTCCTGCAGGTCCTTGTTGTAGGTCAGTGGCAGGCCGTGCATGACCCCGTGGAGCCCGACGAGGTGCGCCACCACCCGAGGCGCCTTGGCTCGCAGCAGCTCGGCGGCGTCCGGGTTCTTCTTCTGCGGCATGATCGAGGAGCCCGAGGCCCAGGCGTCCGAGACCTCGCAGAAGCCGAACTCCTCGCTCGACCACAGCACGATCTCCGCCCCCAGGCGCGACAGGTGCGTCGAGCAGGTGGCGGCGGCGGCGAGGTAGTCGAGCACGAAGTCGCGGTTGGAGACGGCGTCGATCGAGTTCGGCGACACCGCCGCGAAGCCGAGCTCGGAGGCCAGCAGGCCGCGGTCGGTGTCGAAGTTCACGCCCGCGAGCGCGCCGGCGCCGAGCGGCAGCTCCTCGGTCGAGGAGAGCACGAACTGGAAGCGCCGGGCGTCGCGGCGGAACATCCAGAAGTAGGCGAGCAGGTGATGGGAGAGGTAGACGGGCTGGGCGCGCTGGAGGTGCGTGTAGCCGGGCATCGCCCAGTCGAGGTGACGCTCGGCGAGGTCGACCAGCGTCGCCTGCAGCCCCCGCAGCCCGTCGAGGGCGCCGAGCGCGTGGGCGCGCGTGAACATCACGAGGTCGGTGGCCACCTGGTCGTTGCGCGAGCGGGCGGTGTGGAGCTTGCCGCCGACCGGCCCGACGATCGCGGTCAGCCGCCGCTCGACCGCCATGTGGATGTCGACGTCGTCGTCCTCGAACGGAAAGCTGCCGTCCTCCAGCTCGCGCGCGACCTGCTCCAGCCCGCGCAGCAGCTCGTCGCGCTCCTCGCCGGCGAGGATCCCAGCGGCCGCGAGCATCGTCGCGTGGGCGCGTGACTGGGCGACGTCGTAGGGCCCGAGCCGCCAGTCGAAGCCGATCGAGGAGTCGAGCGCCTGGAAGACACGGTCGGGCGGCTCGGAGAAGCGCGACATGCCCGGGCATGATGGCGGCATGGATCCGACCGTGCGCCCCGCCGAGCTCGAGGACGGCGCGGACGACCTGCTCTACGTCTCGGCCCAGCGCTACTACGACGCCTACGCCGGCGGCGAGCAGGCTGCGCGGCGGATCCTGCGCCGCGTGCACCCCAAGCCGGGCCACCCGGCGAGCGTGTCGCTGTGCCGCGTCGCGGTGGCCGGCGGGCGGGTCGTCGGGGCGGTCGTGGGCTTCCCCGCCGGGGACGGCGAGGCGCTGGCGCGGCGCTTCCTCACCCTCACGGCGCCGCGGATCCCGCCGTGGCGCTGGCCGCGGCTGCTGCGGCACCTCGACGCGGCGGCCGGGATGTCGCCCGCCCCGGCGCCCGGCTCGTGGTACGTCGACGCGCTCGCGGTGGTCGAGGACGCCCGGCGCCGGGGCGTCGCCCGCGCGCTGCTCGCCGATGCCGAGGCGATCGCGCGCGCGACCGGCGCCACCGGCGTCTCACTGGACACCGGGCTCGAGAACACCCCCGCCCGCCACCTCTACGAGGCCGGCGGCTACGAGCAGCGCGACATCCGCCGTGCGCGCGACGAGCGCGCCGCGCGGGCGCTCGGCGGCGCCGGGTTCGTCGGGTTCTTCAAGCCGCTCTAGCACTGCTCAGGACGCGCTCGAGCGCCTCGGCCACCCGCTCGACCTGGGCCTCGGAGAGCTCAGGGAAGAACGGCAGCGCGACCGAGCGCTCGGCGACCTCCTCGCAGACCGGGAACTCGCCGGGCCGGTGGCCGTAGAGCTCGCGGTAGAACGACATCAGGTGGATGGCGGGCAGGTAGGGCTTGCTCTGCACCCCGAGCTCGCGCAGCGCGTGGATCGTCCCGTCGCGGTCGCTGCCGGCGGGCAGCTGGACGACGAACACGAACCAGCCGCGGCGGTCGCCGCCTGCGTCCTCGCACGGCAGCGTCAGCCCGCGCTCGCCCGCCAGCCCGGCCAGCGCGGCGCGGTACCACCCCGCCACCCGCGCCCGCGCGGCGAGCATGTCGTCGAGGCGCTCGAGCTGGGCGAGGCCGAGCGCGCAGGCGAGGTCCGAGAGCCGGTAGTTGAAGCCAAGGCGGTCGTGGTCGAGCCAGCCCATGTCGGGCGCGCGGCCCTGGTTGCGCTCGGAGTCGACGCGCTGCTTGTGCTCGCCTGAGCCCATCACCAGCATGCCGCCCTCGCCCGTGGTCAGCTGCTTGTTGGCGTAGAAGCCGAACGCGGCCGGGTGGCCGCGGCCGCCGACATCCGCACCGTCGGCATGGACCGCGCCGAGCGCCTCACAGGCGTCCTCGACGATCGGCAGCCCGTGCGCCTCGAACGCCGGCAGGTCGGCCGGGTAGCCGAAGATGTGGACCGGCAGCAGCGCGGTCGTGCGCTCGGTGATCGCCGCGGCGGCGGCCTGCGGGTCGAGGTTGAGGGTCACCGGGTCGATGTCGGCGAACACGGGGCGCGCCCGCTCGTAGAGCACCGCGTTGGCCGAGGCCACGAACGAGAACGGCGACGTGACGACCTCGTCGCCCTCCCCCACGCCGACCGCCCGCAGCGCGAGGTGCAGGGCGGTCGTCCCGGAGGACGTCGCGCTCGCGTGGACGCCGCCGACGCGGGCCGCGAACGCCTGCTCGAAGGCCGGCACGCGCGGGCCGAGCGAGAGCTGGCCGGAGCGCAGCACCTCGAGCACCGCCTGCTCCTCGGCCTCGCCGATGACGGGGCGGGCGAGCGGGATCTCGTCGATGATCGTCACGCCGGGCGGCGCTCTGCGCTGCCGCGCCGGTGCCCCTCGCGCCCGGGCAGCATGCCCGCCTCGAGCGAGTCGACGAGCGCGTCCCAGCTCGCCTCGATCACGTTCTCGTGGACGCCGATCGCGCCCCAGCTGTCGTGGCCGTCGGAGGCGTCGAGCAGCACCCGCGTCACCGCGCCGGTGGCCTTCCACTCGTCGAGGATGCGGACCTTGTAGTTGACGAGCTTGATGTCGCGCAGGTGCGGATAGGTCTCGGAGATCGCCTCGCGCAAGGCGGTGTCGAGCGCATTCACGGGGCCATTGCCCTCCGCGGTGCGGACGTAGCGCTCGCCGTCGACCCAGATCTTGATCGTCGCCTCGGTCTGGACCTTGCCGTCCTCGCGCTTCTCGGCCATCACCCGCCACGACTCGAGCTGGAACAGCGGCTGGTACTCACCGGTCTCGCGTCGGATCAGGAGGTCGAAGGAGCCGTCGGCGGCCTCGAACTGGAAGCCGCGGTGCTCGAGCGCCTTGACGCGCTCGACGACGCGCGACGCCGCGGCGTCGTCGAGCTCGACGCCGGTCTGCTCCGCGCGCGAGAGCACCGTGCCGCGGCCCGAGAGCTCGGAGATCAGGACGTCGCGCGAGTTGCCGACCGCGGCCGGATCGATGTGCTCGAAGGTCGCCGGGTCGGCGTTGACGCCGGCGACGTGCAGGCCGCCCTTGTGCGCGAACGCGTTCTTGCCCACGTAGGGCTGGTCCGGGTCGGGCACGAAGTTCAGGAGCTCGTCGAGGAAGTGGGCCGCCTCGGTCAGGCCGGTCAGCGCGGGCAGGCAGTCGTAGCCCATCTTGAGCTGCAGGTTGGGGACGATCGAGACGAGGTTGGCGTTGCCGCAGCGCTCGCCGTAGCCGTTCATCGTGCCCTGCACCATCGTCGCCCCCGCCCGCACGCCGGCGAGCGAGTTGGCGACGCCGACGCCGGCGTCGTCGTGGCAGTGGATCGCGACGTCCGTGTCGAGCTCGGCGACCACCGTCGCGGTCGCGGCCGCGATCTCGTGCGGCAGCTTGGCGCCGTTGGTGTCGCACAGCGCCACGTACGCGGCGCCCGCCTCCGCCGCGGCCCGCAGGCAGCGCAGCGCATAGGCCGGGTCGTCGGCCCAGCCGTCGAAGAAGTGCTCGGCGTCGTAGACCACGGTCTTGCCCTCGCCCACGAGGAAGGCGACGGAGTCCTCGATCATGCGCAGGTTCTCGTCGCGGTCCACGCGCACGACCTTCTCGAGGTGCAGCCCCCAGGTCTTGCCGACGAGCGTGCAGACGGGGGCGAACGAGCTCGCCAGCGCGGCCAGCGCCGGGTCCTGGGCGGCCTTCACGCCGCGGCGCCGGGTCGTCCCGAAGGCCGCGACCTGGCCGCGCAGCTCCTCGCGCTCGAGCAGCGCGAACAGCTCGGCCTCCTTGGGATTCGACGCCGGGAAGCCCGCTTCGATCATGTGCACGCCGAGGTCGTCGAGCAGGTGCGCGACGCGCAGCTTCTCGCCCACGGACAGCGACATCCCCTCCCCCTGCATGCCGTCGCGCAGGGTGCAGTCGTAGACGACGATCGAGCTCACGGGGTGGGAGTCGGCACGGGCACCACGTCGTTCCAGTGCGCGTAGCGCTCCGAGCGCCCGTGCAGCGCGTCCTCGAACTCGCTCTGGACCGCGCGCGTGATCTCGCCCGGCTCGCCCGTGCCCACCGCGAGGTCGTCGACCTCGCGGATCGGGGTCAGCTCGGCGGCGGTGCCCGTCATGAAGATCTCGTCGGCCAGGTAGAGCTCGCCGCGGGCGATGTTGCGCTCGACGACCTCGTAGCCGAGGTCCTTGGCGATCTGGATCGCCGACAGGCGGTTGATGCCGCCGAGGATCGAGGCCTCGTAACCCGGGGTGGCAATGACGCCGTCGCGGACGAGGAACAGGTTCTCGCCCGTGCCCTCGCAGACGTTGCCGTGGGAGTCGAGCAGGATGCCCTCCTCGTAGCCGGCCTTCTCGGACTCGATCTTGGCGAGCACGGAGTTGAGGTACTGGCCGGTCGCCTTCGCGGTCGGGATCAGCGCGTCGTGCGGGATCTTGCGCCACGAGGAGACCTTTGCGCGGATGCCGTTCTGCTTGCCCTCGTCGCCGAGGTAGGCGCCCCACTCCCAGACCGCGATGCAGACGTCGACCGGGCAGTCGAGCGGGTACAGGCCCATGGGGCCGGCGCCGCGATAGACCAGCGGGCGGATGTAGCAGGACTTCAGCCCTGAGCGCGCGATCACCTCGTGCGTCGCGGCGCGGATCTCGTCCTTGGAGTACGGGACGTCCATGTAGTACATCCGGGCCGAGTTGAAGAGCCGGTCGATGTGGTCAGTGTGGCGGAAGATCGCGGTGCCGCGCGGGGTCTCGTAGGCGCGCACGCCCTCGAACACGCCGGTACCGTAGTGCAGCGCGTGCGTGAGCACGTGGACCTTCGCGTCCTCGTGGGCGACGAGCTCGCCGTTCATCCAGATGAGGCCCGCTTCGGTCACGTGATCTCCTTCAGGACCGCCGCGGTGGCCTCGGCGGTCGTCGCGTCTCCACCCAGGTCCGCGGTTCTCAGTCCGCCGGCGAGGGCCGTGTCGACTGCCGATTCTAGGGCAGATGCGGAGTCCTCCCGAGCGAGTCCGTGCCGCAGCAGCAGCGCCGCGGAGAGGATCATCGCCAGCGGGTTGGCCCTGCCGGTCCCCGCGATGTCGGGCGCCGATCCGTGGACGGGCTCGAACAGGCCGGGGCCATCGCCGCCGAGGCTGGCACTGGGGAGCATCCCGAGCGAGCCGGTGAGCATCGCGGCCTCGTCGCTGAGGATGTCGCCGAACATGTTCTCGGTGAGGATCACGTCGAAGTGGCGCGGGGCCGCGACGAGCTTCATCGCGGCCGAGTCCACCAGCTGGTGCTCGAGCTCGACGTGGGGGAACTCCTCGCTGTGGACGCGCGTGACGACCTCGCGCCACAGCCGGCTCGTCTCCAGCACGTTCATCTTGTCGACGCTGGTCACGCGCGAGCGGGCGGCCTCGAAGGCGGTCCTCGTGATCCGCTCGATCTCGGGCACCGTGTACTCGCACAGATCGGAGGCATGCTCGGCGGTGCGCTCCTTGGCGCCGAAGTAAATCCCGCCCGTGAGCTCGCGGACGACGAGCAGGTCGGTGCCCTCGATGATCTCGCGGCGCAGCGGGCTGGCGTCGAGCAGCGCGGAGAACGGCCGGACGGGGCGCAGGTTGGCGTAGAGGCCGAGACCCCTGCGCAGGCCGAGGAGCCCCTGCTCGGGCCGCGGCGCGCCCGCGTCGGTGGAGTCCCACCGCGGCCCGCCGACGGCGGCGAGCAGCACGGCGTCCGCCCGCTCGCAGGCGGCGAGCGTCTCGTCGGTCAGCGGCGTGCCGTGAGCGTCGATCGCGGCGCCGCCGAACGGCTGCTCCTCGAACGCGAGGTCGTCGGCGACGGCGGCGAGCACCTCGAGCGCCGAGGCGAGCACCTCGGGGCCGATCCCGTCGCCGGGGAGGGTGACGATGCTGGGCATGGGCGCGGCAGCCTATACCGGGAATACAAAGTGCCCGGCGGCGTCTCTCTCACCATGACCCTCCCGACCGTCACCGAGATCCTCCGCCGCCCCGAGCCGACAACGCGCGACACGTTCGTCGCCGACCTCGGCCGGCGCGGGCCCCGTCCCACGCGGTAACGGGACCCGGCGCGCGCTGGAGGTTGGGTCCCCCGCCTCTTGCCGGGGTCGTGGCCCCCCGCCAACGTGGCGGGCATGCTGCGCACCCGCCTCTCGAGCTCTGCCGGCCAGGTCGGCGCCGAGTACCTCGGCGGGCTGCTGCTGGTGGCCGTGATCGTCGCCGCGCTGATCGGCGCGCAGGTGCACACGACGATCGCGGTCGAGGCCGAGCGCGCGATCTGCAAGATCACCGGGTCGAGCGGGTGCGGCGAGCCGGGCGTGCCGGAGGCCGAGGCCTCCGACGACGACGAGCCGGGCGAGCCCGACCGCGAGGTCCACGACGCGGAGTGCGACAACGACCTCCCGGGCGACCTCGTGCGCGACGAGGGCGACGATCCCTCCGGCGACCCCGAGGCCGACGCGGCCTACGACAACCTCGGCCAGGTCTTCGACTACTACTCCGAGACCTTCGGCCGCGACTCCTACGACGATTCCGGCGCCGACCTGATCGCGTCGATCAACTTCTGCAGGACGCCGGGCACGCCGATGCGCAACGCCTACTGGGACGGGACCCAGATGGTGTTCGGCGAGGGCTACGCCTCGAGCCTCGACATCACCGCGCACGAGCTCACCCACGCCGTCACCGAGAACACCGCCGGCCTTGAGTACCAGTGCCAGTCGGGCGCGCTCAACGAGTCGATGTCGGACATCTTCGCCTCCAACGTCGACACGAACGACTGGGAGATCGGCGAGGACCTGCCCGGCGGCGCGATCCGCGACATGGAGAACCCGGAGAACGGCGACCCGCCGCAGCCCGCGCACGTCGACGACTTCAACACGATGCCCAACGACGGCAACCCCTACAACGACCACGGCGGCGTGCACTACAACAGCGGCATCCCCAACCACGCCTACTACCTGATGGTCCGGTCCATCGGCCGCGACGCCGCCGAGGCGATCGTCTACCGCGCGCTGACCGAGGAGCTCGACGAGAACTCCAACTTCGAGGACTTCCGCACCGCCTCGCTCGCGGTCGCGCGCCGGCTGTGGGGCGAGGACAGCCCCGAGTACCGCCACACCGACGCGTCCTTCGCGGCGGTCGGGCTCGACGGGACATGGGAAGCTCCCGAGGTGGAGGGATGCTGATGCGGAGGTTGCTGATGCTGGGTCTTGCGCTCGTGCTGCTGGCCGGCTGCGGCGACGACGGCAGCGATGCCGGCGGCGGCGGTGGCGAGGAGCGCGCCGCGCTGACCGGGCCGCTGACCTACGAGCGCGGCGGCGGGATCGCGGGCCGCCGCGACCGCCTCATCGTCCAGCCCGACGGCAACGCGGAGCTCACGGTGCGCGAGCGGACGAAGTCGATCCGGCTCGAGGACGCAGAGCTCGACCAGATCGGCCGCGACCTCGAGGCGGCCGACATCGCCGCCGTGCCGCCGAACTCCACGAGCAAGCAGCCGGTCCCCGACACCTTCGGCTACCGCGTGGCCTACGACGGCACGACCGTCACCACCGACGACGCGGCCATGCCGGACAAGCTGGGCGGCCTGGTCACCGGGCTCGGGGCGCTCGTCGAGCGCTACGAGTAGGCGACGCCGGTCAGGCCGAGCCAGCCCGCGAGGAGCTCGAGCTCCGCGCGCAGCGCGTCGGCGGTCTCCAGCGGCGCGGCGGGTTCGAGGTGCACCGCGTGCGCCCGCAGCAGCCCCGCCTGGCGATCGGCCTTGAGATCGACGCGCGCGACGATCCGGTCGCCGAGCAGGAACGGCAGCACGTAGTAGCCGTAGACGCGCTTGGGCTTCGGGACGTAGATCTCGAGCCGGAAGCGGAAGCCGAACAGGCGCTCGACGCGGCCGCGCTCCCACAACAGGTTGTCGAACGGGCCGAGGAGCGCGCGGGCGTCCACCCGGCGCGGGATGCGGGCGTCGCGGTGCAGGTAGGCGGGCCGCTCCCAGCCCTCCACCTCCACCGGCAGCAGCTCCCGCGCGTCCACCAGCTCCGCGACGCGCGGGCGGACCGTGGCGGCGGGGAGCCGGAAGTAGTCGCGCAGCTCGGGCTCCGCCGCCACGCCCATCGCGATCGCCGCGAGCCGGACCAGCTCGCGCTGGGCGTCCTCCTCGCTCGGCGTCGGCGCGTCGAGCACCGCCTTCGGGAGCACGCGCTCGGGCAGGTCGTAGAAGCGCTCGAAGTTGCGCCGCCGCGCCGAGGTGACCTCGCCGCTCCAGAACAGCAGCTCGATCGCCTTCTTGGACTCCGACCAGTCCCACCACGGCCCCGAGCGCCGCGGCCGCTCCTCGGCGAGGTCGCGGGCGGCGAGCGGGCCACGCTCGCGCACCTGGTCCAGCACGTCCTCGAGGAGCTCCGGCCGCTCGCGCGCGACCCGGCGCATGCCGCCCCAGGCCTCGTCATGGGCGCGCGCCATGCGCCAGCGCAGCAGCGGCTGCAGCTCGACGGGCAGCAGGCTCGCCTCGTGGCCCCAGTACTCGAACAGCCGCCGCGGTGCGTAGTGCGCCGAGCGGTCGAGCGCGTCCCGGTTGTACGGGCCGAGACGCGCGAATCCGGGCAGGTAGTGCGCCCGGGAGAGGACGTTGACCGAGTCGATCTGGACGAGTCCGACGCGGTCGAAGAGGCGGCGGATCGCCCGGCCGCCGGCCCGCCGCGGCTCGGCGAAGCCCTGGGCGGCGAGGGCGACGCGCCGCGCCTCGGTGGCGGAGATGCGGACGCGCGGCACGGCCCGCATCATGCCGACGTGGCTAGAGCTGCGTCGTCACCGGGCCGGGGCGCTCGCGGTCGGCCTCATAGGCGCTGATCGCCGCGTCCTGCTCGAGCGCGATCGCGATGTCGTCGAGGCCCGCGAGCAGGCGCCGGCGCGTCTCGGCGTGCAGCTCGAACGGCACCGTACGGCCGTCGAAGCGCACCTCGAGCGCCTCGAGGTCGACCTCGCCCTCACCGGCCTCCATCAGCGCCCTGACCTCCTCCTCGGGCAGCACGACCGGCAGCAGTCCGCACTTCGTGCAGTTGGAGAAGAAGATGTCCGCGAAGGAGGAGGCGACGACGGCGCGGAAGCCGTAGTCCTCGAGCGCCCACGGCGCGTGCTCGCGGCTCGACCCCGACCCGAAGTTCGGCCCGGTGGCGAGGATCGGGTTGGGCGGCAGGTCCCAGCCGGGCTGCTTGGCCCAGTCGTAGAACAGGAACTCGCCGAAGCCCGTCCGCTCGACGCGCTTGAGGAACTGCTTGGGGATGATCTGGTCGGTGTCGACGTCCGCGCGATCGAGCACGGAGACGGCACCGGAGATGACCTTCACGGGCTCCATCTAGTTCTCCCACTCGCGGATGTCGACGAAGTGCCCCTCGATGGCCGCCGCGGCGGCCATCTGCGGCGAGACGAGGTGCGTGCGCCCGCCGCGGCCCTGGCGGCCCTCGAAGTTGCGGTTCGAGGTCGAGGCGCAGCGCTCGCCGGGCTCGAGGATGTCCGGGTTCATCCCCAGGCACATCGAGCAGCCGGCCGAGCGCCAGTCGAAGCCGGCGGCGCGGAAGACGTCGTCGAGCCCTTCCGCCTCGGCCTGGGCGGCCACGGGCTGGGAGCCCGGCACGACCATCGCGTCGACGTCGGAGGCGACCTTGCGGCCCTCGACGAGCGCGGCGGCGGCGCGCAGGTCGCCGATCCGCGAGTTGGTGCACGAGCCGATGAAGACGCGGTCGAGGTGGATGTCCTGCATCCGGGTGCCTGCCTCGAGCCCCATGTACTTCAGCGCGCGCTCGTCGCCGTCGGACTGCGGGTCGGGCACCGCACCGGTCACCGGCACCACCATCGCCGGGGTCGTCCCCCAGGTCACGAGCGGCGACAGCGCGGCGGCGTCGACGCTGAGCTCGCGGTCGAAGCTCGCGTCGTCGTCGGTGCGCAGCTCGCGCCAGCGCTCGACGGCGGCGTCGAAGTCCTGCGGTGCCCCGGGCCGGCCCTCGAGCCACTCCAGCGTCGTGTCGTCGGGGGCGATCATCCCGGCCCTGCCACCGCCCTCGATCGTCATGTTGCAGATCGTCATCCGGCCCTCCATCGAGAGCGCCTCGATCGCCGGGCCGGCGTACTCGACAACGTGGCCGGCAGCGCCGTTGGTGCCCATCTGGCCGATCGTGCCGAGGATGAGGTCCTTGGCGGTGACACCGAAGCCGGGCTCGCCCTCGTAGCGGATGCGCATCGAGCGCGGCTTGCGCTGGGCGAGGCACTGGGTCGCGAGGACGTGCTCGACCTCGCTCGTGCCGATGCCGAAGGCGAGCGCGCCGAACGCTCCGTGGGTGGCGGTGTGGGAGTCGCCGCAGACGATCGTCATGCCGGGCTGGGTGATGCCGAGCTCCGGCCCGATCACGTGGACGATGCCCTGGCGGTCGGAGCCCATCGAGTAGATCGGGACCCCGAACTCCTCGCAGTTGCGCTCGAGCGTCTCGACCTGCACACGCGAGAGCTCGTCGCGGATGCGGGCGGCGACCGGGGTCCAGTCGGTGGGAACGTTGTGGTCGGCGGTGGCGAGCGTGCGATCGGGGCGGCGGACGGCGCGGCCGGCGAGCCGCAGGCCCTCGAAGGCCTGCGGGCTCGTGACCTCGTGGACGAGGTGCAGGTCGATGTAGAGCAGACCATCGGAGACCTCGTGCAGGTCCCAGATGCGGTCGAACAGCGTCTGGCTCATGAGCGGCGCAGCCCCGCCGACACGACGGCGAGCAGGACTGCCTCCTCCTCTCCTGGGTTCTCGAAGTGGTGGGGAAGGTCAGCGTCGAAGGTCACGGCGTCGCCCTCGGCGAGCTCGTGGCGGGTGCCGTCGCAGACGAAGGTCAGGCGCCCGCGCTGGACGAGGCTGGTCTCGCGCGCGCCGGGCTCGTGCATGGGCGGGTCGCCGGGGCCGCCGGTGCGGGCCCCGGGCTGGACGCTGTGGCAGGAGACCTCGGCGCGCTGGCCGGGCAGCGGCGGCGTCAGGACCTCCCAGCGGTGGCCGTCGGCGCCGCCGCCGCGGCGGTCCGGCGGCCGCACCACGCTGACCGTCCCGCTCTCGTCGAGGCGCAGAAGCTGGGAGAGCTTCAGCTCGAGCCCGGCGGCGATGCGATTCGCGACGGTCAGGGTCGGGCTGGTCTCGCCGCGCTCGACCTGCGAGAGCATCGGCGCCGAGACGCCCGACCGCCCCGCGAGGGCGCGCAGGGAGAGGTCCATCGACTCCCGCAGCGCGCGGACCCGCGGTCCGACTGGCGTGCCTACCTCCATACGAACGTACGTTATCGCATACAAAGTCTCCCCGTCGTTTCCGGCGGGCGCGAGGCGAACATCAACTGCGGCTGGGTAGGAGGTGGGTGGTTCCGGCCGGGTGGGTGGTTCTGGCCGGGTGTGCGGCGCTGGGGCTGACTATGCGACTCAACTCCGCACACCCCCGCGAAACCCGCTCCCTTCCGGGCTTCCCCTCGATGAGCTGTTGACTTTGTGCCCTCGTACCCTCCTCACATGCCACTGACCCGCCCCGACGTCCTCGTCCTCGCCGGCGGCGGCACCCTCGGCGAGGCGTGGATGCGCGGGCTGCTCGACGGCGCCGGGACCGCCGCCGGGATCGACTTCCGCGAGTGCGAGTACTTCGTCGGGACCTCGGCGGGCTCGATCGTCGCCGCGTTCCTCGCCGCCGGCCGCGCGCCCGACTCGGGCGCCGAGGCCCGCGCGGCCCGCGACTGGGCCGCTGCCGCCGAGGAGGAGCGCCGCCGCTTCCCCATGCTCGGCCGGATCACCGCCGCTGCTGCGGCGCCGCTCGCGCCGATCGCGCTCGCGTCCGCGACCCCCGGCGGCGCGGTCGCTCGGGCCGTTGCGCTGCGGGCCGCGCCGCGGACCCAGCGCGCGATGCCCGGTCTCGGCCGGTTGATCGACGCCGAAGGCTCGCGTTTCGACGGGCGCCTGCGGGTCGTCGCGGTCGACCGCCGCAGCGGGCGCCGCGTCGTGTTCGGCGCTCCCGACGCTCCCGCCGCGCGGGTCGGCGAGGCGGTGCTGGCGTCGTGCTCGGTGCCGTGGATCTTCGCGCCGGTCGAGATCGGCGGCCGCGAGTACGTCGACGGCGGTGTCTGGAGCCCGACGAACCTCGACGTGACACCCGCCCGCCGCGGCACCGACGTGCTGTGCCTGAACCCGACCGCGTCGCTCCCGGCCACTCGCTCGGTCTTCGGCGCGCTGCGCGCGTTCTCGCGCTCCGCCGCCCTGGCGGAGACCCTGGCGCTGCGGGCGCGCGGCGCCTCGGTGCGCACGATCGCCCCCGACGCCCTCGCCGCCGAGGCGATGGGCGTGAACCTGATGGCCCGCGGTCCCGTCGCGGCAGTGCTCGCCGCCGGCTACGCCCAGGGCAAGGCGCTGGCCGGATGAGCCACCAGGAGGTCAACCGCGAGCTGTGGGACAGCACGGCCGACCAGTGGGTCGAGTCCGCCAAGGTCGACTGGGCGAGCCCGGATCCGTGCTGGGGCATGTGGCGGATCCCGGAGGCCGAGATCGGCGCGCTCCCCGACGTCGGCGGTCTCGACGCGATCGAGCTCGGCTGCGGCACCGCCTACTTCTCGGCCTGGCTGGCGCGCCGCGGCGCGCGGCCCGTCGGGGTCGACCAGTCCAAGGCCCAGCTCGCGACGGCGCGCATCATGCAGGCGCAGCACGGGATCGAGTTCCCGCTCATCGAGGCGGACGCCGAAGCGGTCCCGCTCCCCGACGCGAGCTTCGACTTCGCGCTCTCGGAGTACGGCGCGAGCCTGTGGTGCGAGCCGGAGCGCTGGATCGCCGAGGCGGCGCGGCTGCTGCGCCCGGGCGGGCGGCTCGTGTTCCTCACCAGCACGCCGCTGCTCGTCCTCTGCTCGGCGCCCGACGCCGAGCTCGCCACGGAGCGCCTCGCCCGCCCGCAGTTCGGGCTCCACCGGGTCGAGTGGAACGACGCCGACGGCCCCTCGGTCGAGTTCCACGTCGCCCACGGCGAGATGATCCGCCTGCTGCGCGACAGCGGCTTCGAGGTCGAGGCGCTCCACGAGCTCCAGGCCGCCCCCGACGCCCCGGCGCGCTTCGAGTACGTGACGCTCGAGTGGGCGCGGTCGTGGCCGTCGGAGGAGATCTGGGTGGCGCGGAAGCGCTGAGCTACGGCGTCGGCGTGAGCTCCGCCTCGGCCGCCGCGGCGGGCGGCGCCTCGGCCGCCGCGAGCACCCGCCGCTCGGCGTTGGAGAGCGCACGCACGTACGCGAGCGCGGCCGCCTCGATGATGTCGGTCGAGACTCCCTGCCCGGCTGCGGACTGGCCCGCGAGCTCGAGCACCACGCTGGCCTCTCCGAGCGCGTCCTGGCCGCCCGTGACCGAGCCAATGTGGAACTCGCGCAGGCGCGCCTCGCGCTTCGAGGCGGCGTTGATCGCGCGGAAGATCGCGTCGACCGGGCCGTCGCCGGTGAAGTCGCCGCGCGCGAGCTCGCCGTCCGGGGTCCGCAGCTCGACGGTGGCGTGCGGCGGGCGGCGGCTCGAGGCCTCGACGTCGAACCACTCGAGCGTGTAGGAGCGCATCTGGTCGCGCAGCTCGTCGGTGACGAGCGCCTCGAGGTCGAGCGCGGTGACCTGCTTCTTCTTGTCCGCGATGTCCTTGAAGCGCTTGAAGGCGGTGTTGAGCGCCTGACCGGAGACCTCGAATCCGAGCTCCTCCAGCGCGCTCTTGAGCGCGTGGCGGCCCGAGTGCTTGCCGAGCACGATCGAGTTCGCGTCGAGCCCGACCATGGTCGCGTCCATGATCTCGTAGGTCGAGCGCTCCTTGAGCACGCCGTCCTGGTGGATGCCGGACTCGTGGGCGAATGCGTTGCGCCCCACGATCGCCTTGTTCGGCTGCACGGTGTAGCCGGTCAGGCGCGAGACGAGGCGGCTCGTGCGCGCGATCTCGCGCGTGTTGATCGCCGTCTCGAAGCCGACATCGGCCGCGCGGGTGTGCAGGAGCATCACGATCTCCTCGAGCGCCGCGTTGCCCGCGCGCTCGCCGATGCCGTTGATCGCGCACTCGATCTGGCGCGCGCCGGCCTGCAGGCCCGCGAACGAGTTGGCGACCGCGAGGCCGAGGTCGTTGTGACAGTGCACCGACAGCACGACGTCGCGCAGGCCCGGCACGAGCGCGTAGAGCCGGCCCAGGAACGCGGTGTACTCGTGCGGCATCGTGTAGCCGACGGTGTCGGGGATGTTGATCGTGGTCGCGCCCTCGTCGAGCGCGATCTGCACCACCTCTGCGGTGTAGTCCACGTCGGCGCGCGTGGCGTCCATGGGCGAGAACTCGACGTCGTCGACGAGCGCGCGCGCGTGGGCGACGGCCGCGCGCGCCTGGCCCTTGACGTCCTCGCGGGTCGAGGCGAGCTGGTGCTCGATGTGAATGTCCGAGGTCGAGATGAAGGTGTGGATGCGAGGTCGCGCCGCGTCCCGAACCGCCCCGTAGGCGGCGTCGACGTCGGATACATGAGCGCGCGCGAGGCCGGCGATGATCGGGCCCTCGACCTGGCGGGCGATTGCCTGCACGGCCTCGAAGTCGCCCGGCGAGGTGATCGGGAAGCCGGCCTCGATGATGTCGACCCCGAGGCGCGCGAGCTGGTGGGCGATCTCGAGCTTCTCGGTGGTGTTCAGCGAGATGCCCGGCGACTGCTCGCCGTCTCGCAGGGTGGTGTCGAAGATGAAAACGCGGTCGTCGGTCATGTCACTCTCCAGTTGGGCTGCTCCTGAGGTCTCCGTTGGTTTGCGGCTACGCGGCCGCCACGCGCTATTCCCCCCGAGGGGGGAGGAGAAGGAGAAGGAGCTGCAGCCGGAGTGACATCCGGCGGCGAGCGTATCAGTCCTCCGCAGCCTCCCAGCCGTCGAACTCGCCGCCGTGGCGCTCGGCGAGGTCATGGAAGTGGCTGCGGAAGCCGGTGACGTTGTCGCGGTCGACGCGGAGGTCGCGGGAGGCGCGCAGGGCCCACGGCTCCTCCTCGCCGTTGGCCTCGAAGCCGACGACGTCGTAGCCGGCCTCCTCGAGCTCGGTACCGGCGGCCTCGGCCTCGCGCTCGCTCGGGAACGAGAGACTGATCCGGATCTCGCGGGGCTCTGAGAGGTCGGCGCCGTGCTCCTCGAGCGTCTCCAGGATCTCCAGGTCGTGCTCGTCGGGCGGCCCGCCCTCGGAGAGGATCTCGAACTCGGACTCGTCGTCGGCCATCTCCGGACTCTGCCCTAACCGGTCGCAATCAATGCCACACAGCGCAACGGATCTTACGTATGGTCGGCATGTGTCCCAGGCCACGATCCGGGCGCTCTACGCCGCGCTCGACCGCCGCGATGGCGAGGCTGCGGCCGCGTGCTACACCGACGACGCGGTGTTCGAGGACCCGGCCTTCGGGCGCCTGGAGGGCGGCGCGGTCAAGGACATGTGGCGGATGCTGACCCAGCGCTCCGAGGACCTCAGCGTCGTCCTGGGCGAGCACGGCGCCGACGGCCGCACGGGTTGGGCGCATTGGTCGGCGACCTACACGTTCACCGCCACCGGCCGCCGCGTGGTCAACGAGATCGACGCGCGCTTCACGTTCGCCGGCGACCTGATCTCCGCGCAGGTCGACGCGTTCCCGCTGCGGCGCTGGGGCGCCCAGGCGCTCGGTCCCAAGGGCGCGGTCCTCGGCCTGACGCCGTTGCTCGGCCGCGGGGTGCGCAAGCAGGCGCGCGCGAACCTCGCCGCCTACTCGCGGGCGCCCGCCGGGGCGTAGGGCCGTGGCGAACGTCGAGGGCAAGGCGACCGCGATCACCGTCGTCACGCCGGTGCGGCACGGCGGGCGCTTCCTGCTCGCGATCGTGTTCTTCGTCGGGCGCAACGTCACCGCCACGCTCGAGAAGCTCCAGACGCTCTCGTTCATCCACTACGCGCGCTGGGCGGTGATCCGGCGCTTCCCCGACGGCGGGAAGGGCGAGCGCCTCGGCCACACCTACCTGTTCTTCGAGAGCAACTTCAACGGCACCTGGGACCAGTACATCGACGCGTTCTCCGAGGTCGTCCCGCGGCGGATGAAGGGAATCTGGGGCACGTCCTACGGCTTCCCCGGGCCGATCCCCGTCGAGCCCTTCAAGGACTACATCCGCAAGAACGAGTACGTCGCCAACCACTACTGGTCGGCCTACCCGGCCGCGACGACGACCGAGATCGTCTCCGCCCAGCGCGTCGCCCGCGCGCTCGACGACTTCCGCGGCCGGGCCGTCAACCTCGACCCCGAGGCCTTCGCGGACGCCTACCGCGCCCTGCTCACCGAGGTGCAGCGCGACCTGTGAAACGGGACAAGCGCAACCGCTCCGGCCAGGCCTACGGGCTGACCGTGCTGACCCCGGTCCTCGAGCATCGCCTGACCGCGCTGGCGGCGCACCTCGACACCTTCGGGCCGGAGGACGCGAGCCCGCTGGCGCGCGTCGCCGGCACCCACTTCGCGCGCTGGGTGATCCTCGAGGACGTCGTCTACGAGGGCGGCCGCCAGCGCCGCGACAACCTCAAGGCCCCGCGGCTGCTGTTCACGAGCAACTTCGACGGGCCGCTCGACGCGTATCTCGAGGCGCTCCGTACGGAGTTGGGCGACGACGCCGACGCCGTCTGGGGCCACTGCGCCGGCTACCCCGGGCGCGCGGACGCCGCCGCGTTCGCCGCCTACTTCCGCGCGCACCAGGTCCAGAGCGCGTTGTTCTTCGGCGCCTATGGCGATCAGACCGTCTCCGAGGTCCAATCCAACCTCGATCGGCGGACGCGGCTGATCGAGTTCGCGATGGCGGCGCAGGGGCTCGAGCCGGCAGAGCTGCAGGCGCGCTTCCAAGCGGAGTTCATGGCGTGAGCGAGGCGCTCGAGCTCGCCGCGATCCAGGGCTTCGTGGTCCGCGGCTACCGGCTGCCCTCGGCCGGCTACCTGTTCCTGCGCATCGACGATCCCGCGCGCGCTCGCGCGCTGCTGGCCGAGGTCACGCCCGACGTGCTGACCGCGGCGCCGTGGGAGCGCAAGCCGGAGTCCGGCATCAATCTCGCCTTCACGTACGCCGGGCTCGAGGCGCTCGGCGTCCCGGGCACGTCGCTCGCGGGCTTCCCCGACGACTTCCGCTCCGGGATGGCGGCGCGCGCCGAGCTGCTCGGTGACGTCGGCGAGAGCGCCCCGGAGCACTGGGAGGCGCCGTTCGGCCGCGGCGAGATCCACGTGCTGGTGATGATCAGCGCGCAGGACGCGGCCGCGCTCGCCGCGCGCGACGCCATGCTGCGCGACGCGATCGAGCGCCACGGCGGGATCACGGTGGTCGGCGGCCAGTCGGGCGCGGCGCTGGCCGGCGGGACCGAACACTTCGGCTTCGCCGACGGCTTCGCCCAGCCCGCGATCGAGGGCAGCGGCGTCAATCCGCTGCCGGGCCACGGCGCGCCGGGCAAGGACGGAGGCTGGCGGCCGATCCGCGCCGGCGAGTTCATCCTCGGCTACCGCGACGAGGAGGACGCGATCCCGCGGGCGCCCGTGCCCGACCAGCTCGCCGCCAACGGCTCCTACCTCGTCTACCGCAAGCTGCGCCAGGACGTCCCGGTCTTCCGGCGCACGCTCGCCGACGCCGCTCGCTACTACCCGGGCGGCGAGGAGCAGCTCGCGGCCAAGCTCGTCGGGCGCTGGCGCGACGGCACGCCGCTCGACCTCTCCCCCGACCGGCCCGACCCCGCCATCGTCGCCGACAAGGCGCGCAACAACGCGTTCTCCTACCTCGACGACCAGGACGGCCTGCGCTGCCCCGCCGGCAGCCACATCCGCCGTGCGAACCCGCGCCACGGGATGCCGTTCGAGGGCAAGCTCGTCAACCGCCACCGCATGATCCGGCGCGGGATCCCCTACGGCGAGCCGCTGGCGGAGGGCGCCGAGGACGACGGGCGGGAGCGCGGCGTCGTCTTCATGTGCCTGCAGGCGAGCATCGCGCGCCAGTTCGAGTTTGTGCAGGCGCAGTGGTTCAACGATGGCAACGGCCTGCGGCTCGGCGACGACGAGGACGTGGTGATGGGCCGCCACGACGGCCCCTCCCCGCGCAAGATGACGATCCCGGGCAACCCGCCCTGCTTCGTCGGCCCGCTCTCGCGCGTCGTCACGGTCCGCGGCGGCGAGTACTTCTTCACGCCCGGCATCAACGGGCTGCAGCACCTCGCGGCTCTGGACTGATCGCGTTCAACCGCCGCCGGGGCTTGGAGTCGCGCAGCTCGCGCACGACGCCCTGGACGAGCGCCTCGGACTCGTCGCGGCGGCCGTCGGTGACCGCGCCGACGATCCCGCGCTTGCGGGCGATCAGCTCGATCATGGTCTCGTCGATCGTGTCGGCGGCCAGCAGGTACCACGCCGTGACGGCGTCCTCCTGGCCGATGCGGTGGCAGCGGTCCTCGGCCTGGTCGTGAATCGCCGGCGTCCACTCGAGGTCGAGGAAGGCGACGTTGGAGGCACGCGTGAGCGTGATCCCCTGCGCGCCCACGCGCGTGGAGCAGAGGATCAGCTGCGGCCCGTCCGGGTCCTGGAACGCCTGTACCGCGGCCTCGCGGGCCTGGCCGGAGTCGCGGCCGAGAAGATGCGCGGCGTCCGGAAAGCGCTCGACCAGCAGGTCCTGGACCTCGCGGTGGCCGGCGAAGACGACAAGCGGCTCGTCGGAGGCGAGGAAGTCCTCGATCCAGCTCAGGGCGGCGCCGAGCTTGCCGCGCGCGGCCAGCCGCTTGAGCGCGTTGAGCTGCGCCAGCCGCTCGGCGCGCAGCGCGGCGGCGACGCGGCGGTCGAGCTCCGAGAGATCGAGCGGCTGCTCGCGCAGCCAGGCGATCACGTCCTTCTCGGCGAGGCGATACTCGCGCTCGTTGCCGAGCGCCACCGGCACCACGACCTGGCGCTTGCGCGGGAGCTGCGGCAGCACGTCGGCCTTGAGGCGGCGCACGAAGCAGGAGCGCCGCAGGTGCCAGTGGATGCGCTCTTCGGCGCCGTTGCCCTGGAAGCGGCGGGAGAAGCGCGCGCCCGAGCCGAACTCGTGCAGCCGGCCGAGCACGCGCAGCTGCGCGATCAGCTCGTCCGGGTGGTTCATCACCGGCGTGCCGGTGAGCGCGAGCCGCAGGGCACCCTCGGGCAGCCCCTCGGCGAGCCGCCGCACCGCGCGCGTGCGCTTGGCGCGCGGGTTCTTGACGTAGTGGGACTCGTCGAGCACGAGCGCGCGCGGCTTGGCGAGCGCCAGCCGGGCGCGGTGGGCGTGGACGATCTCGTAGTTGAGGATCGTGATCTCGGCGAGCGGCGGCGTCGCGCCGGTGCCGGCCACGACGGTCACGGAGCGGTGCGGCAGCCAGTGCTCGGTCTCGCGGCGCCAGTTGAGCTTCAGCGACGCCGGGCAGACGACGACGGCCGGGTAGGCGCCGTCGGCCTCGATCGCGGCCAGCGCCTGCACGGTCTTGCCGAGCCCCTGCTCGTCGGCCAGGAACAGCCGCCGCGTGCGCAGCGCGTAGGCCACGCCGGCGCGCTGGAACGGGCGCAGCTCGCCGCCGAGCACGCCCTCGATCGCGAGCGGCGGCCCGTCGTGGGCGCGCGAGCGGCGGACGTCCTCGATCGCAACGTCGTGCTCGGCCCGCAGGCGCTCGAGGACGTCGGCGGCGTTCGGCGCCACCTCGACGTTGAAGGTGCGCAAGTAGTGCTCGAGCGGCTCGAGCAGGTAGGGGTCGACGGGCAGCGAGCGGCCGTGCGCCTCGCAGGCCGGCAAGGCGAGGAAGGCGGGGATCGTCTCGGGGTCCCAGTTGACGTCGAGCTTGAACCGCGGCTCCCCCACGCTCTCGATCAGCGACAGCGTCGCGGGCGCGGGCGCGAGCCCGACCCGCAGCCGCTGCGCGCAGCGCAGGGCGCGCTCGTCGAAGCGCGAACCCGCCAGCTCCCCGAGCGCCGTCGCGACCTCCTCGGTGAACGGCAGCCACAGCCGGCCGCCCGCGCTCTCGGCGAGCGGCGCGAGCTCCTCGGGCAGATCCCCGGCGATCGTCTCGAGCACGAACCGGCCCGCGCCCAGGCGTTTGCCCGCGGTCACGCGGCCGACCCAGCCGACCGTGGCCTGGGCGAGCCAGCGCTCCACGTCTGGTGCGACCTTCAGCCACGGGTGGCGCTCGATGATGCCCTTGACGTAGGGCGCGGTCTGGTCGGCCTGCAGTGCCCACCACTCCTTCGCCTCCCAGTCGAAGCGGCGGCCCGGGATCCCGCGCACGGCGTCGACGACCTCGCGGCGGTAGGGAAACGCGAAGACCACGGACTCGTGGCCGTAGCGGTCGACCCGCAGCTCGACGTTGTGGACGGGGTCGGTTTCGCGCACGGCGACTGAGGCTAGATGGTTGATTCCGCGGCCGCCGTGCCTGGATGTGGACGCGTGCAGACGGGTGCGGGGGTCGTGGAATCAACCATCTGGAGCCAGGCCGTACGCTCTCCGCCGATGGGCCTGGGCCGGTATCGCGAGATCCTCCGCTTCCCCGGCGTCGCGCCGCTGATGCTCGCGGCTTTTGTCGGGCGGCTCCCGTACGGGATGAACATCCTTGCGGCCATCCTGCTGCTGCGGGCCGCCGGCTTCGACTATGCCGAGGTCGGGATCGTCACCGCGGCCTCGGGGCTGAGCGTCGGCGCGGCGGCGCCGGTGCTGGGCCGCGTCATCGACCGCGTCGGGCAGACGCGGGTGCTGCTCTTCGCCGCGGTATTCACCGCGGTCACCGGCACCGTCTTCGTGGTCGCGGTGCTCGAGGGCGCCAGCGTCACGCTGGTGACCGCGCTGGCGTTCGCGGCCGGGCTCTGCGTCCCCCCGGTCTCCCCCTCGCTGCGCGCGCTGCTGCCCAGCCTCGTCGGCCGCGAGCGGCTCGACACCGCGTTCGCGCTCGACGCGCTCCTGCTCGAGCTCGTGTTCATCTCCGGCCCGTTGGCGGCCGCGGGCATCGCGACGGCGATCTCGCCCGAGGTGGCCTTCCTCACCGGCGTCGGGCTGCAGACGGCGGGCGGGCTCGGGGTTGCCGCCTCCCCGTACTCCCGGCGCTGGCGGCCGGAGCCGCACGAGCCCGGCACGCGCCGCGCCGGTGCGCTCGGCACGCCGGGGATCCGCGTGCTCGTCCTCGCGCTGGCGCTGACGGCCGTCGCGCTCGGCGTGCTCGAGATCGGCATCGCCGCGTTCGCCGAGGAGCACGCGACGCGCGACGACGCCGGCTGGCTGTTCGCGCTCTGGAGCGTCGGATCGCTCGCCGGCGGGCTCTGGTACGGCGCCCGCGAATGGCGCCTGCGCCCGCACCTGCGCTTCTTCGTCGTCACCGGCGTGCTCACCGCCGGCCTCGCGCCGCTGCCGCTCGCGGGCTCGATGCCGGTGTTCGCCGTGCTCGTGGTGGTGGCGGGGGTCGGCCTCGCCCCGTCGACCGCGGCCGCGTACTCGATGATCGGCGACCTGGCGCCGGCGAGCGCCGTCACCGAGTCGTACTCGTGGCAGATCGTCGGCTACGTCGCCGGCAGCGCGCTGGGCGCGTGGCTGGCCGGCGTGCTCGTGGAGGCGGCCGGCGTCGCGGCCGCGCTCGCGTGCGCGCCGCTCGCCGCGGGGATCGGGTTGCTGGTGGCGGTGGTGGGGCGGCGGTCGCTGGTGGTGTAGTGCCGCCGAACGTCAACTGCGGCTGGGTGGGAGTGGGTGAGCCGTCCGCGAGGTGGATTCCGGCCGGGTGTGATCACTTTGTCGCAATAATTCACCCAAAGTGATCACACCCGGCGTTCTCCCCCGCCGCGGCACCCCGAACCCACTCCCACCCAGCCGCCGTTGACGTTCGCCGGCGCCCGCCGCAAACGACTACCGGGCGCGCACGACCAACACCGGACGCTCGGAGAGGTGCACCAGCTTGTGGGCGGTCGAGCCGACCAGCGCGCCCTTGAGCGGTGGCTGGCCGTAGGAGCCGACGACGATCATGCGCGCGTCATGCTGGTCGGCGAGCGCGACAAGACCGGTGCTCGGCGCCTGTGACACGAGCTCGCCGCGGGCGGTCACCCCGGCGCGCTCGGCCAGCGCCTGCGCGTCGCGCAGGTGGCCCTCGCCGAGCTCGCGCAGCGCGGCGAGCATGTCGGCGACGTCCCCGCCCTGCGGGTTGGTCCAGTAGGCGAACGCGAACACGACGTCGGCGCCGAGATCGGCGGCGAGCGCGAGCGCCTCGGCGGCGGCGGCCTGCGCGCCCGGGGTCCCGTCGTAGCCGACCAGCAGCGGGCCGGCCATCAGGCGACGCCCGCGGTCTCGGCCGGCTGGGCCGGCGGCGGCGCCTCGAGCGAGCCGGGATCGGCGACCTCGGGCTTGCGCCGGAAGAACTCGCGGTGCCCCTGGGAGTACCAGATGAACATCAGCACGACGCCGAACAGCATCAGGCCGACGCCGATGACGAGCGGCGGGCCGACCCCGAGCCAGGAGTCGCCCGACTCCGAGTTCGCGGGCTTGGAGAGGTCGATGATGGACTTCACGAGGACGTAGAGCAGGATCAGCCCGCCGAGCACGGGCGCGACTCCGACGAGCACGAAGTTCTTGGCGCTCTTCAACAGCTCGCGGCGGTAGTAGATCGCGCACGCGAAGCCGGTGATCCCGTAGTAGAAGGCGATCATCAGGCCGAGCGCGGCGATCGAGTCGTAGAGGATGTTCTCGCTGATCAGCGTCAGCCCGACGTACCAGAGGACCGAGAAGATGCCCATCAGGATCGTCGAGACGTGCGGGGTCAGATAGCGCGGGTGGATGACCCCGAGCCGCTCGGGCATCGCCTTCGCCCGCGCCATCGACAGCGACGTGCGGGCGGTCGGCAGGATCGTCGTCTGCGTCGAAGCGGCCGCGGAGGTGAGCACCGCGATGATCACGATCTTGTCCCACGGCGTGCCCAGCACCTCGGCGCCGAGCAGCCCCAGCGTGTCGCCCGACTCGTCGTTGGCGATCGCCTCCGCGCCCGCGAACGCGACGGCCGCGGTGGCGACGAGCACGTAGATGCCCACGAGGATGATCGTGCTGGCGATCGCCGCCTTCCCGGGCGTCGACCCGGAGTCGGTCGTCTCCTCGTTCACGCACACCGTGCTGTCCCAGCCCCAGTAGATGAACACCGCCACCAGCAGGCCGGCCACCAACCCGTCCGTCGAGTTGATCGCGAACGGCGAGAACCAGCTGAGCTCGGGCTTGACAGAGCCGTCGAGCGCGTCGCCGGAGTAGACCTTGTAGAGCGCGATGAACGCGAACAGCGCGAGGGTGATCACCTCGGCGCCCAGCAGCCCGACCTGTGTCCGCGCTGACAACTCGATGCCGATCACGCAGATCGCAGTCATCACCGCGATCCAGATCACGCCCACAAAGGTCACGGCGAGGGTCGAGTCGGCCGCGCTCTGCCAGTCGAAGAGCAGGAACCCGTAGAGGCCGGCGATCTGCGCCAGGTTGGCCATCACGATGACGTCGGCGACGATGATCGCCCAGCCGCCGATCCAGCCGGCCCAGGGGCCCATCGCGCGCGTCACCCACGAGAACGTCGTGCCGCAGTCCGGATCCGCGCGGTTCATGTAGTAGTAGGACGCCGCGATGAAGAGCATCGGCAGGAACGCCAGGATCAGGACGGCGGGCGCCTGTACGCCGACGGCAACGACCACCAGCGCGAGCACGGCGGCGAGCGAGTAGCCCGGCGCGGTCGACGCGACGCCGATCACGACGCTCGACACGAAGCCGAGCGCGTCCGCCTTCAATCCCTTGCTCTCCACCTGACGTGTCGCCATGGCGGCGAACCTACACGGGACCGAAGACGTTTGTCCATGTTGGACTACGGCGCTGTGCGTTCTGTAGGGTCCGCCTCCGGTGCAAGGAGAGCCCGACATCCGCCTCGAGCGGGTCACAAAGCGCTTTGGGGACATGACCGCGGTCGACGCGCTCGACCTCGAGGTTCCGCGCGGGGCGTTCTACGCGCTGCTCGGGCCCTCCGGGTGCGGCAAGACGACCACGCTGCGGATGGTCGGCGGCTTCGAGGACCCGACCGACGGCCGCGTCTTCCTCGGCGGTGACGACATCACCGAGCACCCGCCTTACAAGCGCGACGTCAACACGGTCTTCCAGTCCTATGCGCTGTTCCCCCACCTGAGCGTCGAGCGCAACGTGGCCTTCGGCCTCGAGCGCCGCAAGGTCGGCCGCGACGAGGCCCGCACGCGCGTGGCCGAGGCGCTCGACATGGTCCAGCTCGGCGCCTTCGGCAAGCGCAAGCCGGGCCAGCTCTCCGGCGGCCAGGCGCAGCGCGTCGCGCTCGCCCGGGCGCTCGTCAACCGCCCGCGCGCGCTGCTGCTCGACGAGCCGCTCGGCGCGCTCGACCTGCGGTTGCGCAAGCAGCTGCAGATCGAGCTCAAGCGCATCCAGCAGGACGTCGGCATCACCTTCGTGCACGTCACCCACGACCAGGAGGAGGCGATGAGCATGGCCGACACCATCGCCGTGATGCACGACGGCAGGATCGAGCAGGCCGGCGGCGCCGCCGACCTCTATGAGCGCCCGCGCACCGAGTTCGTCGCCAACTTCCTCGGCGTCTCGAACCTGATCGACGGCAAGCTCGGCGCCTCGCACGGCAGCCTCTCCTCCGTCGAGACGCACGACGGCGCCTCGCTGCGGGTCCCGTCCGACCGCGTCGGCCCTCACGACACCGACTCGATCCGCGTCGGGGTCCGGCCCGAGAAGATCACGCTGCGCCCGCCTGCCAACGGCGGGCCCGAGGGCGACGACAACTCACTCCGCGGGACCGTCGTGGTGGCCTCCTTCCTCGGCACCTCGATCCAGTACGTCGTGCGCGCGCCCGGGGGCGAGGAGCTCACCGTGTTCGCTCAGAACCTGGACGGCTCGGAGCCGGACTCGTTCGGCCCGGGCCGCGAGGTCCGCCTCACCTGGGACCCTCACCACACCTTCGTCGTCGGCAAGGAGCAGCCACATGAATGATCCGCGAATCGAGCGTGCCCTCGAGGAGTTCTTCGAGTCGGAGCGCCTGTCGCGGCGCCGCTTCATCGGCCGCGCCGGCAGCTCCGGGCTCGCCCTCACCGGCCTCGCCGGCGTGCTGGCCGCCTGCGGCGGCGTCGAGGGCGAGGCCGAGAAGGCCTCGCAGTCCAAGCCCAAGGCCGCCGCCGTCGACCACCCGAAGACCGCGATCGGCGACTGGACGTTCGCCAACTGGCCGCTCTACATCGACAAGAAGGTCCTCAAGGACTTCGACAAGGAGTTCGGCGGCAAGGTCAAGTACGTCGAGGAGATCAACGACAACTTCGAGTTCTTCGGGAAGGTCCGCCAGCAGCTCCAGACCGGGAAGCCGATCGGGCGCGACATCGTGACGCTGACCGACTACATGTCCGCCCGCTGGGTGCGCCTGAACTACTCGGAGCCGATCGACAAGAAGAACGTCCCGAACTTCTCCAACCTCGTCGACAACCTCAAGACGATCAACTACGACCCCAAGCGCGAGTACACGCTGCCGTGGCAGTCCGGCGCGACGAGCCTTGGCTACAACATCAAGAAGACCGGGCGCGAGCTCAAGAGCATCAAGGACCTCTTCGACCCGAAGTTCAAGGGCAAGGTCACGATGCTCTCGGAGCCGTACGACTCCGCCTCGGCCGTCCTGCTCGGCGACGGCATCGATTCCTCCAAGGCCTCGCTCGACCAGTTGCTCGGGGCCATCGAGAAGATCGACAAGGCGAACCAGGGCGGCCAGTTCCGCCGGTTCACGGGCAACGACTACACGCAGCCGCTGGCCAAGGGGGACATCTGGGTCGCGCTCGCCTACTCGGGCGACATGGTGCAGCTGCAGTCCGACAACCCCGACCTGCGCTTCACCTACGCCGAGGAGGGCTGCCCGCTCTTCACGGACAACATGATGCTGCCCAAGGGCGTCGAGCACGCCTACGCGGCCGAGACGATGATGAACTACGTCTACGAGCCCGAGGTGGCGGCGAAGATCGCCGCCTACGTCAACTACATCAGCCCGGTGAAGGGCGTGAAGGAGATCCTGCTCAAGCAGGACCCGAAGCTGGCCGAGAACCCGCTGATCTTCCCGCCCGACGACATCGCGGCGAAGCTGTACCCGTATCCGTCGCTCTCGCCCAAGGACGAGCAGACGATGCAGGAGGCGATGGCGAAGGTGACGGGCGCGTAGGCATGAGCGCGGTGGGCTGATGCTCCGGCTCTCGCTGCGCCGGCGCCGGCAGCTGCTGCCCTGGCTGTTCCTCGGACCAGGGCTGCTGTGGCTGCTCGTGTTCTTCGCGATCCCGCTGGTCAACCAGGTCAACGTGTCGCTGCAGTCGGGCGACCCGGAGACCGGCTACGCGTTCGACTGGGCGTTCAACACCTACACGGACGCGATCCGCGACTACGACACGCAGTTCATCCGCTCGATCGGCTACTCGGCGACGGCGACCGTGCTGTGCCTGATCATCGGCTTTCCGCTCGCCTACTTCACGGCGTTCAAGGCGGGGCGCTTCAAGAACCTGATCCTGCTGCTGATCATCCTGCCGTTCTTCACGTCCTACGTGTTGCGGACGGTGGCGTGGCAGCTGATCCTCTCCGACAGCGGCTGGGTGGTCGAGCGGCTGCGCGACGTCGGGCTGGTGGGGGCGGACGGGCGCCTGCTGGCCTCTCGCACCGCCGTGATCGCCGGCATCACCTACAACTTCCTGCCGTTCATGATCCTGCCGCTGTACGTGTCGCTCGAGAAGATCGACCGGCGGCTGATCGAGGCGGCGACCGACCTCTACGCGAGCCGGGTGACGGCGTTCCGCCGGATCACGCTGCCGCTCGCACTGCCGGGGATCTTCGCCGGCTCGCTGCTGACCTTCATCCCCGCCACCGGCGACTTCATCAACGCAGCGCTGCTCGGCACGCCGCGCCAGTTCATGGTCGGCAACGTGATCCAGTCGAAGTTCATCACGATCCTCGACTACCCGACCGCCGCGGCGCTGTCCTTCATCCTCATGACCTTCATCCTCGTCGGCGTCTTCCTCTACGCCCGGCTGCTGGGGACCCAGACCCTGACCGAGGCGGCGTTCTAGCTTGCGCTCGACCGGGGACAAGATCCGCTCGTGGGGGCTCGCCGTGTGGTCGGGGCTCGCGCTGCTCTACCTCTTCATCCCGATCTTCATCGTCGTGATGTTCTCGTTCAACGACAATCAGGGCCGCTTCAACTTCACCTGGCAGGGCTTCACCTTCGACCACTGGACGAACCCGTTCGCCAACCCCGATCTCGCCGTCGCGCTCAAGAACTCCGTGCTGATCGCGCTGTTCTCGACGCTGCTGGCGACCGTGCTCGGCACCTTCATGGCGCTCGCGCTCGTGCGCTACGGCTTCCGCGGCCGCGGCGTGGTCGACCTGCTCGTGTTCCTCCCGCTCGCGACCCCGGAGGTCGTGCTCGGCGCGGCGCTGCTCGCGCTGTTCCTGACGATGGCGGTCAACACCGGCTTCGCGACGATCGTGATCGCCCACACGATGTTCACGATCTCCTACGTCGTGGTCACCGTGAAGGCGCGGCTGGAGGGGATGGACCGCCACATCGAGGAGGCGGCGATGGACCTCGGGGCGACCGAGTGGACGACCTTCCGCAAGATCACGCTGCCGATGATCGCCCCCGGCGTGGCGGCCGCGGCGCTGCTGGCGTCCGCGATCTCGGTCGACGACTACGTGATCACGAGCTTCAACGCGGGCCAGACCCAGACCTTCCCCCTCTTCATCTTCGGCGCCACCCGCCAGGGCGTGCCGCCCGAGGTCAACGTGCTCGCGACCGCCCTGCTCGTGGTCGTGCTGATCCTGATGGCGCTCAACGTGATGCTGCAGCGGCGCCTGGCACAGCGCTCGCTGCGTCGCGAGGCGCTCGACGAGCCCGAGTCGGCGGCGCTCGTCCCCGCTCGTGGCTAGCCGGCGCACCGGCCTCGTCTTCGACGAGCGCTGCTTCGGTCACCGCAACCCGCCGAGCGGGCCGCCGTGGCTCCCGATCCCTCCGTTCGAGCGGCCGGAGCGGCTGGCCGCGACGTTCCGCGCGCTGGAGGGCTCCGGCGTCCTACGTCACCTCGAGCGGATGCCGGCCTCGAGCGCGCCGCGGACCGCGCTCGAGCTCGTCCACGACGCCAGCCACGTCCAGCGGGTGCTCGGCGAGCCGCGCACGGCGACCCAGCTCGACCACGAGGCGTGGATCGGGCCCGGCAGCGGCACCGCCGCGCTGCTCGCGGTCGGCGGGATGCTCGAGGCGGTCGCCGCGGTGATCAGCGAGGAGATCAGCAACGCGTTCGTGCTCGCCCGGCCGCCCGGGCACCACGCCGAGGCCGCGCGGCCGATGGGCTTCTGCCTGTTCAACGCGACCGCGGTCGCGGCGCGCTGGGCGCAGCTCGCGCGCGGCGCCGCGCGGGTGGCGATCATCGACTGGGACGTGCACCACGGCAACGGCACCGAGGCGATCTTCCGCGACGACGCCTCCGTGCTGACGATCTCGCTGCACCAGGACGGGCTGTATCCGAGCGACACCGGCGCCGTCGACACGCCTGGCGAGGCGGTCGTCAACGTCCCGCTGCCGGCGGGCACCGGCGACGCCGGCTACGAGCTGGCCTTCGAGCGCGTCGTCGAGCCGGCCGTCCGCGCGTTCGGCCCGGACCTGCTGCTCATCGGGGCGGGCCAGGACGCCGCGGCCAGCGACCCGCTGGGCCGGATGGCGGTGACGGTGCCCGGCTTCCGGGCCTGGACCGAGCGCGCGGTCGCGCTGGCGGCGGAGTTCTGCGGCGGGCGGCTCGTCGCGTTCCTCGAAGGCGGCTACTCGCTGCGCCACCTGCCCGCCGCGAACCTCGCGATCGTCGAGGCCCTCGCGGGCCTCCCGCCGAGCATCGAGGGCGACCCGGTCGGGTGCGACGTGCCGGAGGGGCTGCGCGAGGTCGAGCGCGAGGCCGTCGATGCGGCCGCGGCGTGGGCCGGCTGGTGATCCACGACGCGCACGGGTGGTGGATCGCCGACGCGGGCGCGCCGGCGCCGCAGCCCGCGCTCGCGGGCGACGTCGACGCCGACGTGCTGGTGGTCGGCGGCGGCTACACCGGGCTGTGGACGGCGTGGGAGATCGCCGAGGCGGAGCCGAACGCGCAGGTCGTCGTGCTCGAGGCCGACCGCTGCGGAATGGGGCCGAGCGGCCGCAACGGCGGCTTTCTCTCGTCGCTGTGGCTGTACCTGCCCCTGCTCCGCAGCGCGCACGGGGAGGCGGCTGCGCTCGAGCTGTGCGAGGCCTCGGTGGAGTCGGTGCAGGCGATCGGCGCGTGGTGCGAGGCACAGGAGATGGACGCCTGGTACCGCGAGGCTCCCCACCTCGTCGTCTCCTGCGCCCCCGGCCAGGACGGCGCGAGCGCCCGCGCCGTCCACGGCCCAGACGTCGTGGCCCTGACCGCCGCCGAGACGCGTGCGGTCTGCGACTCACCCGTCTTCCGCGCCGGGGTCGCGACGCGGGCCGGCGCGACGGTCCACCCGGCGCGGCTGGCCTTCGGGCTGCGCGAGCGGCTGCTCGCGCGCGGGGTGCGGATCTTCGAGGGCTCGGCCGTGCGGGCGCTGCGCGCCCACCAGGCCTATCCGGAGGCGCCCGGCGCGATGGTCGCCGAGACGGCGGCCGGGCGCGTGCGGGCCGCCACCGCGGTGGTCGCCGTCAACGCCGCGTCCGGTGGGCTGCACCGGCTGCGCAACCGCCTCACGGTCTCCTCGAGCCACATCGTGCTGACCGAGCCGGTCCCGGACGTGATCGAGGCGCTCGGCTGGACCGGCGGCGAGGCGATCACCGACGGCCGGGCGCTGCTGCACTACTTCCGCACCACGCGCGACGGGCGCATCCTGTTCGGCTGGGGCGGGGGCCGCATGTCGGCGGGGGCGCGCACGGGCGGGCGCATGGACGTCGACGCCGGGATCGTGGAGCAGACGCGGCGCAGCCTGCACCGCATCTTCCCGGCGCTGGCCGGCCGGCGCATCGACCACGCCTGGGGCGGGCCGATCGACGTCTCCCCCACGCACCTGCCGTCGATCGTGACGCTGGAGGGCGGCCGCGCGTGGGCGGCCTTCGGCTACACCGGCAACGGCGTCGGGCCGTCGCACCTGGCCGCGCGCTCGCTCGCCTCGCTCGCGCTCGGCCGCCGCGACGGACCCGCGCGCTGGGCCTGGATCGACCCGCGGCCGAAGCTCGTCCCGCCCGAGCCGCTGCGGGTCGCCGGGGCGACGGTGCTGCGCGCGGCGCTCGCCCGCAGCGAGGCCGCCGCGGAGGCCGGTCGCCGCGCCGACCCCGTCTCCGAGGCGCTCGCGGCGCTGCCGGAGAAGCTGGGACTGCACATCGTGCGCTGATCGGCTCGCGCGTTCCTAAAGGCGCGTCTGCCAAGGTGGAGGAATGCCGACTCCTCCCCGCAGCGTCAAGATCGCCGAGAACGAGCGGAGCGGCTGGTCGTCGGAGCGGCCGCGCCGCCCCGGCGAGCCGGAGCGCCCGCCGCGGCTCGCCGACGTCAGCGTGCGTGGTCGCGTGCTGGCGCCGAGCGACCGGCTGCGCTACGCACCCGGGAGCCTGTTGCTGCTCGTCGGCGCCGACGCCCCGCTCGTGGAGGCGCTCGGCGCCCGCGTCCTCGAGGATTCGAATGCGCTGCTCTCGCTGGCCAAGCTGCGCGGGATGCTCGAGGGCCGCGTGCCCGAGGGCGAGGTCGACGAGAAGGCGCGCGCGCTGCTCGACGCCACCGCCGCCAAGCGCCTTGCCTCCGGGCAGACCGTCGTGATCGCGCTCGAGAGCCTCGACGCGATCGAGCGCGAGCGCTACGTCCGCGCCGCCCTCCCGCACCGGCGCCCGCGCCACCTGATCCTCGTCGAGACCGGCAAGGCCAACGTCGCCGAGGAGGATCGCTCCACGCTCGACGCGCTGCGAACCGCGCTCGACGCCGGCGAGATGGGCCAAGAGGGCTTCGTCACCTCGCTGCGCCTCGGCGGGCGCACCGTCGGCGAGCTCAACCGGATCGTGTTCGCGCCGGCTCCGAAGGACGACTAGGCAGCATGGACGCCGAGGTTGTGGGCTGGCCCTCGGCGTTCGTATCTGTCGCGGGTTAGCGTCGCGGTTTGTCGATGACCGCGCGGCCAGAGCCGCATACGAATCTCGTGGAGGACCAG
>Ga0136617_10000366_pt1 | contig 37067 bp, 26 predicted proteins | sample AntDrymUQ3222106_2_FD_129672 | JGI IMG/M metagenome (GOLD analysis project Ga0136617, IMG submission 129672) | Polar desert sand microbial communities from Dry Valleys, Antarctica - metaG UQ322 (21.06) | ecosystem: Environmental > Terrestrial > Soil > Desert | place: Antarctica: Dry Valley... | reverse complement strand
AGCTATCAAGCGCTGGCTGATAAATTCATCAACGACGCGAAAGACATCTCCGGCGACATCGTGCTGCGCGCCGCCAAACGCGGGCGTAACGCAAGTGAATTGATGGGTGTGGTTCTTAGTCGCTTCCTTGTGCATCACGAGCTGGGGCTGAACAGATATTACGGATGGTACTTCTTGGATGATTACGCCAGTTGGCTTGGACAGCGCGAAGAACAGATCGCTGACATCATGGTGTTAAGCCCGGAGGTCACGACTGAAGGAAATCTCAGGCTGGCTGTGGTTGTTACGGAATCCAAATATATTGACGCTTCCGGCTTATCCGCAAAACGCCGCGAGTCTCAGAAGCAACTGCGCGACACCGTGCAGCGGATTAATGAAGCGGTCTTTGGTAATCCCGAACGGCTCGACCGGGAGTTGTGGCTGTCGCGTTTGTCAGATTTGCTTCTCGACGGCGTGCAGTTTCCGGCGAGCGCGAACATTGATTTAGGCAAATGGCGACGCGCAATACGCGACGGTGAGTGCGAAATATCTTTGCGCGGCTACTCGCATGTGTTCGTTTCGGGTCCGAGCGATTCCGGCGATGTGTCGGACTTCGCGCTCGTCGCCGGTGTTGAAGACTCCTTTCAAGAAGTATTCAGCCGCCCGCAAGTGCGCGAACTTGTGCTGCGGTATTTTCGGGATGATGAACCTCTATCGGTTCGTGAGCAGTCCGCCAGAGAAGAGAACAAAAACATCTGGAGCAGTCGTCGCTATCGCAAACCCGCGGGCTTCGCAAAAAGGAAAAGCAAATCCGGTTCAGGAACCCAGCAACAACCAAATAAGGGTGCTGAAGAACGCGAGACACAGCAGCAGAGTCGCGAAACTTTAAGCATCTTGCCACCAACAACCGCGTCGCCAGAAATAATTGCTGAAACAGAAAGCACTCCGGGTTTAGAGGAGTTGACTGAAGCATCAGTCAATAGCGTGGCAGGGCAGTCGCCTGCTTCTTCCACTTCAGGTGAGGAAACAGTTCGCTCTGAAAGCGGCGGAGCAGCGTGGACGTTGCCCTCAATACAGCCGCTCTTGGATTCTTGGTCAGCAGACGAGCAAGATTCAAATGAAGATCAGCAATGGATGAAGCAGTTAGAGAGTCGAATGAAAGCGGCACTTCAGCAGTTCCAACTGCAAGCGAAATTGCTGAAAAGCATACTCACGCCGAACTCCGCGTTACTCAAATATGTCGGCAGCGATAATCTCACCGTTGAGCAAGTTCTTAGACGGCGTTCTGAATTTCTTACAACGCACGGCTTAAACATCATTTCCGTCAGTCCTGAACCGAGCGTAGTCTCGGTTGCCGTCGAACGCCCTCACCGTCGGATCGTTCTATTGCCGGAAGTCTGGCGACGATGGAAGCCGGAATCAGATGGCGGCAATCAAGAAGTGCTTATCGGCGTGCGCGAAGCGGATGGAGAACTCTTATTCTTATCGCCGAGCAAGCATCATGCTCCGCACACGTTGATTGCCGGCTCAACCGGAAGCGGCAAGTCCGTGTTAATGCAAAACATTATTCTGGGAGTCGCCGCAACCAACTCACCCGCCGAAGCGCGAATTGTTCTCATTGATCCGAAGCAAGGAGTTGATTACTTCCAACTAGATGGATTGCCGCATCTGGAGGGCGGAATCATAGATAATCAAGGAGATGCCTTAAATAAACTGCAATCTTTAGTGAGTGAGATGGATAATCGCTACACGAAGTTCAAAGCGGCTCGAGCAAATAATCTCGCTTCCTTTAATCGCAAAGTTGAAGAAGGCGAGCGATTGCCAACGATATGGGTAATTCACGATGAGTTTGCCGAGTGGATGATGGTCGAGGAGTACAAAGAGGAAGTTACTGCACTGGTGGGGCGTCTAGGCGTCAAAGCTCGCGCAGCCGGTCTTTATCTTGTCTTCGCAGCGCAACGACCTGATGCTAACGTGATGCCGATGCAACTTCGCGCGAATTTGGGCAACCGGCTTATTTTGCGAGTTGATTCTGAAGGCACATCTGAAATCGCGCTCGGCGAGCGCGGCGCGGAACGTCTCTTAGGGCGCGGCCATCTACTAGCGAAGCTGGAAGGCACACCGCTCTCATACGCTCAAGTGCCATTCATTGAAGAAGATTTCATGACGAGATTAACTGATGCGATGCGTGACAATGTCAGCGAGGTATAGTTCAATAACATTAAGTCCTCGAGGAATTAATCCGTTATATTCGTGCGCGTGAGAAGGTATAATTTTGCAACCCATAAAGAAGTTGCTCAGTATTTTATGGGTTAGCAAACTTACTTTATACCTCTGTCATTTGAAGTTGCAGAATAGCATTATAAGTTGCATCTAGTAGCTTCTTGCGAGCATCAAGTGCTTCTAATCCAGATTGTAGTGCTTCTTCTCTTTTAGTTGGGTCATTCCCTGTTATTGAATTAAACAATCGAGTACTAAGAGGACCGTGGCTTTCACTATCGAGTTTTATATGTCGTTCAAGGTACCAACGAAAAGTAGCTAGCCTCTTATCATTCAATACTGCATCTGATGTGTTTTCATCTGAATTAGCACCCAGTAGCGTGGTAAACATATTCGGTATGAGTTCTTCACGCCCTATACAAAAGGCTGCTACGCATTGGTGTAAATCTCCAATGGCGAAGTTGATTGTAGTTCTAACGAAGGCCTTTGCCTCTTTCGGAGCACCAGATGCTTCGATGGCGGTCTCGAAATCACCTTCCTCTTGTAAATGTTTAATGAAGGAACCTATGGGATTCGTATCTGCTCCCGCCTCATGCATGGCTCGTAGATAGGTTTCAAAGTGGCTAGCATGGTTGCCGTCCATAGCAATATCTGACTCTTCGCTAGAAACGATTTCGTTGATATAAGCAGCTAAATTACCATCTTTGGGCGGCAGCCAAGGCACACTAACGCAAGTCACTTTCTGCTGAATCGCTTTAACTAAAGACATAAAATCCCAAACACACCATACTTGATAATTCATATAAATCCGAACGTCTTCAATACTGTGCAAGGCGTAGTAGAGTGGATGATTTGCTAACTCTTGCGCTTTACTAACGATAGCCAGTCCTAAAGGATTACGCTCAGATTCAAGGACTGCTGTAATGTTGTTTACTTCTTTCATGTACTCTGCCGCTATTATAAAAGGCAACCTTTCGATGGGATGGCTGAACTGATCTTGCATCCAGCTTCAATTATGATGAAGGTTTTTGCCTTCTTAGTTTCCTTGCTTTATCGTAAGCCTGACTTAGTAACGGGTCAGCAAGTTGTTCCTCAATATCATTAAGAGAAGTTTTCAGTATACGGATCACAAAATCTGCTGCGGTTGATGCCGAAAGGGATTGATCGCCTTCAATGAGTTTGATTGCCGGATGTATTTGTGCGTCTCCATTTGGGTTTTTAGGAGTACGTTTGCATGTGGCTTCTAGCGCAAACTTTAGATATTGAGCGAGCAGACGGGCATACGCACCGCGCAGGTGCGGAAGCCTATTCGCCAAATCTGAAGGGGAGAGACGCGCGAAATCAAAGTCGTCAATAAGTTTGATTAAGCCATCTAAATTGGCAACATTGAACGGACTGTTATCTTGACTTGTTGCAGGAGTCTCAGTCGCCTTTGGGAAGGATGAAGTTTGCCTGTTCTCAGGTAGCTGAATATGTATCGGGTCAAGATATTCTACATGTCGGAAACTACCTACAGCGTTAAATATACAAGACTTTAGTTCTCTGATATTTCCCGGCCAGTCATAATTAAGAAGCTTATGAATCGCTGTTTCTTTAATCTCTCGGTGGAATGTTCCGGGAATTTCTGCTTCCGCCGCACGCACAAATTTCTCAACGAGTAGAGGAATGTCATCCTTCCGCTCTCGTAACGGGGGTAAGAATATAGTACCTCCTTCACGAAGCCGGTCTAATAAGTCTTCCCTGAATCCTCCGCCTCCAAGTGCAGCAGCTTCAATGTCCATATTGGTAGCTGAAATCACTCTTACGTCTAGTTTTATCGGCTTAGTGCCTCCTACAGGTCTAACCTCTCTTTCCTGCAAAAATCTCAGCATACCTGCTTGAACTTCTGTCGGCATATCACCAATTTCGTCCAGAAAAAGATCGCTCCCATCAGCCTTGTTAATTAGTCCTAACTTCTTGTCTCCGGCTCCAGTAAACGCACCTTTCTCATGTCCAAACAGTTCACTGCCATACAAAGAAACATCGAAGTTAGCTGAGTTTACCGTCACAAGGGGATGTGATCTTTGCGGACTTGTCTGATGAATGTAGTCTGCGATGAACTCTTTGCCAGTACCGCGCTCGCCTCTGATTAGAACGTGCTTGCGATGAGCGGCATATCTCCGAGCTGCTCTCAGAGCAAACAAAATTGGTTTGGAAGTGCCGACAATAATTCCGCTAGTGTCTGGGATGATTCCATACTCCCATAAATGTTGTTTCAATAATTCGCGGCTTTGTGAGTCTTCTCGTGGAAGGAAACCCAACGCCCCTAGCTCGGTGAAACGTTCTGCTACTTCTTTTGAGCGGGGTTTGCTGGAAAGAAGAATGACTGGTATATCAGGCATTTCCAAGCGTATCCTCTCAAGAATTTTCAATCCGAAATAATCTTTTTCGTCTCCATCGCTCACCTCAGGCATACCCAGTGTTCGGCGATTGCTTTCTTCAGTAACCTTTCCGGTATAAAAACATAAGTCGAGTAAAACCATTGCCCAACTGGGCATTTTAGGATTAGTGCCAACGGTTTTACTGAACCAGCCTTGGCGAACTATATTCATGGTTCCATCCAAGTCATTTTCAACAACATCCCCAACTTTCGAACATAATGGTCGCTGACCACGATGGAAGACAGCGCGGGCAATCGGATGCTTAATAATTTGCTGTGCTTCCTTGTCACTTTCATCATTAGTAACGTCATCTAATAAATACTGACCACACAGACTGGAGCGCTCTTCGTTACGGCGATCATGGTGAGAACGACCGAACAAATCATCGATTATCAGAATTCTCGGGAGAATTTGTTCGTTGCTCATGCTATGTTCACCTCATCAGGAAAATGCTCAAGACACTTTGCCAATTCGGTGCAATCTTCACGAAAGTTATTGAACGCTTGATAATGAACTTGTAGCGTTTGTGCTGATGTATCAGGCATCAAGCTTTGGAGAAGACTTTGAATTAATTTATAACTTGCATCTGCTGCGTCAATTTTTTGGAGAAGGTCTTCAACCTTTGAGCGAACATCGCAACGCTCAAGCCAAAGCTCATGCACTACGAAAGGCAGCCACGTCTTAGTAAAAGCAGTGCAATTTGAGAGAGGTTGAGCATCGAAAAGTATTGCTGGCGACATTTGTTTCTCAAAATCAATGGCTATATTGAAAACTTCCTTTCTAGCATCTTCCCACATTGGTAATAAGGAAGAAATGAATAGCTTTTCAAATCTAGCATCCTCTATTTCACCATTCAATAAATTGAGCCATTTGCTTAGTGCAATTAAGTAACGATTCTTCAACAAGTCGTGGTTAAAGGCTGCGCGACGTTTTTGCCAAGCCAATGATGAAACATCTGACACTAGCGGTTCCTCAGATGTTCTTTAATTATAAAGTAAACTTCTGCCACAAGATTTGGGTCGGTGATTCTCTGCCCCTTTGTAATAATATCTAGCAGAGCATTAAGTTTTTGAGGTAAGCTGCTACCTCCGCTCAAAGACCACTCATCTTGAAATAACCTGCAAAGGTCACTGCTCTTGATATTGTTTACTCCATTGTTACTTATCGCATTAAAAGGACGGAGCCACCATTCAGACTCTTGGATCTCGTCAGGCTGCACCTTATCAAGTAATTGATTAATTCGATTATCAACAAGACCCATATCCCTTAATGCAGATTCAAACTTAGAACCTTTAGGCGGACATTCTTGACTAGGAGTAGCTGACACAACTAGGTAGCCCTGACATAAAATAAGTATCGCTACCAGATGAGCGGGCGAATCATCTGGTTCAAGCAAAGAAAACTGAGGCTTCCCGGTTTGTTGTAGGTCATCCCAAAAGCGAGCGAAGCATTTCTTAAATGTGATATCCAAGCTTTCTTTAACAACTGGAGCTTTACGTTTATAGACATACGATGAAGTAAATGGGATTTGTACTTCGCCACCAGAAACTAGAATGAGATAGAGGTCACGTCTCTCTGCCGATATAAAAATGTTATCAGCTTCTTCAATAGGTAATTCAGTCAGATGAACTACAACCACACCGTTTCTAGCTTCGTTTCGCCCTTCAAAGAACATACGATTCTCTAAACGCACGGGGGTGAATGCTTGAGGCAGGAGATTATCCCAATCGCGCCTCAGCAGGGGCGGGTGAGGCGGATCAAAGAGATATAAGTTCATAACAACTGCCTTTCACCAAAATCGATAACAATCAATCCTATATAACCATTACCTGCTTCCCGACATTGGACATCAAATTTTTGTGCAGCACTTCTTAAGATAAAGCAGCCTTCTGTCGTTATCCCGCCGGATTCATCGGGGCGCGTTCGTGGCGTCCCGGTTCGTGCAGCTTCGAGCCACCTTTCGGCATTTCCGACATTCCCTTCGAGAACTAAGCGGAATCCATAAGGTAAATCCATGCAAGATTGGAAGTGAAATAATTCGTTCTTTAAGTATCTAAGAGCAAGAAGCACTTTCCACGGGTTTGAGGTTGTGATTTCACGCCTTGATGCCAATATAGTCGAATCGTGTCCTGTAATCTCGCCCTCGCAGACTACCGCCAATAGCAGCGACCGGTGAAGTGCAGTATGAGATACCGCCTTCAGACAAGACAATTGCCAGCAATCGAGTGGAGATGACGAAAGCTCGTCCTGAAGACCCATAGAAATGCCATAAGCCTTCAGGTATTCGGAGATTACCTCATTCATGTGGGGATAACATCTTTGAAAATCTTCCTGCCGGTTATCCCAAACGGAAAGATTATGCAGATCATTTTTGGTGCCGCTAGGAAACAAGCCTTCTTTATCTCGCCCGTCAATATGCGAATGCCATTCTTCCCTACAAACAGAACTCACTAAACTGTCCCATGCGTCTTGATAGGGTTTGTATTTATCAGGAAATACACTCTTGTAATCTTGAAGAGCTTGAGAAAGAATTTGTGAAGCGCGTCTTTCATTAGACGAAATCGAAAAGCCTCCATGAGCAGGGCGTATATCAACATCTTGTTCGCGGCCAGCTTCCGAAACAATGGTTACCAGCTCGTCAACTAATTCGCCTCCTCCTACCCCGCCGGTGGAGTTAAGCACGATCAACGTGCGCTTGACATTGGCATATTTGATTAACGCAACCGCTAATGCAAAGCCATCAATTTGGTCACTAGGAACACTATCGGGAATTTGATATTCCTTCTTAAGAGACAATGCTACCTCACCATTAAATCCGTATCGCAAATCAATAATTACTATGGCTTCTCCTTCAAGTGTTTTTGCAGAATTGAAAATAGATTTATAGTTAAGAATTGTGATCGGCAGCGAAAGGTGTTTATCCAAAGAGACTTCTGACAGCGTACCATTACTATTAATAACCGCTTCTACATTCTCTATGGCTGTTGGATTGTCGTCGAAGACTATTACTCTCATTTTTTGTTCTCCGATTTATAGCGACAAGCAAATTCTCGGCGATAAAGTCCCACCTCCTGTTGTATATCAATCAGTGTGCCATCTAGCTTCTCAAGGCACATTTTGATTACCTGTTCAGTTGAAAACTTGGTGTCTCCATCATCAATTAATTTGATTCCGCTTGACATCTTATTCAAAGTATTTACAAGCGCCTCTGCGTCTCCTGCTGGCATCCCATTCCTCTGTAGTTCCTCTGAGAGGTTTTGGGGAGTCTGCTGTTTGGCATTGGTAATCTTGAATCTAAAGTAATCAGGTTTTTCTAAAGCTTCTATCTCGACCTTTAAAGGTTTTAACAAATCTCCATACCGCACGGAGTCTTTGAAAATAGCAACAAACAAGCGAGCGAGTTCTATGAAATCTTTATCCGTGCGTTGCATGGTAGGGAAGGGAGGAGGTAGCGGATATATTTCAAGTCTATGTTGAGCAAATATGTTTAAAAGTAGCGTACGCTCTTTTCTAAATCTCTCAAGAAACTGTATCTGTTTTGCATTTTCGTGTTTTAAGGCATGTGGCTCAACTGCCCGATGAGCGTAAGAGAGACAAGTGCGGAGAAAATTATCTAGGGTGACATCTTGATCCTCATCATTTAGGTCTAATTCCCCTGAGTTATCAAGCATACACCACAGACTAATGAGCCTACTTGTATTTTGGATTACTTCATAGAACGGAACTATTGCTAGATCATTAACAAGCCACTCATACTGAGGAATTATTCGAATCTGTCCAAGTTTATTTGGCTGGTTCTCATCCGGTTGAGCGACTTGCACATCGAAAAGTTTATCTGCAGCTATTACCCAACGGTCAGATAGCGCATCTGATATTTGTTTGATTTCATGCCCAAATGCTCTACTTGTGTTCTTTTGCCCTCCGCGTCCTGTATCTAGTGCGACCTCGACAGATCGCAACTGCCCATAAACGGACTCCAACCATGGCTTAATTAAGTGAATGCAATATGCGGGGATTTTTCTATTTGTATATAAGTTTATGGTGCCAATGTCTGGTTTTATGTGGTGCGCGCCCTTTATCTCTATTCCGCGCGCAAGACCAAAGACATAGTAAAAAGAGAACTTCTGCTGTAAGAAATCATCTTCAAAGCACTTGATGACCTCGATGCCTTTCTTAACGGATACGGCGAGTTGGGAAAATCCTGCATCTTCTAGTTCTCTGCAACAAGCAAAGATATATTCAGCGAATTTGTCTCCATGTGCTTCAGTCCTTGAAATTTCTATACCGTTGCTCGGATTAACAATTTTCGGCAAACCTTGAAAAATCGAGACAAGCACAAGCGAAAATGCTTTGCTGGCGGCTGACTCAAGACTGTTATAGGGTTCGCCTTCCGTTAGGCTTTCTTGAATAGTTAGAACATTTTGTTGATTTACTGGCTGGAAAGGCGGGAAAGGGTATCGGGGTTCTCCGATTTTTTCATTCTTATACTTGATGAAGTCATCAGAGTTCAGAGCATGAGCTATATCAGTCAAAATATGGGCTGGGTTATTTTCACTATTTACGCATATGTGAAAAATACCTTGCTCAATATTTGAGCAGTCTCGACTAATAGATGCATCTTTGCACTCAATTTCTATGGCTACTAAAGGTTCGTCCCGATCCTTTGAAGAGTAGAATCTTTTGTTTAATGCGAACCACTTCGTGAATCCAAATAACTCAAGTTCATCAAATTTCTTTTCATAAAGTAGGTACATCCAAATTGAAAGGGGAAAATTGAAAAAGCGGTCGTCAACATTATCGTGGATGCCGCAGCCTCTTTTCTCGTTTATGATGGCTTTATATAAATCTTCCGTGCTCATGTTCATTACTTCGGAAGAACTCAACTGTGTTGTTGTATCCAATCTGCCCGGATTCTCTGATGCATACCTTTGATACCCCGGCCAGAGGAAGAAATCTCTATCACCTTTTGCGCTGGCGTAAGGTTCAATGACACCAATCCTGCTATCCTCAATGTCCCATATATTATTGAGCAACCCATGCAGGCAAGAAGATAGTTTTTCACATATTTCGGTCGTTAACTCCTTAAAATTCTGGTCAAACTCTAAGTTCTTCTCTTCGTCTTCAAGGTATTTTTGAATAGTATTTCTACAGTCAACACGGGTCTTTTGAAGTAAAGCTGACCATTCGATAAACTTATCTTCCATTGATTCCTCAATCTTCCGTTGCGAACGATAAGTCATGACTTGAATAAACCTTGCTTCTAACTTGCAGAAATCATCAAAGAGAGAAAAGTATTTAGCCTTTTACTTTTAGGGGCAACTAGAATTTCCGGCCCGCCAGATTCAACTACCTCTCCTTTATCCATAAACAAAACTTGATCCGCACTTTGCCTTGCGAAACCGATTAAGTGAGTAACCAATAATATCCCTGTTCCTTGATCTCTCAGCAACTTGAGATGGTTCAGTAAAGCACTGATGTACTCGACATCGAGTGCTGATGTAATCTCGTCAAGAAGCAAGAATTTAGGATGTAATGCTAAAGCCCGGACAATGGCTGCCCTTTGCCGCTGGCCAAGGGAGACTTGGTTAGGAAAACGATCCGTGAATTCTACTAAATCAAAGATTTCTAATAACTCTTCTACTCTCCCAGATACATCACCTCCATTCTGTTGTATTGGAAGGGTGATATTCTGACGAATCGTGAGATGAGGCCATAGGAAAAGTTGTTGAAAGACGGTGGTCAACTTGGGCCAAGGCAAGGGTAAATTTCTTTTACCCCTTGATGGAAATATGTATTTAGTGTCGTCAATTCTTATCGTCCCGCTATCTGGTGGATCAAGTAATGAGAGAGCTTTTAACAATGTGCTTTTGCCACTACCGCTCGGACCTATAAGAGTGGTTATCTTTGCAGGCTCAATTTGAATATAAATATTCTTTAAAGCTTGTCTAGTTCCGTAATACTTATTTATTCCGTCACCTATTAACATGGTCTTGTTGTTGTGCTGCTCGCTTCATCTAGCTTTCAGACAAATCACGGGTAAAGCGCATCCGTAACCAGTAAGCAGCCCCATACATCGGAAGGCATACTGCCATGAAAAATACTGCTAGAGCCGTGTATATCTGAATGGGTCGGTAAATTTGTGAATTAATTCTTTGCGCCACGCGAAATATCTCATCTACTGAGATAAGACTCGAAAAGAGAGTGGCTTGAAGCATAGTCACCTGAATTATGAGTAGCCCGGGTAGAATCTGCCTTAAAATTATTGGTGATTGTATTTTCAAAGCAGTTTGACGACTTGATAATCCACATACCTTAGCTGCCCATATATACTGCAAAGGAAAGTCAATTATTGCGCCACGAACAAGGTCTGCAACCAAGAATAAGTTGATGATAGAGAGTGCCGTAGCGGCAGTAATAAATGGATCAATAACTACGCCCAGCATCATTTGGAGTGGGTAATGCGCCCAGAACAAAAAAATTAAAATAGGAACGCCAGATAACATTACAGAAATAGCTTTAGATGGTATTCCTATCGTCAGTTTTAATTTTGCTCCTAAAAAACCTAATAACGATCCGCCAATTAATCCTACAGGCCAGATGATTAGGCAAAGGAGCAGGGTTACTTGAAGCCCTTGCAGCAGATCTTTGCCGTATATTCGTATGATATCAAGCGTTGTGAACACTATCTTTCACCCTCGATGTATGATGGTCTTCGGAAATGCGTTGCAGAGGAGAGAATTGATTAAGACCAGTCCTCCCCTCTGCAAACTTTTTGATCTCTAGTCCATTAAGGGCTAGGCGATGGTGAAGGCGGGCCTTCAAGAACATAAGGGCGTGATACACTGTAAAACGATCCGGGTCCGGGTTCGTACCTTCTTAATAACTGATCTATAAAACCACTGCTTTGTAAGTCTTGTAGAGCCACGTCAATCATTTGTCTTAGTTGTGGCTCGTTTTTCCTCATCATATAAACATTGGCGAAAATTCTAATCGGTTGATTTAAGGAAATATTCTTGATGGTGTTTGGATTGTTCTGCAAAAAGGCTAAAGCCCTAGCTGGCTCCGCGAAAAATACGTCAACTCTATTTTGAACAAGGTCAAGAAACAGTTGGGACTCAGAGGTGAGATCAGGATATGTTACGAGCTGCGCGTTGGGAAATTGTGTGCGCGCTATAGCCATAGGCGTGGAGCCATCTATAGCAGCTATGCGTACATTGGGCGAGTTTATTGATGCCCAATTATTATTGCTGTTAAAACGATTTTCATTTTGGCGTGCCCATATATGAACACCACTAAAATAAATAGGAGCGGATAATGTGGCTAATTTTCCGCGTGCCGGATTAGCCCAAGACGGAGAGCCTATGATGTCATACCTCCCTGCATCTAACCCCTGAATCGCTGTGCCCCACCCCACTTCTTCGGTGTACTGGATATTAAGATTTGTGTTTTGTGCAATTCTTTCCAGCGTCTCAATAGCAATGCCGGTTAATTGACCGGTATTAGCATCTTTGTATCCACCGGGAGGATAATTGATGTATGCGACGCGCAGAGTTCCTGTCCTCAAAACACGGTCGTAAACCGATTCCTCATTGTTGGTTATGTTTCGGTTGCAACCAGATAGAAAGAAAACGAGTACAAGGGCTACGGAGATCAGCCGGTGAGCCTGCCTAATTTTGCTATACATAAGTTAAACTCCTTTTCGGGAATACAAGTTGATCCCGTTTTGATAGGGGCAATGCTCATGCCACTTTGGGTTCATCCAAGGTCAGAAATTTGTATTCCTGCTCCTTCTAGCCTAAATACTAAGGTTTTGAGATTATTTTGTTTGCCTCTCCAAACTAAATTAATGGGTGGTATTTGGGTTTCTCAATTGTGAAAGAAACATTATTGGTATGACAAGTATCAATAACGCTACCACGAGTATCAAACCTGATTCTCTTGACCTTTTTGAGGTTATATTAGGCAGTTATCCAGCGAGAGGAGGCTTTCTTAATGTCGCTTACATGGTCAAACTCGCCTGCGGCAGAGGCAATTGCCAATGTGCTTGAGTCCATTCATCCTGAAGGTGTCGCGCGTAGGCTTCCAGAGGCGGTCGGGATAAATCGGGAACAAAGAAAAAAATTCCTTGTTCTCTCATACCGAGAGGACTTCAGTCGACTATGGCAGTTCGATAAAGATTTGCTGAATTGGGCAGCAGACCGGACGTGCTCAATAATTTTGGTCTGGGACGGAATGCCACAAGAGGACGGCATTGAAGCATTCGATATAAAAAGCCATTTAACAGCATTTGACTGGGTGGTTGCGTTATCACTTACCTCAATCAAGTTGCGACAACCGAAGAAACAGGCTGAAAGAATAGTTATAAATATACCAATGGGTCGCATCTACATAGCAGACCTCGAATCGCAAAATCATCAAAGTGCGTATGGCGTACAAATCTTTCAACGCTTACAGCAAAATTCTTCGCCTCTGCTGTCGTGGTTGAGCGTTCTGCGCTCGGCAGACATCAATATTAACGAGATCATCAATGGCGCTCTTAACGGAAACCAGCCCTACATTGATACCGAATTCATTCGTAATCTTTGGTCTATATCGCTAATACGTCCATCTAGTGATCGGCATGCAATAGCTAATCTAATAGGGCCGCGAGTCCTTCTTGCTGGCATGGGCGCGAAGGTTCAGTACAAAACTAAAACAAGTCTTGTTAAGGCATTAGATACCCTTATGCAATCTGTTGAACTTAGTCCAAGTCCAACAGATGATTTTAAAGGACCTTGGTTCAAAGATTCAGATTGGAAGGATCATGTTGATAAGTTTGTCGTAATCGATGATATGAGCGAGTTGGGCTGGAGCCAATTTATCAAAACCGCATTAGGGCTTCGGCCAGAGGAAGGTGATCGAAGACTCGAAATCTTCTTTAATGTAGAAGAAAGGCGTTTTGGTAGTAGTAGCAACCAATCTCTTCTTAATTTGCTTGTGAGAACAAAACAAGGCGTTGCTAAGTTAAATATTGGTGGTGGTGTTAGCCTTTGTGGTTCAAAGAGAGAAGTATTGTTTCTAGATCTAAGATTGTTTTCAGGTCAGAAGGCTTCCGACGAATATGCTTTTTTTGCGCAACTTCTTGAATTAGCTAAAACAGTACCTGTTGATCGGAATGACCTACCTTGGAGTGGTATTACCGAGTCTGAGATTAAAGCAGTCTCACAATGCATCAAAAAACAAACAAGAGAGCAGTCTGATTATTTCGTGGCGCTCACTTTACTTCCGCGATTATTAGCACTGGTTGATCCAACGCTTCCTATTATTCTGTTCTCGTCTACAGGACGTAAAGAAATTGCAGCCTTATTACGTCCGTATGGGAATATCATTCTGGACTTCGACAAGCCACGATTTTTCGGAGATTCAATATCCTTTGTTTTAGCAGATACGCGGGATAAGTTTGTTAAATCTCTAAAGCAAGCAGTTAAGATCGTTAAAGGGCGTTCAGTTTACCAATCATTGCTTTCAAGCACACAACAGCCTGTCCTGAAAACTAAGACTCATAATCAACAAATCGGGATTACTAAAGAATCAATAGCAGAGATATACATCGAAGAGTCCGGCACAAGCATTTTTTCTGTAGGCGGCATGATGCTCATTTATCCTGACGCGGATGCAGTAGGTAAGTTAGATGAAGCCTTGAAAAAACAAGATCTGATTTGGGGCCTTGCAGAAGGGCATAGGCCTTTACAGTTTACGGATAGACCACCCAAAAACTATTTGAAGAAAAAACCGACTGGGTATGAATCTGATCTAAAGAAAATTGACGCTATATTCAACAGTTTGAATATTCACATTTCTGCCTTCTCTCTCATTAATCAAGTATCTAAAGCATCAAGTAATTCCAATCTTTCTCCGCTCTTACGCGAGGAATCTGTTGATAACTTGTATCGGAATATGTTGGCTGAGGTTTTAGAAGCTACACTCTTTGAACTCAAGAAGATGTTGAGTCCCTCGTCATCTTCTATCTCTATTGATGTTGCAACGCGAATCGTCAAGCTCTCTGATAAGAAGAAGCTTGAGGGGTTGACCAAAGAATTCGGAATCAGGCCCAGACCGAGTAATGATGGGTTTTATTCTCTTAGTCCGAATGATGTATACCCTATAGTCACAAGGGTGCTTGCATCACGCCGTAAATCTGCCAAAGGATTGTCACCAAAACGAGCCCGTGGCGTGACTCTCTACGACCATGAAACCCTTAATGACATGCTAAGGAATGGTAAAACTCAGATATACGAGCGCATCATAACTGAACAAAAACAGCCTAGGCCGCAACAAGTTCATTACCTTGCTGACTGGCTGACTCGCTTTGCGGTTGGTGGGGTTGCTAATCTCCCCTCAACAGCAAGACTATGGTTTGAAAATGGCTTTCTTCAGGAGCGAAACCAAGAATTCTATCATTGGCTTAAAGCAGGAAGAGAATCAGACAACGGAAACTTGGTTGAGGCAATGATTGAAGCATCGAAAGCGAAAACTTTTGAGTCCCGGCGGAAATCAAAGGAATGTGACTTCGGCAGGTGGGTCAAAGAAAAAATTGGAAATCGGGTAAGAAGTCTAAAAGGAGCAGATTTCTTAGAATTGTGTGATCGATTATAAAAAGAACTTCAGGGAAGTTTCGATTTCCCGATCCAATTCCAGATGTTCTACAACATAAGTCCTTTCTTAGTGGCTACTCGTAAAGTTCGAGCAAGTATTGATGCAGGGATAAAGTTTAGGACCCACAAAGCCTCATAATACGTAAAAATGAAATGATTGGTGCAGTGCAGAGAAATATCAAGCATGCAAGGATAAAAATCCTACTCGGTCTTGTAGAGGTCAGGGTGAATACAGAACCGCGCATCGTTTTGAACGCTTTCAAATAACCCGCATGACTCACCGTAGAAGCGAAACGCTTTCAAAGGTATTGAGAAGTATGCAATTTGTAGCCGCAAACCCTCTGTGTCAGCACGGTCAAATTTTGTATCGGCTTCAAGATTAAGGACACTGAACACATCATCGAGCATGGCTTTAATTGCCGTGTTTGAACTTGGCAGCGCACTCGATGCGTAGCTGACCGAAATAAACCTTTGTAAGTCGAGGTAATTCTCATAGCCTGTTTCGAGGAAGCCTAGTGAAGCAGTCATTTTAAAGGCATTACGAACTTTGCTCTGAAAATTCTCATCAAACGAATGCAAAGAGGCAATTGCATCGGCAATTGTGAAATCTTTTAGTCGGTCGCATATTGCATCATGGATGATCTGCTGCATCTCGGCAAGAACTGTAGAAGTAATAACACCTTGGGCAGATGCTACAATTGTTCGGCACTGCTCTTTATGAAGCAAGATTTGATTCGCGCAGCCAGCATTGGAGCTACCAAACATATAATCCATAGTTGCCTTAGTAAGAGACGAATCATTTAGCAGCATCTCGCCACCAGCGATTCCATAATCTCTCGTTCCTTCGGCTTCGTGAGCGGCAGTTAGTGCCTTCTGCTGTTCATCACGCAGAACAGAAAGGGTATTTTCATCAACCATGATCTCACGGTTAAGATCGGCAACAACTTCACCTAGCAAAATCAACTCGGCGTTCAACGCCCGAAGCTCTAACTCGACTTTTAATAATTCCTTCTCAGCAACATGAGAGGGTCGAGAGGGAGGCACCACAGTCGCTGAAGTTGCTTGCGAATTAAATTGATGTTTGAGGTTATCAAATTTTTGCCGCAGCCATTGCAGCCGTCCAGACTCAGGCGTAGCAGGTTGCTGCTGCGCCGCAGTTGAAGCGTTGTTGGCGTTCAGACGGTTTTGTAGCGTAGTCCTGCGGCTTGAGCAATCGCTAACCTTAGTGCTGACTGCTGCAAGCAGATGAGTGAGTTCTTCGACGATGTACCCTAATGATTCAATGTGTGAGCCGATTGATCCAGCGTCCTCTAAATCATCGAGAAGTCCCTCCCCGATTTGTCGAGCTTCATCTAACAACCGTTCCTGTGATAACAGTTGTGATGCGACCCTTCCGAGTTCCCTTCGGGCAGTTTCGAGATCGCGCCCTCTAAGCACTCGAAGAAGGTAATCGTCGGCGCGTCTGCCGCCGTCGTATAACAGTTGCTCACCACGCGCGGTCACGGTAAATGTCGCGTCGGTCGCAGGTATGATCCTCTGTCTTTGCAAAATGGCTTGCGTCGATGGCGCATTCATGTCTTGTGCGATCAGCAACTCAAAGACAGAAGCAAGCACGTTATAGGTGACAGCGGTGATGAGATTTTCGCGTCTAAAGCGGATGCAGAAGCTTTGTGATTTGTTGACCAGCAGATCGCCCATGTAATCACTATTATTTGATGCTTGCACTTTAGGATATTTGCCATTAGGTGAGGCAGTTTCATTGTGATAAGCAGTGATATTTTCAGTTGACATATCTATCTTCTTCCTCCAGCCACTGCAGTTAAAAGTGTTTGCGCGGAAGCACTACGAGCAAGGCTATTAGCGTTAGAGAGCACCCGACGCAAATCGGCGGCTGAGGCACTCAAAGTAGTATCAACAATAGCTTGGCTCACTCGGTTGAGAAAACAACTATAAACGTCGGCGTCAGTTGGCTGAGGCTCGTGGATATATAAGTAGTTGTAAATCTCGCTGGTATGTCGCGGTCTTAAAGTGATATTGCCATCGGGAAAGGGAATGTCTAGTGAGCGACTACTGTTCTTCATCACGGCTAAGTCGCGCAAGACGGAAAGTGATTTGATTCGCTGTTCGAGAGCTTCAGCTTCATTTTGCGCTGCGTGAAAGCCGGGCAATAGGAAGTGGAGATGCAATTTAACTTGTGGCCTGATGTCTTCAATCTCCCTAGCAAGAAGCGCAAGCATCAGCACAAGAATGCCGCTTGCCTGACCGCCAGCACCGCTAGCGCACACATCAATACGATAACCATCTTCGTTCAATGGCAGTCCGCAACCGATTAGCGTCTGCCACGCTTTACTGCGCGGAAGATTACGCATCGAATCAAGGGTGAGCGTAATTTGACGCCGGATGAGTTGAACATTTATCAAACCATTGATGTAGCCATAGAAGCGGCACCCTTCAGCTTCAGAGTCGCTAGCTTTTCCGGTAAGCAGTTCCACTTCGGTTGCTTGCGCGGTGAGATGAGCGAACGGCTCGCTGTCAATCTTTTCAATGATTTCTCTGCCAGATGCTGATGTGAGTTTTTTGTAGGACGCAGGCGTCTCAATAATTTCAGGAGCTTCACCTGCGAAGGGAGCATCAAGGGTCGCGCTCTCGCGGTCATCAGAGTCGAACACAGTGACAGAAAAGAATTTCCGCAGTGCCGCTTTCGTTAATGGGAGGTTTGTGTTGGCTACATTTAACAGATCACTCGTTCTCACAACCCGCCGGTCGCGGATTAAGATCGCTAAGTCACCACCTGCCCCGCCTGCGCCAAAAATGAGCGAGCGCTCAAACTTCATGTTGGCTAATTTATCTTTAAGCGACATGCGTAGTTGTTCTCCTTAAGATCGCGGAGAGTTCATCCGCGATACTCCACGTCGCAATCTTCGTTCCCCAAGCACGCCGTACACACTGTCCGTCATGATTGGTGCCGGAGAAGGATGAGTTTCCGTATCGCCGTTCATGCCGAGCGATTTCAAGTACGACTCATCGGTGATAAGCGGAAGGATTTCAAGATTCCCGATAACCAATTCGTCGTCATCACTTAGAGCAAAGGCAAATGGTGCATCTTGGTCGTTGAGACGCACATCGTCCACTGCCCCATTAAGATGTGGGCGCAGGCGGAATATTTTGAGTGTTTCGCCGTCGAATCTGACTTCGATGCATTGTTGCTGCTTCAGATTCTTGAAGGCGAGATCGGCATCGAATGCCGAGTTACCGATGAGCAAATTGTCGCCAGCCCTCATAACTGTTCGCTTCATCGCTGCCCCGCTAGAAGTGACATTGTCACCTCTGAATTCAAGTAGTGCGACAGGCTCGGGCGCACGCTCAAGTTCAGGAGACTTAATATCTTCCGCAAGCATGATGTTAGCGGGCGTATCAATATTGCTATCGTCGGTAGCAGTCTTCTTCTTCCGGTTGCGTTGGGCGAAAAAAGCACCCGTCCCTAAGATTATGAGGGCGAGCAATCCAACGATAATTAACGCTCGTCTGTAAGAAGAAATTGCGGGAGTTTCTATGACGGATTGATTGCTCGGAAATGCGTTTGGAGTTGGACTAACGAACTGTTCTCTGATTTCCGCGGACAAGCTATTACGCATCGCAGCCTCTGCTTCTGACCAGCTTGCGAGCGTATAGACGCTCACGTTAGACGGTAGTGAACCAACGCCAGCCATCGGTTGATTGTTAACGTTGATGATATGCACACGCACGTTTGGGCGTTGCGTAAATTCACGCTGCAAGATCGTGGCAAAGTCCGCTCTGTCTTGGAAGTTGTTTGGCAGTTCGACCCTTCCATCGGTAAGGTAAAGAATTAGAGCGCGGTTTGTCTGCGCCTCTTGAAGAAGCGCAAGTGCCGAATCAGTGCCACGCCCGAGGTCTGAATAGCTGCTGGTGGCATCCAAAGAGTTGATGGAAGCAATGGCGTCCGCTCGCTGTGTGTAGAGGTGTTTTTCCGCTTGCGCTCCGACGGCAACGATGCCGAACAAAGCATTGTCTGGAGCCGCATTACACGCTTGTTCGGCGACGCTTCGCATCTGTCTCAAATATCTTCTAACCGATCTTGAAACATCTATGACGAGGATGACCGCCGGTCGCTGATAGGCTACGCCGTCTGCTGTCACGCTGGACGCTGCCCTCGTTTGCGCCGGAGGTTGGGTTTCGCGCTCTAACTGGACAGCACTCGACGAAACCGTCGGAGTGGCTTGAATCGTAGCCGACCGAGCAACGCTCGATTGAGCTTCTACACTAACGGTAGTTAGCGAAGTTACGATTAGTGCAAGTAGGATGATGCGCTTCATGTATGACTGTCTCCTTCAGTTATAGTCAGTTGCTCCCTTTAGACATTGCTCTAATTTAGAGCTGCCCTTTACCCTGTGAAGCAGCTTGTTCGTTAGTTACTTCCAAGCAGGCGCAAACTCCGGTCGCTCACGCATCAAGTTTCTAAGAAGCGTTCCAAGCAAAGGCAGTGCCAACGCTCCGCCCGTAATTCTTAAGTCTCTATTTGAGTTGCGCCTTCCAATCCAAAGCAGCATCGTTAGCTCGCGCGTCAACAAGGCTGCGAGAGAATCTTGGCTCGACCCCGTCTTAGCCCGCGCTACGTTGCTTAAATCGGAGGCAGCGCGCATTCCAGTTCCGCGCGTCAGACAGGCACGCATACCTTCTAATACCAACTCACAAGCCGCTGCATTAAAGACTCGATTTCGACGAATCGGAATCTCCGTTACATGCCCATCTTTATGCGTAGTGATCGTTGCGATGAAGCGAGGAGCGACGCGGTGGCCGCCATTTGGAAGCGAGGTGAAGGCGGACGCAAGGTTCAACAAAGGCGGCGTCCATCGCCCTAAAGCCATCAGGTTGACGTTGGCTCCATCCATTGGCAAATCCAAAGCTTGAAGTTGTCGTCGCAGCAAGCGTTGATCGAAGCGGTGATAGGCTTTGAGCATCGCAACATTGCTCGAAAGCGCGATGGCATCAACAATAGTCAACGGTTCATGCGTGTAGTTACCGCCATAGTTTTGAGCCGTGTATTCGCCGGAATGGTCTAAGCGTGAAAACGTCGCTGGCTCGTCAAGGAATGTGTCCGCTGGTGAGATCGCGCCGGAGTCCAAACCGAAGGCATAGAATAAAGGCTTGGGAATCGAGCCAACATCTCTGGTGCGCGTGCGACAGTTATCAAGTTCCGAATGCTCTTGACTCGTCGGTATATACCCCAAGACATTGCCGGTCGAATTGTTGAGGCACACGAAGCCTATGTCCGCATCTCGCGGCAACTGGTTCCTTCGCACTCTTTGACGCACAACATCTCTAACGTATCTCTCGGCGAGTGCTTGTATGATCGGGTCAACCGTCAACGTGACTTCTCGCACACTCGTCATCGTCTGAAGTTCACTTTCATCGCGCCGATTAGCGATTGAGAGCGATACGAGAGAAGCTGCCGTTAAAGATGAGATGAATGTTCGTCTGTTCATTCGCTTACTCCGTGCGTGCTGTTCGCTGCTCTAATGAGCAACTCAGACCGATTCAAATTCGGTTCCACACGAATCTCAGTTCTAACTGCCGCTTGGTATTCTTGTTCAGTGATGTGACCGAGTTCACGCATCTTCATTAAGACTAAATTCCGGCGTTCCAGCGCGGCTTGCGGATGAGTACGAGGGTTGAACGCCGAAGGTGATTTCAGAAGGGCGGCGAGCATTGCTGCCTGCTCAATCGTGAGTTGACGCAGGTCAGAGACGCCGAAGAAGTTATAAGCGGCATCTGCAATGCCGCGCCGGTTGCCGTTTATTTGGCAAAGATTGGCGTATAACGCGAGCATCTCGTCCGGGTCGGTTATTCTTTGCTCAAGGCGAAAAGCGAGCAGCGTTTGCACGTCCTTATCTTCCAGTCCAACTCGCTGCAAACCCATGAGCATCTTGGCAACTTGGAGTTGTATCGTGCTGCCGCCTTGCCTGCGCCGGCGCACGACGGTCATCACGATTGCACGCATCGTAGCTACAAAATCAACCGGACCCTCGAACCGGAAAAGATAGCGTTCATCCTCGATGCTAAGAATCGCGTACCTCAAACGAGATTGGCTGATCTCTTCAGCGCTAACCATGCGCCCTTCAGCGTTATAAATGTGGTTTCCATCTTGGGTGCGGTAAACCAAGTGGTCTTCATGGGGCAGGAAGTTTGCGACGCCTTCGTTGATAATCTTATCGTATTTAGGTTGACTAGCCATCGCGCTCACGACCATTACCGAGCAGAAAAAGATGATTGCAGCCGCGAGTACAAACGCCAACAACAAGGCGACCTTACTCCAACCGCGCTTACGCAACCACGCGCAGATACGCCAGCACCACCAAACGAGTACGGCGATGAAACAGACGACGGCGGCTGCCAACGCCCCAATCGAAGCCCACGCAAGACCGTTGATAATCGTCCGGTAAAATGCCGCCGAACCCGCAACGGCGATAACAATCAACGGAAGCCATTTGCTAAAATCACTCTTCTGAGTTGGAGAGGATGCCGGAGCATTCCAACCATTACCTTCACCACCGAGATATTCGTCAAAAATATCTGACTTGAATTCATGATCGGGTTCATTTGAATCGTCCAGCCAAGCTGAAGGCTGGGAGGAATGTTCGGCAGGGCGCGGATCAGAGCCTCTGCGCCGTAATCTTCTCGGATTCGTTGGGTATTTATCTTGCTGCTGCATGTGCCACTCGCTTACGCCTGTGCCGAACGATTAAGGTCGGCACGCTAAAATTAAACTGATAAGCAAAAAGAACAACGGACGCAGACCGTAAGAACAATCTTTGTGCCGCAACAGAAAATAAAAAGAGTTCTCGTTATAAAGAAGGTCTGGCAGTTCTTTCCGTCTGTAACAACATTGAATTGCTACTAAAAATATCAAGTCTGCTATTTCAAGTAGGCGATTGAAGTCGGTGAGGGTGCCAGTGTCTAAAGCAGAAGAATGTAAAGGTTGTCGCACGGACAAAACGAGCGGCAGATTAAATCCGCGATTGAGGTAATAGAATAATAGGAAAAGTTAAGAAAAACCTGAGATCAAACATGCAGTTTCAGTAATTTCTAGCTTGGATCTGCGTTCGAGGCATAGTTGTTGCTCCCTCCATATCAGAGGAAAGGAGGAACGTTATGGGCGCCTAAAAAAATATTGCCGCGTGAGGGATCCCTCACGCGGCATAGCTTTTTCATACTCCCGAATTGTTAAAGGGAACTAAGTTCGACTTCTCAAACGATTTTGGCAACCTACCACGACCCCATTCAAGTTTTCGCGCCGCTCGAAGTTATTGAACGGCTGATTGAACTTCGTGCCGATATGGGCTTTGCGCCGACGATTTTCCTCTTTTCAGCCAATGATCTTGCAACGCATTTAGATGCCTATGGCTTTGACGTATTCGCGTTGGGCAGTTTCGCCGCCGAATTCCGTTTAGGAAACTACCGCGCTCCTCTTGTGCCGGGCGGCGATCATGCTCACAGCCTGACAACAGCGCACTGAAGCCGAATTAAGGAGCTATTAGGGCAGCGCGACAATTAGAATGCAAAAAACTCCGCGAAACATTTTGACGCTACGGAACGAGAAAGGCGGAAAACCGTTTGTCGCGTTTGCGGGAATCTCTTTGCATAGCATCCTTTCACCTACGCTATTTAGAGAAGTTACTGACTTACGCGGAGGGTATGGCACAGCCCCCGACATCTTTGCTGCTTGCCATAAGCAATGGATTGACTTGACGGTGACATTAGCGAACATGCCAGAAACGATAGAAATTTTTCTGGTCGTGCGTTGCAACTCAAAACGCAGTTCAACCGATGCTGGTCTTACGTTTCTTGCTGTCGGTCGCGGTGAATCTGAGTCGAATGCTCAAGTTCGTTGCATACACGTAAGCGATGTCTTGTGGACTATCTTAACTTCTAACCTCAACTACGCAGAGTTCGCTCCGATCTCCGAGTTGAACGCGCTCAAGAAAGTTGTTGCGTATCTACAATCGCCATACGTCGTTGATGTGCGACGACGAACAGAAAAATTGCGCGCCGGTCATGGTCAGATAGAGCGCTCACCAATCGGTTTCGGGTCGCCAAGTTATCTCAACGAGGTGGAGCAATTCGGTTCTCGTTCTAAATCTGACGATAATGATGCAATCTCAATTGAACATCTCTATGCGTGGACACCTGCCGCTGATTCGTGGCAACGAATGTTTGAGGCTCTTGCTGGAACGGAACAGCCTGCCGCGCTAGTCGCGCATGTGCAATCTCATGAACGCGCCCCGCAAAGATGCATTGAGCAGGTACGGGAAGCGATGGCGGCGGCAGAGAAAATAGCTACCGCCAGAGTCGAACAAAAGGTAGAGACACTCTTCTGCTTGCAGGGGGACATGCTACGTCACGAGACGCTGCGTCGCCTCTCAATTCTTGAAGGGCGAGTGCTTGCCGCGCGAATCTTTATCGCTTCCTCTTGCCAGCCGCCGCCGGCTCTCGTTGCTACAGTCGTCGGATGTCTTGATGGCAACGCTTCGTTCTCAACACATTCCGGCACCGAAGCGATGTTTCGCGGCGGAGCAACACTCACGCCCGCAAATGCTGCCGAGATGCTTGTGCCGCTAAATGAGCCGAGTATGGATTTGCTCTTTAGCCCGGAGGAAGCGAGCGCCTTTTTACGCACACCTCTTCCTACGGATACAGAGCTGCCCGGCATCCAGATTGTTCGCGCTCGCACTGCGCCCATGACAGGACGTTCGGGCGGTGGCGTTCCACTCGGCGGCAACCTTCATCGGGGTTCCAATTTACCGGTCGCACTCGATGATAGCGTGCGCTTCCGGCACACCTACATCGTAGGTCAGACCGGCACGGGCAAGTCCACCTTGATGCTGCATATGATTCTGCATGACATCCGGCAAGGGCGCGGCGTTGCCGTCCTTGATCCGCATGGCACGCTCATCGAAGAGATTCTGCTGCACTACCCGAAAGAGCGTAGTGAAGACCTCTCAATCGTGGATGTCACTGATGTGGAACGACCGGTCGGCTTCAACATTCTGCGTATTAACGAGCGGGACGCACTCGCCTACCGGCTCGCCCGCGACCTAGTGATCGATGATTTGCATTCCTACCTTGAACGCTCATACGACATCAATATGCTTGGTCCGGTCTTCGAGACGCACTTTCGCGGGATGATGAGCCTGCTGCTTGGGTTGGAGCCACAGGACGGAAAGATGATACCCAACCTCCTGATCTTTCGCTCACTTTACACGAACGAGAAGCTGCGTAATCTCCTCATCGCGCGAATGCAAGGTCAGGACTTAATGATCGAGAATTTCATTGAAGAAGTGACGAGTGTTTGCGGAGAGAATTCACTACGCAACATCGCCACCTACATTACGGGTAAGTTTAACCGCTTCGTCTCCGACATGACCTTACGCAACATCACATGTCAGAACTCAATCCTCGACCTCGCTGACGTAGTAAACAACGGGAAGGTATTGCTGTTCTATCTCGGCAAAGGTCGCTTCGGAGATCAAGCTGCCGGGCTACTCGCCAGCCAGATCGTCTCACGCTTGCGCTATGCGGTGATGAGGCGTGGAGCGTCTGACAACGCGCGCCCCTTCTATCTTTACGCTGATGAGTTCCAACTCTTCGCAGACAATCGCTTTGCAGAGTTGCTCGCCGAAGCGCGCAAGTTCAAACTCAGCTTAACGCTCGCGCATCAGTATCTCGATCAACTCACGACGCCCGTTCTGCAAGGCGTTCTCGGCAATGTCGGGACGACCATCAGTTTTCGCGTTGGCGCGCCAGACGCAGGTCGCCTAGAGTGGCTCTTCAACCCGACTTTTAGCGCGCGAGATCTTGTCTCACTCGATAATCACAAAGCTTACGTTCGTAGCTTCGGCACACTCGGCAGTATGCCGTTCAGCATGGAAACAGAGCCGCCACCCGGTAAGGGCGACCGCAAGCAGGCGGCGGCTCTCAGAGAATTGGCGCGCTTGAAGTATGGGCGGGACAGGGAGACTGTAGAGGCAGAAATCAGGCGTACATTTGAAGCGTACAATCTGGCGAGTGCTTAGATGGCGGCTACAACTTCTTGCAAGTCCGTCCAAAGAAGCCAATAAACGCCTGCCAACATTGAGACAAATTGATGTATAGTAGCGAGGTCAAACACGGGAGGAGTTTTATGTCTTTACCCTCGCGTCCAATTTCGCTCTCCAATAAATTACTTGCCGCTCTACCCCGCGCCGAGTTCGACAGGCTTGCGCCTCACTTGGAACAAGTCAACTTTCCGAAGGACACTATTCTCTACGATGCCGGGGACGTTGTGCGGCACGCCTACTTCCTGCAAAGCGGGATGATCTCATTGCTATCCGTGACTGATGAAGAAGACGTGATCGAGGTCGGCGCGGTCGGGTATGAAGGTATGGTCGGCATCGCAAGCGTTCTGCCTAACAAGAAAGCGGCACTGAGGACGTTGGTGCAAATACCCGTCGGTGCGTTGCAAATAAAAGCTGACACTCTCAGACGTGAATTTAAACGCTGTGAAGAATTGCGCGAACTATTGCTCGGTTATACGCACACATTGGTAACGCAAATTGCACAGTCCATCGCCTGCAACCATTACCACCCTATCGAAAAGAGATTGTGTCGCTGGCTGTTGATGACGCGCGACTGCGCTAATGATTACACTTTCCATCTCACTCACGAATTCATCTCTTACATGTTAGGGACGACGCGCACGGGCGTCACAGAGGCTGCCGGTGTGCTTCAAGCGAAAGGCTTGATTCACTATCGTCGCGGCAAAATCACGATACTCAACAAAGAAGAGTTGGAAGCAACGGCTTGCGATTGCTACCGCATAATCAAAGAGGATAGCGAACACTCCATCGCCGCTTGAGTCTCATCTGCAAAAATGTTTTACGGCGTTTTGTCGTCTACCGACACAGTCGGCTCACGACAAACGCCATTTGTTTTTTGTTGTATCTTCCATGAAATTGTGCTGATTAACTTTCTGGACGAACCTGCGGGATGGTTTAGATGAAGTTACTTGCCCTCGTAATAGATACCGATGCTTGCCAGCGCAGCGTCGTGCGTAACGCTCTAAAACGCGATGGTTGGGAAGTGCGCGAAGCTGCGTCGGTGGAGGCAGCGATGTGTTTTATCGGTCAGTCTCCGTCGTGGCGACTTGTCTTTTGCGATGCGGAATTGTCAGGACACAGCGTCAATTCAACGCGCGGCTTGACGCTGCTCGGTGAACTAAAGGAATGTTGCGGAGAATCGGGGCAAGTCGTCATCACAGCATCAGCTGGAAGCCCTATCACTCCCCTTGAGGCGTTGCTGAACGGAGCATCGGAATACATTCGTAAGCCGCTTCAGGAAGATAAGATTCTCGAATTCTCGCACGGGATTCTTGAACGCTTGCGTGCCGCTGATAGAGAAGAAAGAGAAAAGCGATGCGGCGCGCTGACTTCTGGACTTGTGTCAAACGCGCCGGAGTTCGTGGGAGAGTCCGAAGCAGTCATCAAAGTCTTCAAAGACTTGGCGCGAATCGTAAGGGGCATCCGGCACGACTCCACCGAAAGACAGAGAAGCAATAGAACCGAGACGCCGCAAACTTCCATCTTCATTAGCGGCGAAACCGGCACGGGCAAAGAACTCATTGCGCGGCTCATTCATCAGCACAGCAGCCAAACTAACGGTCGCTTCGTGCCCGTCAACTGTAGCGGTTTGTTGCCGGACTTAGCCGAGTCGCAGCTATTCGGGCATACGCCGGGCGCATTCACCGGAGCGTTGAAAGAGAAAGAGGGTTTGTGGGAACTTGCCGATGGCGGGACGCTCTTTCTCGACGAAATCACGGAAGCACCGCCATCGGTGTTGCCGAAACTGTTGCGTGTGCTGCAAGACGGGCAGATGAAACGGCTCGGCTCGAATCGCTTGAAGCAGACGCACGTTCAAGTCGTCGCGGCGTCGAACCGCGACATGCAGGCAGAAGTCAACGCTGGACGATTCCGCGCCGATCTATATCATCGCTTGAGCCTTCACAAACTGCACATCCCGCCGCTCAGGGAACGCCTCGAAGATATTCCGCTAATCGTCCAACACTTTGCTCGCAGGCACTTCACGCGGCAAATTCACTTCGCGCAAGAGGCGTTGGATGTGCTGATGTCTTACGGCTTTCCCGGAAACGTGCGTGAATTGGAGAACATCGTGCGCGGCGCGGCGCGAAAGTCGCCCGATGGCGTTGTTTATGCTTACGATTTAGCCGCCTACGTCGAGATGATTGCAGTTAGTGATGCGACGCAGCATTCGGACTTGAACGAATTGACGATGATAGCGAAGGACGACTCTCTGACATCTTACGCTGATGTATCCGGCGGAGGATTGGACGAGCAAATGCAGCGCTTCAAAATCCAAGTGGTCAGAGAAACGCTCGCGCGGCACAGGCATAATATTTCGCAGGCTGCTCGCGCGCTCAAGATTTCTCGAACCAGTTTGTATAACATTCTCAAGGACATCGAACGAGAAGACAAGACACGCCGCGTCGAAGGGCACGCGCACGAAGCGGGCGAACGCGCCTTCGCTGCCGGTGTCAATTAGCAATTCAAAAAGGGCATGAAAATGAAGACACCCACTCTCATAAAAATCATAACTTTAACGGTCACAGTCGCTATCAGTATCTTGGGAAATTACAACGCGACGGCACAATCGCAGCGCGAGCCGTCTTCGCGCCGCACAAGCGAGCGGCAAACGAATGATTCGAGGGGACAAGGCACGGACGGATGCACGACTCGTTTTGATCGCTTCCGCAACCGCAACATCATCACGATTGAGCCGCGCACCATCCTTCGCGCTGGAACGGATGAGTTGAAGTTGGGCGCAAGCGCGATTAGCGAAGGCGATAATAATACCGCGCCGCGAGAGATTGACTTACTGTTTGATTCGATGACGAACCGGCTACGCTACGGCAACAGCGCGGAAGTGCGCTTCATCGTTGACGGCAGGCGGATGGAAGGTGGGGCGGCTTACAAGTTCGGCGGCTCGGCAATGCGGCAGGTCAACGAGAAACTGCGCCTGACGATGCCTGCAAACCGCCTGCTTGAAATTATCAACGGGCGCGAAGTCGAGATGCAGATCGGCGAAACGGAAGTCCGCTTGCGCCGCGAAGATTTAGATTGGCTACGCAATTTTGCGACTTGCGCTGGGTTACAAATTGAGCGGCGGTAAGAATTTTCTGCACGCTTATAAAAGATAGAAAGAGGTCGCTTGGGGCGACCTCTTTCTACTTCACAAGATAATGATTTCCATCATTCGGCACCGTCGCCGGAGTCACTGTCGCCGGAATCTCCACTATCATCATCGCCGCCACTGCTATCATCACTCTCATCGCTATCACTCTCTTCACTGTTGCCGCTATTTTCGCCATCGCTGTTTTCACTGTCGTCTTCGTCATCCTCTTTTTCGTCGGAACTTTCAGCCGCGGCATCATCGCTTCCGCCATCTCTTGACTCTGTAACTTCCGTTCGTTCGCCCGTATCGCTCAAGCTAAAAGGGCTATTATCCGCTTCGTAGGTATCTTTCGTACCGCTCTCGTCATCTCTTTCTTCTGTAACGTCCGTCCGCTCACCTTTATCACTGAGGCTGAACGCGCTGTTGTCCGCTTCGTAAGTGTCCTTCGTTCCGTCTTCTCGTTCCTCTGTAACTTCGGTGCGTTCGCCCTTGTCGCTCAAACTGAAAGCACTGTTGTCGGCTTCGTAAGTTTCTTCCGTTCCATCGTCCTTCGTTTCTTTGACCTCTGTGCGTTCGCCTTTATCGCTTAAGCTGAAAGCACTATTGTCAGCTTCATAGACATCTTTGGTGTTCTCATCCCGTTGCTCGGTAACTTCCGTGCGCTCACCTTTGTCGCTCAGGCTAAGAGGGTCGTTATCGGCTTCATATGTGTCTTCGGTTTTCTTGTCATTATCAGCCATTGCAGCACCTCCACTTGTTTGAATCTGTAATGCCATCTTTGATGCAAATTAGCAAATCAAACTTCGCTCGATTTGAGAAATCAACATAAAAATAAGCGGTCAGCAATGCGTGTTCTGAATACCTCAGTAAATATAGAGACACGTTATGACTGATTTCTCATTTGCCGCTACTGACAACTTAGACGATCTCGGCTCGACCGCAACCAAGTACGACCACAACATCGCCGCGCTTCGTCTGCTCAAGGAACTCGAAGCCGAAGGGCGTGCGGAAGCAACGCTGCACGAACAAACAATCCTCTCGCGCTACACGGGTTGGGGGGACTCCAGCTTGCTCAAGCGTGCGTTTCCCAACGGCATCTCTCCATACCTTCCGCCGAGCGAAGAACTCAAAAAACTACTCACGCCCGACGAATTGAAGGCTTTACGCGCTTCAAGCCTTAACGCGCATTACACGACCATTTCTATCATCCGTGCAATCTACGGCGGGCTTCTCCACACAGGTCTTCATCGTTCGCATGAAGGCGCAAAGAACGCACGCCTGCGCGTGCTTGAACCTGCCGCCGGCATCGGTCATTTCATCGGCGCGATGCCACTGGAGTTGCGCGTTGTGAGCGAGTGCGCGGCAGTCGAACTCGACCCGCTTTCGGCGCGCATCACGAAGTTGCTTTATCCGAGCGTGCGAATGTTTGCTGAAGGATTCGAGACGGCGAGTCTGCCCGCTAATTGGTTTGATCTCGTCATCTCGAACGTGCCGTTCGGCAACTACAAGGTCTGCGACCCGGAAGTGAGAGAACATTTCCTGCGCGCCGCGATTCACGATTATTACTTTGCGAAGGCGTTGCGCGTGACGAAACCGGGAGGCGTGATCGCGTTCATCACTTCGCGCTACACGCTCGATAAGCAGGACACGCGCTTACGCTCTTACATCGCCCGTCACGCCGAACTATTAGCCGCCGTGCGTCTGCCGAACGACGCTTTCACGAAGAACGCCGGAACGCAGGTTGTCACCGATGTCATCATTCTCCGCAAACGAAGCGCGCCTGCCACAGAGTCAAAAGAGCAAGTCGTTTGGCTCGAATCGCAGGATACAACTGTCCTCCACGAGTCAGGCACGCCGATGAGCGTCACGCTCAACCGCCTCTTTATCCAAGATGCGAGCCTGATGCTCGGTCAAGCAATCGTCGCCGCGCACGGAATGTACGGGCGTAATGAGTTCACCGTCAGAGGCGACGGACGCGATTTAGCTACGAGCCTCAAAGAAACACTATGCCGCGTGCTGCCGCGAGATTTGTTCGCCGATACAGCCGTCGAATCGTCTCCTCAAAAATCCGCTCCGACGCATGAGGCGAAGAATAAAGACGAAGATAGCCTTGACCTGCTCGAACAGACGGCACAAGCCGAACTCGCCGGAATGAGCGAGGCGCGAAGCGGGCTGGAGCAAGCGCGAGCCGCAAGCCTGCTCGAAATCTACACCGTCGCCAAGAAGGTCATCCGGGTTCAGATGGAAGGCGCGAGCGATGACGAGTTGAAAGAAGTGCAAGGCGCGCTTAATCGCCTCTACGACCGCTTTCGCATTCGCTACGGCTACATCAATAGCAAGCAAAATCTGAACGCTTTTCGCAAACAGAACAGCTTACTCGCGTTCCTTCGCGCGCTCGAAGAACCGGCGCAGTGGAGCGGGCAGTTCCGCAAAACTCCGCTTTTTACGACACGCACAATTCGCCCCTTGCGCGATAAGCAATCTGCCGACACCGCGCAGGAAGCGTTGCTGCTTTGTCTGAATGAACGCGGGCGCGTGTGTCTCGATTTCATCGCGGAAGCGAGCCGTTAATCACTTGACCAAGCGCGCGAAGAGTTGCGCGGTCTTGTCTTTCAAACGCCGTCGGGTGAGTGGGTGACGCGCGACGAATACTTATCGGGCAACGTCCGCGCACGTCTCAAAGAAGCGGAAGCGGCGGCTCAATTCGATGATGCGTTTAGTGAGAACGTCGAAGCCCTCAAGGCGGCGCAGCCCGCACCGCTCGGCGCAGGAGAAATAACAGCGCGACTCGGCGCAGCGTGGATTCCCATAGAAGTCATTGAAGCCTTCGCGCGCTTCCTCGTGCCGCGCTATCGCGGTCACGTCAAGTATCTCGCTCCGACCGCCCAGTGGGTCGTTGACCTGCCGCACGCGGACGTGGTGGAAACAATCGAAGCCTCGCAGACTTGGGGAACAAAGCGCGTCCATGCGCTCGGCATTCTCGACGACGCGCTGAATCTTCGCCGCACGGTCGTCTATGACCAGATTGACGAGAAGACGCGCGTCGTCAATCAGACCGAGACAGTCGCCGCGCAAGCCAAGCTCCAAGACATGAAGGAAAAGTTCGGCGAGTGGGTCTGGCAAGATGCGGCGAGAGAACGCGAGTTGTGTCGCATCTACAACGAGGGGTTCAACACCACACGCGAGCGGGCTTACGACGGCAGCCACCTGACTCTGCCCGGCGCCTCCACTGAAATCGAGCTGCGCCCGCACCAGAAGGACGCCGTGTGGCGGATACTTCAATCAAAGACGACGCTCATCGGTCATTGTGTCGGCGCTGGTAAAACTTTAACAGCGATTGCCGCCGCTCACGAGATGCGACGATTAAACATTGCGCGCAAGAGCATGATCGTCGTCCCCAAACACGTTGTTCCGCAATGGGCGCAAGAAGCGCAGCGTCTTTATCCGGGACTGAAGATGCTGACGACTGACGCCAAAGATTTCACGAAGCACACGCGCGGTGAGACTCTAAGCCGCATCGCGACGGGCGACTGGGACTTAATCATCATTCCGCATCCGTCCTTCAAACTTCTGCCGGTGAGCGCCGCGACTTCCAACAAATTCATCAACGATGAAATGGAGCGTCTGCGCGATTACATCACCGAACTCACAGACGAAGACGGGCGCGCAAATAAGCGTTCAATTAAGCAATTAGAAAAGACACTCAAAAGGTTTGAAGCCAAGCTCAAGTCACAGAACGCGGAGATCAAGCATGACGACGAGCAGACCATAACCTTCGAGGAACTCGGCGTCGAAGCTCTCTTCGTGGATGAGTTTCACTGTTACAAAAACCTTTTCTTCCCGACGAAGATGTCGCGCATCGCCGGACTCTCCAACTCTGAGTCGCAGCAAGCGTTCGATATGTTCGTCAAGATTCAGTGGCTCATCTCGCAAGCCGGGCGCGTCGTCGCGCTGACGGGAACTCCAGTCTCGAACACGCTCTGCGAAGTGTGGATCATGATGCGCTATTTGCAACTCGACTTGTTACGCGAACTCGGCATGGATCACTTCGATGCTTGGGCGCAAGCCTTCGCCGAGACGACGACGGGGGTCGAGATGAAGCCAGATGGATCGGGCTTCCGCGTCCACACGCGCTTCAACAAGTTCGTTAATTTGCCGGAACTCTCACGCCTGTGGCGGCAGTGCTTGGACGTGCGAACGGCTGAGCAACTCGACTTGCCGCGCCCCACAATAGTCGGCGGCTCGCCCGTCATCGTCTCCGTTCCGGCGAGCGAAGAGTTGATTGATTTCGTCGGTGAGCTTTCATGCCGGAGCGAAAAGGTGCGGTCGCGCGAAGTTCATCCTTCGGTGGACAACATGCTGAAGATTACTTCAGAAGGAAGGAAAGCCGCGCTCGATATGCGGCTCGTCCGTCCCGCGCTTGAAGAATCTCCGAACAGCAAGATTGATGCGTTGGTTGAGCGTGTCGGGAAGATTTACGGGCGCACAAATGCTAATCGCGGCGCGCAGTTAATTTTCTGTGATTTGGCGGTGCCGAAGGGACGCGGAAACGGTAAGGCTAAAGAAAATCCATCAGAATTAGAGGAAGCAGCGTAGAAACATTCTCTCAAAAAGAAGCGGCGGGCGAAAGGGAAGCGCGAGTGACATTCACATCACTCGCGCTTCCTTTGTTTTTTAGCTTGAGCGGGAAGCGAAAAGCATCATGAGTACGGAACTTCAAACACATCACAACCATCTCGAAACCGAGATCGTCAGCGCAGAGATGTTGAGCGAAGCAGTCAACGCTTGTTTGCCGGCGATAGACGACGTATCGGATAGAGCACTGGAACTCGTCACGCCGGAAGAAGTCACCGCTTGTGAGACGGAAGCGAGCGACGACGAAGGCGACACGCCGGATGTTGAAACCGCAGAAGAAATCTCACTCAAGAACGGCGTCTATCACGAGATCAAGCGAAAGCTGAATGAGCGTTTTCAGATTCCGCCTTACGAGATCGCGTTCATCCACGAAGCCGACACGCCCGCGAAAAAGGCAACTCTCTTCAAAGCCGTCAACGCCGGTAGAGTGCGCGTCCTCATTGGCTCAACTTCCAAACTCGGCACGGGCGTCAATGTGCAGAGACGCCTCGTCGCGCTCCATCATGTTGACGAGCCATGGAAGCCAGCCGAACTCGAACAGCGTGAGGGGAGAATCTTACGGCAGGGAAACATCTACCCGGAAGCCTTTATCTTTCACTACGTCACCGAACGCTCTTTCGACGGCTACATGCTCCAGACTTTGGAATCGAAAGCGCGCTTTATCTCGCAGATTATGGCGGGTGAGGTGACGGCGCGCACTGCCGAAGATGTCGGCGACATGGTGCTGACTGTCGCGCAGGTCAAAGCCATTGCGTCGGGCAATCCGATGGTGCAGAAGCGTATCGAGCTAGAGGTCAAACTCGTCAAGCTCGACCGCTTGCGCGCCGCCTACTACAACAACCGCGCCGCGATGCGCGCCGACATTGAAGAACTGCCGGAAAGAATCATTGCACAAGAGGCTGAACTGCGCGGGCATGAGGAAGCGGCAAAAGCGCGCCTGCCGTTAGAAGACGACGCTTTCCGCATCACGCTCAAGAAGAACTCGGGCGATGCCGAAACAGCCGCTTTCGATAAGCGCGAACGCGCTGGCGCACACCTGCGTTTTCTCGCCGACCTGTTGATGGATCGCATCCGGCGCGGGTCAGGCGGGACGAGCTTGACTGAAGAAGTCGGCAGCTATCGCAGCTTCAAAGTATCGGTTCACGTCTTCGGCAACAGCCGCTTCGCCAATCACTCGACACTCTTCAACTACAACGCGGAGATTCATCTGCGCGCGTCAGATGGTGGCATGACTTACATCGCGCAGATCGGCGAGTCGAACGTCGGCATCACGCAGTCAATTGATTACCAACTGCGCCACTTGGAAGACCGCTTAGAGCAAGCTCGCGCAGGCTTAGAGACCCTCAAAGCGCGACTCGCCACCGAGCAGGCGGAAGTTGATAAGCCGTGGGCGCACGCCGCCGAGTACGCCCACTTGCGTCGTCGCTATGACGCGATGGGCGCGGCTCTGCAAGCCGAAGGCATTGAGATTGAAAGTAACACGGCTTACATCACCGAAGAGGGCGAGGCGGAAGGTGATGGCGCGGAAGGGGCGCACGACGAATCTCACGCTGGCGCATCGGCAGAAGCATCTTTCGACGACGGTGCAGGCGGACACCATAACCCATTTACCGGACTTGAAGACTGGGCAATCGCCGCTCCCGAAGATTGCGACGAGACTTATGACTTCAACGAAGACGGTCAGCCGGAAAATCTAACTTCGGGAACACTCGGATTAGATTTCGGCGCAGAAGATGTTGTGACAGCCGTTGATGAGACAGACATCTTCTTCAGTCCGCCTGACGACGGTGCGGGCGTGAACGTACCGAGTGAGACGTTGGAAGATTTCGATTCTGAAGCAACGAATAGTGAAGACATATTCCACGCGGAAGGAGAGAGCGGTGTTCTTACAACGCTCGGGCGAAATAACACCGAAGGAAAGCGACATAACTTAAAGGGTAAGAAATCACCGAAATCTGCGAACACGGCACAGTCCGCTTTCTTGTGGAGCTAAACCGCTTCAAGCGAGGATGGAGACAGCGATGAACAGCACACAAGCTAAGGAAGAACGAACCGAATTCGGATTCGAGCGCACACAGTGCGACTGCTCAGATTGCGCGCTCAACTGCAAACATTTGCCGGGATACCTCGTACCCGCAGACGTTGAAAGAATTGCGCGGCATCTCGGCTACACAAACTTGGGTGACTTCGCATTCGACAATCTGCTCGCATCAGTCGGCGCGACCGTGATGAATGCGGAAGGGCAAATATTCCAAATTCCGACGCTCGTTCCCCGTCGCAAACCTGACGGCTCATGCGTATTTCTCGATGCGAACAATCGCTGCATGATCCACCGCGTTTCTCCATTCGGTTGCTCGTTTTTCGATGCTCATCAGCCGGACGCAGAAGCCAATCGCCGTAGCGGTCGCGGCTTGCAAGAGGTCGCACGCTGCTGGGCAGCGAGAAGCCGTAGTGCTTATGCCATGTTGTGGAAACTGCTGTTCCGGTCGGGCTTGCGAGCCGTTCCGCCGCACGTCGCTCGAACAAGAATGAAAGAAGCGGCTGACAGCATTCAGCAATCGTAAAGAGAGGTCTCGGAAAGCTATGAGCGCACAAACGCCGGTGACTAATCGTGAGGACGAAATGCGCGAGAAGCGAGGGCAAGGTTTAGCGGCGCGCGACGCGGTGCGGCGGGATGGAGATAGTTTCTTGGTCTCGAATCTCTCGCTTCGTCGCGGCACCGCGACCGAGTATCGCGTCAGTAGAGATGTAAACGGGCGCGTCAGTTGCACCTGCGCGGAGTTCGATCTTGAAGCGACTGCGAAGCCGGCGTTTCGCTGCGAACACATCCACGCCGTCAAGCACTGGCAGAAAAAACAGCTCGAACGTCAAGCAACACCGCAGCAGCATGAGAACGTAACAAGTCAGCCCGATGTGGATGCCGCGCAAGCCTCTAAAAGCGCGTCGTCCGGCGACGGCAAACTCGCCAAGTTTGAGAAAGGCAGGCGACAGATGCGAACGAACGAGATCGAAGCGCGATTAAACGATCAGGAAACAGTCATTTCGGAAGAGGCAAACACTACTAGGGAACGGCGGTCAGCGAAAGCCGAAGTCTCTGAATTTCAACCTGCGCCATGTGAGTTCGTCAAAGTTCTGCGGCAACTCCGGCAGCCGATAGACGCAAAACTGATTCGCGCAAGGGAAGGTTGGACTGATCGGCGAGGCAATAAACATATGGTTGAGTATGTCGAGTGGCACACCGTCGCCGACATTCTTGATCGCACTTTCCCGTCATGGTCGCATCGGGTACAGAGCATCACGCAGATCAGCGGCACTGTGGCGGTGGTCGCTTCAATCACTATCGGCGACGTGACGCGCGAAGGCGTCGGCACGGGCACTGGCGACACGGAGACCGGCATCAAGAAAGCTGAACACGATGCTTTGAAACGCGCGGCGGTCAAGTTCGGCATCGCGCGTGAACTCTACCAGCGAGAATCGGAAGTCTTCGAGACAGAAGGCAGCGGAATCGTGACCAGCAGGGTAAACAACTCCTTCGGCGGTGATGCTCGTAACAATCGCGGTAAGGAGCAGGAAGGCTTCAAAGGTTTCCCGCAAGACCCGCGTGCAAAAGGAATGAACGATCTCATCACTTCTAAACAACTGGGAATGATTAGCCGCATGTCTCGTGAAGCGGGCGTCAACGCCGAAAAGGAATGTTCTCAACTTATGGGCTGCAAGCTCGACGATTTAAGCAAACGCGCGGCGAGCAGCCTGATTGACTACCTGAAAGAGTACCCGGATTCGGCGAACAAGACAGAGCGACGGGCGAGCTGATTACCCGGAAGACTCGCCTACTTAATTTAATGGGACATCCGGCAGCATGTGGAAGGTTGAGACGCTGCGAGCTATACATGGCTCATGTGCGTCAGAGTCTCGCCGGAGACTTGAAGTAGCTCGT
>Ga0136617_10000365_pt1 | contig 37096 bp, 28 predicted proteins | sample AntDrymUQ3222106_2_FD_129672 | JGI IMG/M metagenome (GOLD analysis project Ga0136617, IMG submission 129672) | Polar desert sand microbial communities from Dry Valleys, Antarctica - metaG UQ322 (21.06) | ecosystem: Environmental > Terrestrial > Soil > Desert | place: Antarctica: Dry Valley... | reverse complement strand
TTTGGCGCGACGCATCAGGGCGTGGTACTGCTGAAGCGCTTCAGTCATGGCCCGCGCTCGAGCGGGAGACGATCCAGGGCTCCAGCACGGAACTGCTCGCTCAAGCCCTCCGGCGGGGAACTATGTCCGCCGCACGACTGACCGAGGCGGTCAGATACCTGCAAACGGTGCGGCCAAACCTACGTCTCGGAGTAAGTCTCCGCGGTGGTAGAGCTGGCCCGTCATGCCAAGGTGGTTGCCCCGCAGGGATCCCGCCCACGGGTGCCCTTCGTCAAGGTATTCGGCGAGATGCACGGGTTTCAGCGGTACGAGATCGGGGGCCCGGGTCATCGAGACCTACGGCTGCAGCGAGACCGGCACCGTCGCCTACCAATGTCCCGCCGGATCGCTTCATCTGTTCGTGTTAGCATGTCGAGGTAGAGATTCTGCGCGATGGAATGCCGGTGGCTCGAGAAAGAGGGCGATCATGTACAGGAGGGCAAAGGTGGCAAACGGCGTCATCGTCGGAAAGGCGACTGATGGGCCGGTTATTCAGCGTAAGCAGGAACCTTCGCATCCAACTCCACTGCCGCCTGGCCCAAGTGCACCGGCCAGCGCAGTGTGACGGAATCTCCCTGCCTGGTTCGGTCGAACCCGCGTTCGGACTTTGCTACTGTGTCGATGGAGAATGTCCAGGAGTCCGCCGGCGGGTCCGGCCGCAACTGCAGCGGTGCAGAAAGTGAAAGCTCGGTCGTGAAGAAGTCATCCGGGTGGCCGACCGACTGATCCCATCGATACGTGACCGTAACTCCGCCGTCGGCTGCGAACGTGAGGCGCTTCTCCAGAACCGTACCAGCGGCGCTCGCGGCCGGGAACGTACACACAACGTCGACCAGGTTCTGTCGTCGCTCGATCGTATAGCTGCACGGGCTCTGGGCCCAGCATCCTACCGGCCGGTAATCTCCCGTGGAGTACTCATCCAGGCCCAGACTCCCGGGCAGCACGCGGTCGACGAACAGAGCTCTGGGATCGGTGTCGAGCGGTGGCCGGCGGTCCAGTCTAAGTCCTTCCTCCATGTCGTGGATACTGGGCGTACCGTTCTCCGTCCCGGCACTGGCCTCGGCGTTGAGCTCCAGGGCCGTGTCGTGGTAGGCCTCGCGCCGGCGGGTGAGAGTGTTCGCGTAGTTGATGCCGCCGGCGAACACGGTGTATTCCTCAATGGCTCCTCCCCGGCGCGGGCTCAACAGGGCAGAGAACTGGTCCGAGTGGATCCAGATCTCGTCGTGCCCATCGCTATCCACATCCCACACCTCAACCGCGAGGGCCTCTCCCGCGCGGAGCTCCGCCTCGGCAAGAGCGAGGTTGCGCCAGATCGCGTCTCTGAGATGAGGCAGGTACAGCCCGCCGAACACGCCATGCCAATAGGCGTCGTTACACTGGGCGCGGCCGATCGCTCGGCGGGCGGCCGGCGGATCCCCCCGGCGGCGGCAGAGCAGCGAGAGCGCCTGCATCTTCTTGTGCATGCGGTTGGATTCGGAGTACTTCACCAGAAAGTTGCGCCAGTGTGCGCCCCGGATGAGGGCGCCATCGGGTCCCGCGATCCTCTCATCGCCCAGCTGGCGCTCGAGGCCAATCAGGCGGAGCGCCGAATCGGGCGGAAGCGACCAGCCCTCCATCTCGCGATACGACGCGGTCGGTAAGTAGGCTATCCCACCGCTGGGCACGGCATCGAGCGCGGCGCTCAGGGTACTTAGCTCGACCTCGCCCGCTTCCGTCAGGTCGCCGATAGTGCGGATGAAACGGTCCAGCCAGCCCCGCTCATACACCCACTCCTTCGTCCCGGGCCAGCCGCCAAACTTCTCCCCGTCGTCGGCCAGTACGGCCAGTTGGTGGCCGGCCCCGCGAAGCTCCCGCAAGTAGGCCGCTGTTTCTTCCGGTGGGCGGAAGGGTATGAGATACCGTAGCCTCTCGTCGATCGGAAAGAGCGCAACCCGCTTTCCGTCGCTCTCGGTCCAGTAGGGAGTATGAAGCTGGTCGCCGGCAAAACCGGACACGAGAAAATGCCGGTCGTCGACCAACGCGTAGCGGACCCCGGCATCGGCCAGGTCGGCCGCGAGCTCCGGCTCCCACACCCGCTCGGTAAGCCACAGCCCCCGCGCATCCACGCCGAAGCGGCGGTGCACCGCCTCTCGCATCCACTGGATTTGCTCCACCCGATCGGCGCGGGGCAGACAGGCCAGCACCGGCTCATAGAAGCCGGCCAGGAGCAGCTCGACCTTCCGCTCCGCCACGAGACCGCCGAGCCGATCCAGGTACGAGGTGTCATGCTGTTCGAGCCACTCCAGCAGGGGGCCGGACAGATGCAGGACCAGGGGGAGAAACTCCCGCTCTGACAGGCGCTCCAGGATAGGACGATAGACATCGTTGACGTGCTGCTCGAAGACGTGGTCGAAGTTGCCAACTGGCTGGTGCAGGTGAAGGCCGAAAACGAAGCGAATCGGGGCCATACGTTACCCAAAAACGAGTGAACGGGAACCACCCAGCGCGGCGGATATGGCGGGCAGCACGTTGGGAAAGAGATGATCGCGCTGATACAGCTCTTCAGCCATCCGCTGAGCCCCTTCGAGGTCTCCTTCCCGGCCGGGGCCAAGCGCCGCGATCAACTTTTCGGTCTCCTCACAATGCTCGCGAAATCTCTGCTCCGCATAGTCCGCCGCCGCTCCGGTGGAGATGATGAACTGCCAGTCGGACGACTGGGCCAGCAGCAGCTCCCTGGCAGCCTGTGCCAGAACAGGGCGAGCCGCCGGAGAAGCCAGCGCGCCGGGAGCGGCGTCCCAGAACGCCTGTTCCAGAGGCCAGAGCCGCTCCCAGGTCCAGGCGGTCTGATCGCTCAGCCACATACTGCTGTCGCCGTTGGCTCCCCATGATCCCCAGGGGAGCCGGATGGCGGCCCGGGGAGGGTGGGCCTCCAGGTGCTTTGAGCCCGTCACCGGCTGAATCGCATCCCGCTTGCTCTCGAGCGCACGATAGACATGGCCCAGGAAAGTCGGCCCTTCGAACCACCAGTGCCCGAAGAGCTCGGTATCGAATGGGGCGACCACCACGCTTTCACGATTCTGGGACTGATCGGCCGCGATGCCGGCCAGCAGATGAGCGAAGTGGCTCGCGTGGCCTCGGGCCCGGTCCGCGGCGGCCTCGGGGTTGTAGGGTTGCTTGTCGCCGAGATCGACGCCGGGTCCGGTTACGCGCCAGAGTTTGAGGCCGCCGGGCCAGCGCATTTTGTGGAACTCCATATACCACTCATCTCCCGGGTAGCCCTCGAATCGGCTCCAGACCTGCATCGAGGCTCGGGGATCTCTGACATAGGCCGCCACCGGTCCATGCGCCACCCGGTAGGCCCGGTAGGGGGAGCGCAACGGCTCCGCGGGAATACCGGGTCGGGCCGCGGTGTGGACGATCGGATCGCCCGCGGGATCTCCCGAAAGCCCCAAGGGCCGGCCCGCCGCGGCGAGGTGAGCGTCGACAAAGAAGTAGTGATAGCCGGCATCGGCCAGATGCTCCTCGATCCCGCGCCGCACTCCGGTGCGGGGCGCCGTAGGCCACGGCTCCCATGGCCCCCGCGGACGGTAGGCGCATTCGGGCAGCCAGCACCCTTTGGGCGAGCGCCCGAAGATGCGCCGGTGCTCCGAGACGCCCACCGCGAGCTGAAGTCGGATGCTCTCGTCTCGGGCGAGAAGTGGCAGATATCCATGGGTCGCCGCTGAGCTGGTGATTTCAATGCGGCCCGCGGCCTCGAGTGCGCGGAACCCGCCGATCAGATCACGGTCGATGGCATGAAACAGCGCGCGAAGCCGGATCAGCCTTTCACTCCAAAACCCGATCAGAAGAAGCAGGTGGCTGTCGCCGGTTGTAACCAGCGAAGCAGGCGCCTCGTGGCAGGCCTTGATACGCTGGTCAAAAAAAGTCTCCATTTCGGAGACGAAGGTGGGGCTGGTGAGCTGATTGGCCAGAACTGGAGTGAAGCCGATGGTGACCGGGGCCGGGACATTATCGGCGGCAAGGCCCCGGAGCGCCTCCAGGAGCGGAAGATAGGTATCGAGCGTCGCTTCGCAGATCCAATCGCTGCCATGCGGCCACCGCCCATGATTCAGCACATAGGGCAGATGACTGTGCAGCGTGAAGATAAAATCCGTCGGCCGCGGGCTCACCTGGCACCGGGCGAGTAGGCCAGGGCTCGGCGGTAAACGTCGATGTAGGTAGCCACTGAGCGCTCCCAGCTGAAGTCACACGCCATTCCTTCCCGGACGATCGACTGCCACCTGGCGGGATGACGGAACCGTTCGAGCGCCCGGAAGGTCGCTTCCTGGAAGGCTTCCGGGGTGTACGGTTCGAAGGCAAAGCCTGTGGCCTCGTCTTCCACTGTGTCGGCCAGGCCGCCGACGTTACGCACAATAGGAGGAGCGCCGTAGCGTTGCGCCCGCATCTGCGTCAGGCCACACGGCTCGTACAGGCTGGGCATCAGAAAGAGATCTGCCCCAGCCATGAGCCGGTGCTCCAACCGATCGGTGAAGTCGAGCTGAACGCCCACACGATCCGGTGCGGAAGAGGCGAGCTCCACGAGCGCGGTTTCGTACTGCTTCTCACCACTACCCAGAAAGACGAACTGGGCATCCATGGCCAGAAGCTCGTCGCTCTGAAGTATGAGATCCAGCCCTTTCTGGGTAACCATGCGGCCGGTCATCCCGAAGAGCGGGACCTTCCGGCGCTGCGGCAGGCCGAAGGAGCGCTGGAGTGCCGCCTTGCAGCGCCGCTTACCTTCGAGGTTCTCCGAGGAGTATTGAGCGGTGATCTGTGAATCTGTGGCCGGGTTCCAGGAGCGTTGATCAATGCCGTTCAGAACTCCCACCAGCCGGTCAGCCAGCCAGGTGAAGACGTCATGCAGTCCAAACCCACCCCCGGGAGTGCAAAGCTCCTCCGCCTGCGTCGGACTGACCGTGGTCACGAAATCGGCGAAGGCCAACCCGCCCTTGAGGAAGTTGACCTTTCCATACCACTCGAGCTGCCGCCAGTTGTAAAGGTCCCAGGGCAGTCCGATCTGCGACATCACGTCGGGCGGAAAGTGTCCCTGGTAGCCGGGATTATGGACCGAGAGAACGGCGGTTGTGTCGGCGGAGTACCGGTCGTGCAGCATTCTGCGGAGGTAGACCAGCGAGAGCGCCGTGTGCCAGTCGTGTGCGTGGAGAACGATCGGGCCCGGCACCAGCCGCGGCAGCGCGGTGACCACCGCCTGCGCAAAGAAGGCGAACCGGCGCGCATTGTCCGGATAGTCGACCGCGTTCTCCCCGTAGATGCCCGGACGGTTGAAATAATCGAGGTGTTCGATGAAGAAGACCTGGGGCCCGGTTCTTGAGCTCGCCACCCGGAAGATGCGGGCCTCCTCCGAGTGAGACCCCATCGACACCAGAAACGGCTGGCCTACCGGCTCGAGATCGGGATCGGCGTCACGGACCGTGCGGTACAGCGGAAGGATGGCCGCGACATCGAGCCCGGCCGCGCGCTGGAAGTTGGCCAGGCCGCTGACGGCTTCGGCCAGGCCGCCCGTCCGGGCGTAAGGGTAGTATTCCGCGGCTACGTGAACAACCGAGACCGGCTGGCCTCCGGCTGTCCTGAGCGACGGGGTCGGGGTCACCGGCTCGCGTGCCGGCTGCCGCAGGGTCGCCATCTATCTGCCTCACGCCGTGGGAGGATCGTCGCCCGACGTCTCCCCGTGAATCGCTGGTGCGTAGTATTCCTGCACATAGTCCCGCAGCATTCGCCTGGCGGTAAACCGGCTGCCGGCCAACCGAAGGGCATGCCGCATCTTTTCTACCCAGCCGAGCGGAACTCCCTGCGCGTTACGAGTGTAGTAGAGCGGAACAATCTGATCTTCGAGGAGTCGGTACAAGTCTCCGGCATCTGATGCATCGGCATCTTCATTCTCGGGGACCGGCGAGATTGCCCACCCACTCAGTCCATCGTAGCCCTCCTGCCACCATCCGTCGAGAGTGCTGAGCTGGGGCACACCATTGAGCCCAGCTTTCATTCCGCTGGTGCCCGATGCCTCGAGCGGCACCCGGGGCAGATTGAGCCAGATGTCGACCCCCTGGACCAGCAGGTGGGCCAGATGCATGTCGTAGTCTTCAAGGAAGGCCACCCTTCCCTCAAACGCCGGATCGCGGGTGAACTGATAAACCGACTGTAGCACTTCCTTGCCGGGATTGTCGGCCGGGTGCGCCTTGCCCGCAAAGATGATCTGCACCGGACGCCACGGATCCACCAGCAGCCGTCTAAGCCGGGGGATATTCCGAAAGATTAGATTGGCCCGCTTGTAGGTGGCGAATCGGCGGCCGAATCCAATGGTGAACGCCATCGGGTCGAGCAGGGTTCCAGCTCCGACTACCTGCGCGGCTTCCTTGAGCTGACCGGCAAACCGGCGCCGCGTGTCCTCCCGGATGAAGTTGGACAGGGCCCGTTTCTGGCGCAGGTGCGCCTCCCAGAACTTCGCGTGATCGAGGGTGAGCACCCGATCCCAGAATCCGGGCTCCTCCAGGCGCTCTCCCCAGCTTGTGCCGAGGTGCTCGTCCAGCACGGCCATGATCGGCGTGGCCATCCAGGTCGCCAGGTGCACGCCGTTGGTGACGTGTCCGATCGGCACTGCCTCCCAGTGCCGGTTGGGCCAAAGCTCCTTCCAGATGTTGCGGGAGACCTGCCCGTGCCTGCGGGAAACCCCGTTTACCCGGGCGGAGAGACGCATGGCGGTGACCGTCATGTGAAACTGGCCCGGTAAACCGGGATGGGCGCCCAGGCCGAAAAGCGTCTCTCGGTCGATGCCTATCTCTTCCCACACTGGCCCGGCACACGCCTCCACCTGGTCGAAGGTAAATGCGTCGTGACCGGCCGGCACGGGTGTATGGGTGGTGAAGACGCTCTGCGCTCGCACCTGTTTCACCGCGTCTACATACGCCGTTCCTCCCCGGCCCAACTCCCGCAGCCTCTCGATCATCATGAACGCCGCGTGGCCTTCATTGGCGTGCCATACCGCGGGATTGATCCCCATAGCTCTCAGCACCCGTACGCCGCCAACGCCGAGAATCCATTCCTGTCTCAGGCGGAGCTCCGGCCCGCCGGCGTAGAGCTTGTTCATGAGAGCCCGGTCTTCCGGGTGGTTCGCCTCGAGATTGGTGTCCAGCAGATAGACCGGCACCCGGCCCACCATCATCCTCCAGGCCCGCACGTGAACCGGACGTCCGAAAGTCTCTACCGAGGTGAGCCATGGCTGGTGGTTGGACCCGGCAACGGGCACCAGCGGCGTGGCGCTCACGTCATATTCGACGTCGCTGTCCTCCTGCCAGCCGTCCAGGCTCAGCCGTTGGTCGAAGTAGCCTTTGCGGTAGAAGAGCCCGACACCGACCATCGGGACCCCCAGATCGCTCGCCGACTTGCAGTGGTCGCCGGCCAGAACGCCGAGACCACCGGAGTAGATAGGCACCGAGTTATGCAGACCGAACTCGGCGCAGAAGTAGGCAACCGGCCGGCCGTCGAGGCCGGGATGGTTCCGGGCGAACCAGGTGTCGCCGTGGTCGGCCTCATGCGCCATGCGCTCCATGACGTCCTCATAGCGCCGGAGGAAGTCACTGTCACTGGCGCAGGCCGCGATTCGGGCGGGATCGACCCGGCAGAGCAGCTCGAGCGGATTGTGGCGGGTGTCGTGCCAGAGCGGCTCGTCGATGGACTGAAAGAGGCCGCGCGCCTCACGGCTCCAGCTCCACCAGAGGTTCATCGCGATGGTGGCGAGCCCCTCGATGCGGGCGGGCAGGTACGGAATCCGGGTCTGTTGAATCAGCATGGACAATTATAAGCGGGTAGGCGGCTAGGACGGTAAGCGGGTAAGGAGGAAAACAGTTGCCTTTAGAGATGCAGAAGGGGCCTGAAGCTGGTTCGAGCTTCGCCCCCTCGCTTCGCTCAGGGTGACAACGCTTTAGTTTGGCCCGCGTACCCGCGTACCCGCCTTCAATGAACCAGCTTCTTATACCTGATACGATGCGGCTGATCGACCGATGAGCCTTTCCGCTTGTGGTAGTCGGCCGCGTACTCCTGGTAGTTCCCCTCGTACCAGACTGCCTCGCTGTTCCCCTCGAACGCGAGAATGTGGGTGGCGATGCGGTCGAGAAACCAGCGGTCGTGGCTGATCACCACCGCGCAGCCGGCAAAGCCGAGTAACGCCTCTTCGAGCGCCCGGAGCGTGTCTACGTCGAGGTCGTTGGTTGGCTCGTCCAGCAGCAAGAGGTTGCCCCCGCTCTTCAGGAGCTTGGCCAGGTGCAGCCGGTTCCGCTCCCCGCCGGAAAGGGTACCAACCTTCTTCTGCTGGTCCGACCCGCGGAAATTGAATCCTGCCGCGTAAGCCCGTGCGTTCACGGTGCGGCGGCCGAACTGGAGTTGGTCCTGCCCCCCGGAGATCTCCTGGTAGACCGTCTTCCCGGGATCCAGGATGTCCCGGCTCTGATCCACGTGGGCAATCTGCACCGTTGATCCCACCGTAAGTGAACCCGAGTCCGGCTGCTCCTGGCCGGTGATCATCCGAAACAGGGTCGTCTTGCCCGCACCGTTGGGCCCGATCACACCCACGATCCCGCCCCGCGGGAGGGAGAAGCTGAGGTTCTCGAAGAGGAGCCGGTCACCGAATCCCTTGGCCACCTCGCTGGCGACCACGACCTCGTCGCCCAGGCGCTCGGGAACGGGAATGAGGATCTCGGTGCTGCCCTCGGTCTGCCGCTCAGCCTCCTCGCGAAGCTCCTCGTAGCGGGTGATGCGGGCCTTGCTCTTGGCCTGGCGGGCCCGGGGTGACATGCGGACCCACTCCAGCTCTCGGTGCAGCGTCTTCTGCCGGGCCGACGCCTGTTTTTCCTCTTGCCCGAGCCGCCGCTCTTTCTGTTCCAGCCAGGAGGAGTAGTTGCCTTCCCACGGGATCCCCGCGCCCTGGTACAGCTCCAGGATCCACCCTGCCACGTTGTCGAGGAAATAGCGGTCGTGGGTGACGGCCACGACGGTGCCGGGAAATTCGGCCAGATAGCGCTCCAGCCACCAGACGCTCTCGGCGTCGAGGTGATTGGTGGGCTCATCCAGGAGGAGCATGTCGGGCTGCTCCAGCAACAAACGGCACAGCGCAACCCGACGGCGCTCCCCCCCGGAGATCTTCGTTACGTCCGCGTCGCCGGGCGGGAGACGGAGCGCATCCATGGCCATGTCGATCTTGTGGTCCAGCTCCCAGAGGCCCAGCGCGTCGATGCGTTCCTGGAGATTGCCCTGCTTCTCCAGCAGCCGGGTCATCTCGGCATCGTCCATGGGTTCGGCGAATCTGGCGCTGATCTCGTTGAACTGATCGAGCATCGCCTGCTGCTCCCCGACTCCCTCCATGACGTTGCCGCGAACATCCTTGGCGGCGTCGAGTTGGGGCTCCTGCGGCAGGTGGCCGATCTTGGTGCCGGGCAGCGGGCGAGCCTCACCCAGAAAATCCTTGTCTACTCCGGCCATGATGCGGAGCAGGGAAGACTTGCCCGCGCCGTTGCCTCCCAGAACTCCGATCTTGGCGCCAGGAAAAAACGAGAGATGGATCCCTTTGAGGATCTCGCGGGAGGGGGGCACGACCTTTCGGAGATCGCGCATCGTGAAAATGTATTCGCCGGCCATAGGGGTTAGAAGATAAGGGAGGGAAGCCCAAAACGGAGTCATTGCGCGCGATGAAAAAAAAGGGCGCCCCAGCGGGAGCGCCCTTGATACTGCTGCCGGCGGACCGGCCTAGCTGAGGTTCTTGTTCGCGATCTTGGCGAGATCGAACATGGTGACCTGGCTTCTGCCGCCGAACAACGGGCGGAGCTTCTCGTCGGCGTTGATGGCCCGGCGGTTCTTGGAATCCTGCAAGTCGTGCCGCTTGATGTATTGCCAGAGCTTGCTGATGACCTGAGTCCGCGGCATTGGGCTGTTACCGATTACGGCGGCGAGCTGCGAGCTCGGCTGCAACGGTCTCATGAATGCGGGATTCGGAGCCCGCTTCTTACCTGAAGATTTCTTGGTGGCTTTTTTCGCTGCCTTCTTGCGGGCGGCAGGCCGTTTGGCGGACTTCTTGGCGGCTTTCTTCCTACCGGCAGTCTTCTTCTTGGTGGCCATCGCGAGTCTCCCAGAATGAGTGAGAACCGTGCTGTGCCTCTGAACCAGCCGAAACTACCGACTCAAACAGTACACAGACCGCGCCCAGTTGCAATAGGGAATTTCAGATTTCCCCTCTGAAAACTCCCCAAGTCCGCCGGGAAGCGGTCCCCGAAACGGGGGATGTGGTGATATGTTGAGACAGGTCGAGGTAGATTTGTGCCCCCGGCAGCTACTCTACGGACGGTGATACCATGACGAATTCACGATCAGTCTTTCGCTCGGCGGCCCTCGCAATTGCTCCGCTCGGATTGGGTCTGACTCTCGCCGCGCTTCCTCGGGCGCCGAAATGCGACGCTGACAATGGCGGGCTCTTGGTGCCTAAGGGCTTCTGCGCCACCCTCGTGGCGGGGAATCTTGGGCCGGTCCGACAAATCGCGGTTGCACCCAACGGTGACCTCTACGCCGCTTTGAGCGGAAAGCCGGGTGACGGCACCGGGGGGGTACTGGGCTTCCGCGATCGCGACGGCGACGGCAAACCGGACGAACGCGCGAGCTTCGGCCCGGCCGGAGGGAACGATGTGAAGGTCAGGAATGGCTTCGTTTACTTCGCGCTCGACGACCGCATTCTCCGCTACCGCCTCTCCGGGAGCAAACTCGAACCGGAGGGGAAAGAGGAGACTCTCGTAGCCGGCCTTCCAGGCGAAGGGAACCACAAGGCAAAGAGCATCGCCTTCGGGTCGGGAGACACGATGTACGTGGTGATCGGCTCGGCCACCAACAGCTGCCAGAAGACCGATCGTCTGCCGGCCTCTCCGGGGCTGGATCCCTGCCGGGAGCTGGAACGGCACGCCGGTATCTGGCGGTTCTCCGCCAGCCGTCCGGGCCAGCGCTTCGAGGACGGACGGCGATTCGCCACCGGACTTCGGAACGCGATGGCTGTCGCCACTCATCCGGCCACGGGTGCGCTATACGCCGGCATACACGGCCGGGATCAATTGAGCGATAACTGGGGTTTCGGCGACACGGTGAACGCAAACAACCCCGGCGAAGAGCTGGTTCGGGTAGAATCCGGCGGTGACTACGGGTGGCCCTACTGCTATTACAGCAATCAGTTCAACAAGAAGGTTCTGGCGCCCGAGTATGGCGGCGATGGTGAGAAGGTGGGCCGGTGCGCATCGGCCAAGGCACCTCTGCTGTCCTTTCCGGGGCACTGGGGACCAATGGCCCTGGCCTTCTACACCGCCGATGCGTTTGGACCGAGGTACCAGGGCGGACTCTTTGTCGCCTTCCGCGGATCATGGAATCGCGCGCCGTTGCCCCAGGAGGGCTACCGAGTTTCGTTCATTCCCTTCGTGAATGGTCGGCCTTCTCGCGAGTACACCACATTCGCCACCGAGAAAGGCGGTCCCACGTCGCTCCGTGCAACCGGGGTGGCGGTAGCGCGCGACGGCTCACTGTACATCTCGGCCGACCAGAACGGAAAGATTTGGAAGGTCACGAAACGGGGATAATAAAAGCGTGAACGGTAAACGGTAATCGGGGTGGCTTCGAGCGGTCCCGCTCACCTCTTACCGCTCACCGCTTACGCTGTTGATTTGAGGACCCGCTCGATCTCTCGAACATCGGCGTCGATCTCGATCGGACGATTGGCACCCGGTGGCGGTGGCTCGATCTCCTGGTGATAGCGGAGCAGCAGCCCGGGGTCCTTGAGAATGTGACCGGTCAGCACGGCGACGACCCGGTCGGCCTGCTTCACTTGCCCTGTACGGACCAGCTGCCGGAGTCCGGCCAGGGTAACGGCGCTGGCTGGCTCACAGCCAACGCCGGACGCGTCGATTGCCGCCTTCGCTTCCAGCAGCTCGGCATCCGAGGTGGCCAACACCACACCTTCCGTCTCGATGATGGCCTGCACCGCCCGGTCGTACGACGCCGGATTCCCGATCTTGATGGCAGTTGCAACCGTCTCCGCTTTAACCCGATGCCGCTCGGTGAATCCTTCCGCAAAGCTGCGCGCGAATGGTGCCGCCCCTGCGGCCTGCACCGCCGCCAGCCGCGGCAGTGTTCGTATGAGACCCCACTCGCGCGCCTCACGCAGCGCCTTGCCAAAAGCGGCGGTATTTCCCAGGTTCCCCGCTGGCAGCACGATCCAGTCGGGCGGTTCCCAGGCGAGCTGCTGTAGCAACTCCAGGATGATGGTCTTCTGACCCTCGATCCGAAATGGGTTGATCGAGTTCAGCAGGTAGACCCCCAGCCGGTCGCTGGCTTCCTCCACCAGGCGTAGACAATCATCGAAGTCGCCCCGGACAAGCAGGGTCTTGGCCCCATACGCGAGCGACTGCGCCAGCTTGCCCGTTGCCACGCCGCCGGCGGGAACCAGCACCAGCGCCGGCAGCCCCGCCTGGGCGGCGTAGGCGGCCAGGGAAGCAGAAGTGTTACCCGTGGATGCGCACGCTACGGCGGTGGCGCCGATCCGCCTTGCTTGGGTTACCCCCACCGTCATGCCGCGATCCTTGAACGACCCGGTGGGGTTATGGCCCTCATGCTTCAGCAGGAGGTGGTCGATACCGGCCCAGCGGTCCAGCGCCACCCGGTGAAGCAGCGGCGTATTCCCTTCGGGGTGCGAAACGACCGAATCGGCCGAGGGGAGCACGATGTCACGAAAGCGCCAGACACCCGAGGGCGTGGCGCCAGGCTGGCCACCACGCCGCTCGGTGAATCGCTGAATCAGCTCCGCCGGACTCATCGCCGGCGGACGATGATGAATCTCCAGCAATCCGCCGCAGGCCACACAGCGGGGGTGGGGATCGGTCTCGACCACCTCGTTGCCGCAGGCGATACACGTTTGCCAGCTCGCCGGGCGTGCGGTCTGAAACCTCATCGAGTGCCTCCGTCGGGCTCACTCGTGACCCGGGCGCCCTCCCGATCGATTTCCGCCACCCGGACTTCGCTCCGGTGGCCGCATGCGGTGTACGCCGCCGCCATCGCGGCGGCGACGCGATCTCCGGCAGCCCGGCCGCGCACCAGTGCAAAAGCGGTGGGTCCGCTGCCCGAGATGGAGCTTCCCAGCGCGCCCGCCTCGAGCGCGGCGCGCTTCGCTTCGCGAAACCCAGGCAGCAAAGGCGAGCGGACCGGCTCGGCAATCCGATCGTCTATAGCCCTCCCCAGCAGCATGTAGTCGCCGGCGAAGAGAGCCGCCACCATGGCGCCCACCTGTGCCGCCTGGTGCACAGCGTCGGCGCGAGGAATCTGCGCCGGAAGCACGAAGCGCGCCTCGGCGGTGCGCAACCGCTGGTCGGGGCGGGCCACCACCACTCGGAGATCGTCCGGAACCGGCAGCTCGACGACCTCGAGCGGATTCAACGATCGGATCAACACGATTCCGCCGAGCAGGGCAGGGGCGATGTTGTCGGCGTGACGTCCCGACACGCTCTCCTCCGCGGCGAGCGCCGAGCTCATCAGGGCCAGGCGGTCCAGCGGTCCGCCGAGGAGCGTGTTGACCGCCACCGCAGCGGCCACCGCGGAGGCTGCGCTTCCCCCCTGTCCACCCGAGAGAGGCAGCCCCTTGGTGATGGTGAGCGCGATCCCCCGTTCGCGGCAACGGCTGTCGCCGGCGCGTTCGATGACCGCGCGGGCAGCCAAACCTGACGTGTGACGCGCCGCGTCGGCCGGAAGGTCTCGGTGGCCCGAATCACGGATGTGAATGCCGGGCATTTCAGTCCACTGCGCTTGAACCGTGTCCCCGGGACCGGATAGGGCCAGGCCGAGGATATCGAGCCCCGGCCCGATGTTTCCCACCCCTCCCGGGGCAAAGGCCGTGGAGGACTGCAGCTCCCGGCTCATGCGCCGGCCAACCGCATGATGTCGTTGAGCACGCCCGCCGCGGTGACTTCGGCGCCGGCCCCGGGTCCGGTAATGACCAGGGGGTTCGCCTTATATCGGGCGGTGGTGAAGATCAGTTGGTTGTCGGATCCTTTGATCCCCGCGAGAGGACTTGTCATCGGCACCGCCTGCACGCCGACAGCGATCTGGCTTGGCGTGACCAGCGCGACGTAGCGCAGCACCGAGCCCGCCGCCGCCGCCGCATCGGCCCGCCGTCTCCAGGGTGCGTCGAGCTCTTCCAGCCGGCCCAGGAAATCTTTCAAAGCCAGTGTTCGCGCCCACTTCGGGACCAGCGATTTCACCGCGCTCTGCGGCAGCTCATCCGGATATCCCAGCAGCCGGGCAAGGATCAGCGCCTTTCGAGCTACATCCATCCCCGAGAGGTCGTCGCGCGGGTCGGGCTCAGTGTACCCCTTGGCCATCGCGCTTCGCACCGCGCGGGAGAACGGAACCTCCGACGAGACCTCACTCAGTACGTAGCCGAGGGTTCCGGAGAGCAGACCTTCGATCCGGTCGACCCGGTCGCCGGACTCAACGAGCTTATGGTAGGTGTCGATGATGGGCAGTCCCGCGCCGACCGTGGCCTCGTGCAGAATACGCCGGCCCCGGGCCCTCGCTGTCTGCCACAGGCCATCGCTGACCCCCCGCCGATCGGCCAGCGGCCTCTTGTTGGCAAGCACCAGATCCATTCCGTGAGTAAGCGCCTGTTCGAGGGCATCTGCCGTATCGTCCGCCGTGAGGTCTACGAGGACCGGCCGCGTCAGCGCATAGCCGGCGATGTGCGCCACGGCTTCCACCGCGCTCGCCGGCTGCCCCTTGGGTAGCTCCGCAAGCCGCCGGCCTTTCCGCTTCTCCGACGCCAGATTCGCAAGCCTTCTCGGGCTGATACCATCTGGATCGAAAATAAAGCCAGATCGGTCGATAACGGCGGCCACGCGGAGCGACAGCGCTGGCCGGTCTACCCGGCTCAGCAGCGAGGACAGTGCCCGGCCGATCTGACCAAATCCAAGCAGTACGACCTCCATGCGCTCGGGTCGAATCACCGCGCCCCCGGCAAGCCGGGAGAGCTGAAAGGCGGCGTGGATCCGGCGCTGGGCTTCACCGGCGTCAGCCGCGGCTATGACGACCGAGATATTGAGCTCCGATGAGCCCTGCGCGATAGCGACCACGTTGACACCGCCCGCGGCGAGTGCGGCGAACACTCCGGCAGCGACGCCGGGTGTGCCGTGCATGCCGAGTCCCACCACCGCCACCGTCGCCATTCCAGGGTTGACCTCCACCCCATCGATCTCTCGCCGGGCGATCTCACCTTGAAATTCCTCGACCAGACTGTCCCGCGCATCAGCGGCGTGGACCTCGGGAACGCTGAAGCAGATGGAGTGCTCCGATGAGGCCTGGGATATGAGGGACACCGAGATCCGGCGGCCCTGGAGTGCGGCGAAAGTGCGTGCCGCTATGCCGGGCACTCCCAGCATGCCGTTGCCGGTAACGGTGATCAGGGCCTGGCCCCCGGCGGACGTCAACGCTTTTACCGGGAAGCGCCCCGGTGCCACCTGCTCCGACACCTCCGTGCCGCGCGATTCCGGATTCTCGAACGGACGAACGTAGATCGAAATTTTTCGCCCAGCGACCGGGATCAATGCGCGAGGGTGAAGTACCTTGGCGCCATAGTAGGCCAGCTCGGCCGCCTCCCGCACGTGAAGCTGGGAAATGACTCGCGCGTCCGGAACGACGCGCGGGTCTGCCGTAAGCAGGCCGGGCACATCTTTCCACAGTGATACCCGGTCGGCAGCCAGGGCTCGTCCGAGGAGTGTAGCGGTGAGGTCGGATCCACCTCGCCCTAGCGTGGCGACTTCTCCGCTCGGAGTGGCGCCCAGAAACCCGGGCACGACGGGCACGACGCCCTGGGTGATGATCGGCAGGAGGGTGAGTTGGACGGCGCGGTCGGTGCGGGCAAAGTCGGGCGACGCCTGCCCGAAGGCATCATCGGTGTGCACGATGTCCATCGCGTCCACGTACCTGGCTTTAATCTTGGACGCCTCGAGAGCCGCGGCGAAGATCTGCGCGCTGAGGCGCTCCCCCCGCGAAATCACGTAGTCGTTCGTGCGTGGGGCAAGCTCACGCAGACGCCGCAGTTCCGCAGCCAGCGCTGCCAGCTCCAGGAATACCTCGGCGATGTGCCCCAGCATCGCGGCCCGGCTACGGCCGGCAGGAAGCAGCGCCCGAGCCACCTCGACGTGCCGCGCTCGCAGTTGGTCCACCAGAGCGGCAAGCGCTCTCTCGTCGCCGCCCTTGGCCTGCTGGGCCACCCCGACGAGTGCATCGGTCACCCCAGCCATGGCGGAGACCACCACCACGGTAGGCTCCCGCCGGTGACTCCGAATGATTTCGATGGCACGTCTGACGGCGGCGGAGTCGGCCAGCGAGGCGCCGCCGAACTTGTGCACGTGCGGTGCGCGGCGGTGTCGTGGCATAGAGGGTCGAGAATAATAGGGCTATTGGCTATTGGCTATTGGCTAAGGGCCCGCTGTGATTCTGAAGACGCCTAGCAATGAAGAGATCTTACCTTCGTGTTCGCTCAGCTTAGGATGACAGGCTTTGCCAATAGCCAATAGCCAATAGCCAATAGCCTCCCTACTTTCCCTGCATGCTGGCGCTCCTCAAGCTCATTCAGTCGATCATCAAGACTCTGCACTCGGATGGAACTCCGGGCCAGGTGGCGGCGGGCATTGCGATCGGCTCGGTGCTGGGGCTCACCCCTCTGATGAACCTTCACAACCTGGTCGTGTTCTCGCTGGTCGTTGTGCTGAACGTGTCGTTTGGCGGTGCGATGCTGGGATGGGCGATGTTCGTACCGGCGGGGTTCCTGCTCGATCCGGTGTTCCACGCGGTGGGGGTAGAGCTGCTCCAGGCTCCGTCGCTCCGGCCCCTCTGGACCACCTGGACGAACACGCCGCTGATTCCGTACACCAGCTTCAACAACACCGTGGTTCTCGGCAGCTTCGTGGGATGGATTGTGCTGGCCGTGCCGATCTTCTTTGCCGCGCGCTATGGCGTTGCCCGCTACCGCGCCACCGTGGGCGAGAGGGTTCGGCGCTCTCGTCTCTATAAAGCCGTGACCGCCTCCCAGGCCTATAACTGGTACCGCATGTTTCGGCCCAGCTGATGCGCATGAAAATCTTCCGCTGGAAGGCCATCGGTCCGCTTTTTCTTTTCCTCACGATCATCGCTGTGCTGGTGGTCATCTTTGCCGAACCGGTCGCTCGCGACACGACTGAAGAGGCGAGCACCGAGCTGCTGGGCACCCAGGTGGATGTCGCAAAGCTGGATCTGCGTCCCCGCCAGTCATCGGTTGACCTGCGTGGTCTCCAGATCGCCGACCCTTTCTCTCTGAAGCGCAATCTCCTCGAGGCGGACCAGATCCGGCTCAAGCTCAACCCGCAGGCACTGGCGGAGAAGAAGCTCGTCATCGAGCGCCTCAGCCTGAACGGGATGCGGTTCGGCACCGCCCGCAAGACTCCGGCGCGGCCGGTGAGTGGCGATGGATTTGCCCCCAAGACTCTTCAGAGCGTCAGGCAATGGACCGAGCAGTTCGATGTTCCGTTGCTATCACTCACACCGATCGACACCATTCGGCAGCTTGCCCTGGACCCAACCCAGCTCACTACCATACGTGAGGCCCAAGCCTTGGTAGCGCGGACCGACTCGACTCGTAAGGCGCTTGACCAGGGATTTCAGCAGCTGGCTATAAGAGAGACACTGGACTCCGCCAATGGGCTGGTCCAGCGTCTATCGGCCAGCGACCCGAAAAAACTCGGGCTTGACGGCACCCGAAAGGCGATCGAGTCGGTACGGCAAACTCTCCGCGAGCTGGATGCCGCCAAGAAGCGGCTGGAAGGGCTGGAGCGCAGCACCCGGACGGGAGTACAGCTGCTGAGTCGAGGTACTCAGCTGCTGGATCGAGCACGGCAGAAAGACTTCGCCTTCGCCAAGTCGCTACTCAAGCTGCCCAGCTTTTCTGCCCCGGATATCGGGAGCGCGTTTTTCGGCAAGGTGAGCATCGAGCGGTTTAAGGAGGCGCTCTACTGGGCCGAACTGGCCCAGAAGTACATGCCGCCAGGGTTACTACCCCGGCCGACTCCCGGCCCCCAGCGGCTGCGTGCGGCGGGTCACACAGTCGAATTTCCCAAGGAGAATGAGTTCCCCCGCTTCCTGCTGGAACAAGGGCTGCTCGGCTTCACGATCGGCGGAACCAGCGCAGTCCAGGGCGCTTATTCGGCGACGGTCCGAGGACTGACCTCGACCCCGACGCTCTACGGCCGGCCTACATTGATTACGGCCAGTCGCCGAGCCGCGGCTTCGGGCATAGCGGCCATCGACGTCGATGCCGTGATCGATCATGTTGGCACCCGCACCAGGGACTCGGCCAGCGCCCGCCTGCGCGGAATAGAGTTGCCGTCGTTCGCAATTCCGGGGCTGCCCTTTCGCGTCGAGCCCGGACGGGGATCCAGCAGCCTCGATTTCAGCATGAAGGGCGGAGGAGCTCAGCTCTTTGGCCGATGGGGGGTTTCGTCCCGGCGGGTAAACTGGGCGGTCGATACAACAGGTCGATCCATGAACGACATCGAACGTCTGGTTTGGCGCGTAGTGTCGGGACTCTCGGATCTGGAGGTCGTGGCGGAGCTCAGCGGCAGCGTCAGCTCGCCGAAGCTCTCGGTCTCGAGCAATCTGGACAAGGCCATTGCCCAAAGGCTTCAGGCGGTGATGGGGGAGGAAGTGGCCAAGGCGGAGCGGCTGGTGCGGGCAAAGGTGGATAGCCTGGTGTCCGACAAGGTTGAGCCGGTAAAGCGCCAGATCGCGGCGGTGCAGGCTGAGGCCAGTCAGAGAGTCCAGGTGGAGAAGCAACGGCTCGATCAGGTGGAGCAGCAGTTACAGTCAGAGTTGAAGCGGCTGACCGGCGGGCTGGTGCCGGGAATCGAGTTACCCGAAATCAAATTGTAGATCGGGGGTCCAACCACCATGCGCATCGGTATCCCCAAGGAGACCACGGCGGGAGAGCGCCGTGTGGCGCTGGTGCCCGAGTCGGGTAAGAAGCTGATTCAGGCCGGGTACGAGGTCTCGATCGAGGCGGGGGCCGGGGCGGCGGCCGGGTTTGCTGACGCTGCGTACCACGACGCCGGCGTTACGTTGGAATCCGATCCGGGCGCTGTGCACGCCACCGATCTCGTGCTTAAGGTCAATGCTCCGGAGCAGCACGAGATCGCCGGGATGCGTCCCGGCTGCATCTATCTCGGCTCGCTCATGCCCTTGCGGAACCTGGAAGCCGTTCGCGCTCTGGCTACGCGCGGGGTCACCGCCTTCTCTACCGATGCCATTCCCCGAACCACGCGAGCCCAGTCGATGGATACCCTCTCATCGATGGCCAACATCGCGGGGTATAAGGGGGCGCTGCTGGCTGCTGCGGAGCTCGGCAAGTATTTCCCTATGCTGATGACCGCCGCCGGAATGGTGCCGCCCGCGCGGGTTTTCGTGATCGGGGCGGCGGTGGCGGGCCTTCAGGCCATTGCAACCGCGCGACGGCTCGGCGCCAATGTGTTTGCTACCGACGTGCGGCCCGAAGTGAAGGAACAGATCGAGAGCGTTGGTGCCAAGTATGTGGGCATCGAGCTCAAAGACACCGCCTCCGCCGGAGGCGGGTATGCCAAGGAGCTGACCGAAGCAGATCGGGCGCGCCAACGGGAATTGCTTGCGGCCCAGTGCGCCCAGTCCGACGTAGTGATTACCACCGCGCTCATCGGGGGCGTGTTTGCTCCCCAGCTGATCTCAGCCGACATGGTGAAGGGGATGAGGCCGGGCGCGGTCATCGTGGACCTGGCGGCCGACGGCGGGGGCAACTGTGAGCTCTCCCGCCCCGGCGACACGGTGGTGGAGCATGGCATCACTATCCTCGCCCCTTTGAATCTGGCCGCCACCATGCCGGCCCACGCGAGCCTCTTGTTTTCCCGCAATCTCACCGCCTTCGTCCAGGCCTTCACCCAGGACAAGGCTTTTCGGGTGGACTTCACCGACGACATCCAGCAAGGCGCGGCCATAACTCACGGTGGTGAGGTAAAGCACGCGCGGACCCGGGATGCCTTGCAGAAGGTGGCAACATGATCGAGTCGACCGATTACTGGTCCCTGCTGTATGTCTTTGTGCTGGCGGCGTTCATCGGCCTGGGCGTCATCCGCCGGGTCTCGCGGCTGCTGCACACGCCCCTGATGTCGATCACCAACGCCATCTCCGGCATAGCGGTGATAGGCTCGATCATCGTGACCGGCGGCGACTACCCCACCGGCATCCGGATCATGGGAGCGATCGCGCTGTTCGCTTCGATGACCAACATCGTCAGTGGCTTTCTGATCACTGACCGGATGCTGAAGATGTTCAAGGCGGACCGTAAGCCGAAGCCGGACGACAAGTCATGAACACGGCGATCGTCCAACTGTCGTACCTCGTAGCGACCGTTCTCTTCATCTTTGCGCTGCATTGGATGAACGCCCCGCTGACGGCTCGAAAAGGGGTTTTCGCCGGCGTCGGGGCGATGATCCTTGCCATCGGGGCCACCTGGATCCAACCGGATATCGTCCATCACGGGTGGATCGTCCTGGCGATCATTGCCGGCATTCTGGTGGGTGTGCCGCTGTCGATGGTGCCGCTTACCGCAGTTCCTCAGAGAACCGCCCTGTCTCACGCGTTCGGAGGGCTGGCGGCCGGCCTGGTAGGGACGGCCAAGTATTACCTGTGGTTCTCCGAGGGTCCCGAGCAGCTGACCACCTTCCGGATGGTTGCGATCATCATCGAAATCATCCTCGGGTACCTGACCTTTACCGGCAGTCTCATGGCGGCCGGCAAGCTGCAGGAGGTGAGGTGGATTCCCCAGCGTCCGGTTACCTATCCCCTTCAGAACCTCACCAACGTTGGCCTGCTTGGACTCGCCTCCGTGGTGGGGGTCGCGTTGACTTTGAACCCCACGGCGGCGTGGGCTCCGGCGCTCTTTCCTGTGGTGATACTGTTGGCGCTGGTGTTCGGTGTCCTCCTGATCATCCCGATCGGTGGCGCCGACATGCCGACTGTCATCGCTATTCTGAATTCCTACGCCGGGCTGGCGGCTGTGGCCATGGGGTTCGTGCTCGACAACAAGCTCCTGATCACCGCCGGCGCGCTGGACGGCGCCAGCGGCCTGATCCTGGCCATCATCATGTGCAAGGCCATGAACCGCTCCTTTCTTAACGTGCTCTTCGGCGCCTTTGGTCAGACTCAGCAGGCGAAAACGGAGGGAAGTCAGAAAGTCTATAAGGAGGAAACCATCGAGGGCGGCGGGCAGGTGTTGGAGCAGGCCAATCTCGTCGTGATCATTCCCGGCTACGGGATGGCTGTCGCTCAAGCTCAGCACAAGGTGCGAGAGCTCTACGATCAGCTCAAGAAGCGCGGGGTCTCGGTGAAGTTTGCCATCCATCCGGTAGCGGGCCGTATGCCGGGTCACATGAACGTGCTTCTGGCCGAGGCAAACATCCCTTATACCGACCTGGTGGAGATGGATGAGATCAACTCCGACATGCCCCAGTGCGACGTGGCGCTGGTCGTGGGCGCGAACGATGTGGTCAACCCCGCGGCCAGGAGTGACAAGACCAGCCCCATCTACGGCATGCCGATCATCGACGCGGACAAGGCGAGAACCGTGTTCGCCATCAAGCGCAGCAAGAATCCTGGATTTGCGGGCATCGACAACGAGCTGTACTTCTCAGAGCGGACTTGGATGCTATTCGGAGATGCTAAGAATGTGGTGGGCGAGCTGGTGAAGCAGCTATCCGGCAGTGCAGTGCATTGACGATGGTGTGGGATACCAAAGTTGGCGAATCCCCACCCTCTCTCCTGCCAAATTAGCAGGTCTGCCGCCATCTAGGATACGCCGCAAGGCTGTGCCCGATGTTGCACCGCAACTCTCCATCCCGCTACGGTTTATCTAAGGTGTTGATTTTCCGCATCTTAGGCGTTATATTGGCCGACTCAAATTTGGCTCGGCCTCAGGCGTGGCTGGTAACCGAGCAGGGGACGAGAGTCCCGTAGGAGGTTAAAGCGTGACAATCAAGGCACGTGGCAAACGTCGCCCGGTGCGACCGGCACAGATCGCTCGCGCAATCGATGAGGGCCGGGAAAGTCTCGACCTGTATCTGGATGAGATCAGCCGGGTCCCGCTCCTCAATCGTGAAGAGGAGATGGAGCTCGCCCGAAAGGCGTTCAAGGGGAACGTGACGGCTCAGGAAAGGCTGGCACGCCACAACGTCCGGTTCGTCGTTTCGGTCGCCAAGAAGTTCCAGAACCGAGGGGTGCCGCTCGTCGACCTTATCGGCGAGGGGAACCTCGGGCTTATGACGGCCGCCCGTAAGTTCGATCCGGATCGGGGTGTCAAATTCATCTCGTACGCAGTCTGGTGGATCCGGCAGGCAGTTCAGGCGGCCATCGCGCGGCACGGCCGGCCGGTTCGGGTTCCGCTCAACCGTACCGCCGACCTCAGCCGGTTGGGGCGCACCACCACCCTGCTGAAGGACCGGCTGGGTCGGATGCCCACCACCGAGGAACTGGCGCGGGCAACCGGACTCACAGTGGAAGCGGTGCGCTCCCTCAGCGCCCTGAACTCGGAGGCGGTGCGGCTCGATCACCCCACCCGCGATGGCGAGGGCAACGAACGCATCGAGCGCTTCACCAGTGGGGAGCAGGAAAGCACCGATATGTCCACCATGGCCAACAGCCAGACGCGGGACATCGAGGCGGCACTCGCCGCCCTCCCGCCGCGGGACGCCAAGGTGCTTCGGCTTTATTTTGGACTGGACGACGGCAACAGCCGTACGCTCGAAGAGATCGGGCGCATGATGGGCGTAACCAGGGAGCGGATTCGACAGCTTCGTGACCGTGCCCTGCTCCGTCTCCGTGAAGGTGAAACCGGAGACCGCTTGAAGGATCTGGTGGCATAAGAGGCTATTGGCCGCTCCAATGCTCAGGAACCCTCCGATGATTCGGGGGGTTTCCTATTTTTTCGAACAGCCAACAGCCAACAGCCAACAGCCAACAGCCAACAGGCCAACAGCCAACAGCCACCCCATGAACCCCTTACCCTACGCCATCAATCGCCGGGACGACGGGCTCCGCATCGAGTGGGATCAGAAGGGCCACGAGGGATTCTTCCCAGCTCGAGGTCTCCGCCTGGCCTGTCCGTGCGCGGGATGTGTGGAGGAGATGAGTGGCCGGCCCCTCCTGGATCCAGGCGGTGTACCGGCAGACATCAGGCCGCTCTCCCTGGCGCTCGTTGGCGCGTACGGCCTCAAGATCCAGTGGAGCGACGGCCATTCGACGGGCATCTATACCTTCGAGCGATTGCTCGCCGGCTGTCCCTGTGCCCGCTGCGGCGGTGGACGACTCTCCGGCTAATTATGTTGGAGTGACCGTCGACACATCCCGTGTCGTCCGCCGAGCGCAATCTGGGTCACCGGTGTCAGTCGGCTTCACCCAAGATCTCAGGAGATGTCATGCACCAGGAGCACTCCACTTTCCGAGAGGGACTCGTCACCGGTCTCATAGGGGCGCTCATCGTCGCGGCATGGTATTTCGTGATAGACACGGCGGCGGGGCGTCCGTTCCACACGCCCAGTGTACTGGGCCGGATATTCTTTCGCGGGGACGTCACGCCGGAAGGGCGAGCCATCGTCCCTGCGGCCGTGGCCGCCTACACTGTGTTGCACCTGTTGTTGTTCGCTCTCGCAGGAATCGGACTCACGCTGCTCGCTCATCTGGCCTCCCGGAACCTCGCCCTCCGCATGGGGATTTGGATCGGCCTGGTGGTTTCCTGGTTCTTCTTCGCTGGCCTCACGTTCACGTTGGTTACCTTGACCGGCGAGCGCATGCCGCTGTGGACGATAATTCTCGGCAGCCTGCTCGGCTCGAGCGCGATGGTCCTCTATCTCTGGCGGCGTCATCCTCGGCTGTCCACCTCCTTTCAGGAGCACTCGCGTGGCGCTGAGATGGAGGCGCCTCCGCATCCTCCAGGAGGGCCTCGGTCGTAGGCCCGGGCAGTGCCTTGCATTCCGGAGAGATCAGCCCCAATGTGGGTGACAAGCCGCGTTTGGGGGGATCACTTACTCGAGGCTATCCATGCTGGACAACTCCCACTCGACCATGGCCGAAGGCACCGATGTCGGCATTATCGGAGGCTTGGCGGTCGCCATTTGGTTCCTGATTCTCGATACCATCGCTGGGCACCCCTTTCAGACTCCGAGCCTCCTGGGTCAGGTAGTCCTGTTCGGAGACGCAAGGCCGGAGACAAGCCACCTGGTCTTCGGCGCTATCCTCGTCTACACCGCGTTTCACTTCGCGGTCTTCGCCCTCCTGGGAATGGGCCTGGTCGCGCTGGTTCATTGGGCGGTGCGCGACTCGGTGGTGCGGTATGCGCTGCTCCCGGTATTTCTCGTCTTTGAAGTAATGTTCTACGGCCTGCTGCAGGTGCTCTCCGAGCGGACCAACACCCTCTTCCCCTTCTGGGCGGTCATCATCGCCAACACTCTCGCTGCGCTCTGTATGGGAATCTATCTCTGGATCCGCCATCCGGATTTTCGCCGTTCGCTCCAGGATACGCCCCTGGGCGACGCGCCGCGCTGAAGGAGGGAAAGAGGGAAGCGAGAAGGTCTACATCCTTCCTCGCTCCGACCTTCCCTCCTTCCCTCCTTCCCTCTTACCTTCCAGCCTCACCTTACTACGGCCTGGTCTGTGCACCACCGAGTTTCCTCCGTCGGTCTTACGTTGCTCGCCTCATTCATGCTGATCGCATCGCCACTCCTGGCGCAGCTCGAGCCGCCTTCCACTGGTGGGGCTGTGGCGCTGGATCAAGAGCTCCGGATGCTGGGGCACTACAAGCGAGTGTTGATGATCGGGGCGCACCCCGACGATGAGGACACCGAGCTCCTCACGGTACTGGTGCGCGGCATGGGCGCAGAGGCGGCGTATCTCTCCCTCAACCGGGGCGAGGGAGGGCAGAACCTCATCGGTCCTGAGCTGGGTGAAGCGCTCGGGCTCATCCGGACTGAGGAACTGCTCGCCGCCCGGCGGCTGGATGGCGCGCGCCAGTATTTCACTCGCGCCTACGACTTCGGATATTCCAAAAACATCGACGAGACCTGGAAGCACTGGCCTCAAGACAGCGTGCTTAAGGACGTGGTCAGGATGGTCCGGCGATTCCGTCCTCAGATCGTCGTCTCCATCTTCAGTGGAACGCCCCGTGACGGGCACGGGCAGCACCAGGCCGCGGGATGGGCGGCGCAGGAGGCCTTCGAGATAGCGGGCGACTCCAGCCGCTTTAGTGAACTTTTTGGCGAGGAGGGGCTAATCCCCTGGAGCCCCTCCAAGCTCTACCGCAGCACCCGTTTCGACACGGCGGCCACGACCCTCACTCTCAACGGGGGAGTTCTCGATCTGGCCGTGGGAAAGTCCTTTCACCAGATCGCGATGGCTGGACGCAGCCTGCATCGTTCCCAGGACATGGGGCAGCTGCAGCGGATCGGACCGTCGCAGGTTCGCCTGGCGTTGATCGAGGACCGCACCGCTGGGGGACCAGGTCTGTTCGGCGGAATCGACACCCGCCTCGATGCAATGCCGCTCGGTGAGCGGCGCGTCGGGGGGTCGGCCGAGCTGGTTCGCGGCGCCGGGCCGGAACCTGCCCGCCGCCGCTACACGGCTCGAATCGATTCGGTGCATGCAGCGAGGGGGAATCCGGCACGGCGCCGGATGTTGCTGGCGCGTGCGGCTGGCGACCTCGAGGCGGCGGTGGCGCAGCCACCCCGTTCTTCTCCGGCGGAGCGAGGAGTGTATTACACCCGGGGGATAGAGCTCGAAGATCAGTTGGGACATCTGAACACCGCAGCCTGGCATCTCGGACGAATGGTCTTCGACGCCGTCGTAAACGACGACCGGGTGGTGCCCGGTCAGCAACTGCGCTGGGTGCTGTCTTCCTGGAACGCCTCTGAGGAGCCTCGGTTGGCGGCTATGCGGGCCGCGGAGTGCATCCCGCTCGGCGACTGTCACAGTCCGGAACAGGAGCCGGAGGCCCATACCATCCAGCCGGGTCAGATTGGCACTGACAGTGTGGATTACCCGGTACGGGATCAGCCGGCCTCCACGCCCTATTACCTCAGACTGCCCCGGACCGGAGACTTCTACCAGTGGCCTGAGGAACGCTCGGATCAGACCCGGGTTACCGGGGGGCTGCCTTATGGAGAGCCATTCGAGTCTCCCACCTTTCTGGGCTCGGTTGAGGTGACTGCCGGCGAGTCCGACGTTCTGGGGGCGTCCCGGTTGGCTGAGGCGGCCTTTCGATTCAACGACCAGGCCCGGGGAGAGATGCGCCGTCCAGTGACGGTCGTGCCCCGTATCGATGTCAGGATTGATCCCGCCGTGGAGCTCTGGCCAGCCAATTCAGTAGCGCCCCGCCGGGTTACCGTCACCCTCACGCACCGGGCCCGGGACACCACCTCTGGTACCGTCAGCCTTCGGCTACCGCGGGGCTGGGCCCCGGGGGCGGCGCAGAAGTTTCGCTTTATCCGCGAAGACGAGCGTGGCGCTTTCGTGTTTCACGTCAGACCGCCAGCGAAGATGGCCGCTGACTCGGTCGAGATCCGGGCGCAGGTTCGTGACACGGAGGGCAGGGTATATGAACAAGGTGTCTTCACGGTGGATTACCCTCACATTCGACCGCGAGCGTACACCCGACCGGCAACAGCGGTCATACGGTCGGCACCCTTTACGCTGCCCAGGCTTATCCGGGTGGGCTACATCCGGGGTGCGGCCGACCAGGTCCCGGAGGCGCTCGTCAGCGTCGGTGTACCGGTGGTGCTGCTGAGCCCGGAAATCCTGGAGCGGGGGAATCTCTCGAGATTCGACGCGATCGTCGTGGGACCTCGCGCCTACGAAATCGATTCGGCGCTAATCGCCAACAACCAGCGCTTGCTGGACTATGCCCGGCGCGGCGGTCTGATGATCGTCCAGTACCAGCAGCATCGGTTCTTCAGCGACCGGCTGGCTCCCTACCCGATGACAGTGGGAGGAGTACAGCCGCAAGTGAGCCATGACCGAGTAACCGACGAGACCGCACCCATCCAGATAGTTTCACAGAATCATCCTGTGGTGCAAGGCCCCAACCGTCTCACGAGGGGGGACTGGAGGGGTTGGGTTCAAGAGCGAGGACTCTACTTCGCGAGAACCTGGAGCCGCCCCTTTCTCCCGGTCATCGAGACCCACGATCCGGGAGAGCCGCCGCTGCGGGGCGGACTTCTGATTGCGCCGCTCGGCAAGGGGACGTACGTATACACCGGCCTGAGCTTCTTTCGTCAGTTACCGGCCGGAGTGCCCGGGGCGTTTCGCCTGTTCGCGAATCTTCTTGCGCTGGGCAAATGACGGACAAGATGGGCCGCGTGTTCTCCGCCTTCTCCGTCTGGTCCTTCCTCTCCGCCGCCGCATGCACGCCCGACCAACGTACCCCGATCGTCCTCTATTCCCCCCATGGGCGCGATCAGCTGACCCTGCTGGAGCAAGCGTTCGAGCGCCAGCGGCCCGACATCGACGTCAGATGGCTCGACATGGGGTCGCAGGAAATCCTCGATCGCCTTCGCTTCGAGCGGGTCAACCCGCAGGCCGATGTCTGGTTCGGCGGGCCCGCCGCCATTTTCGAGCGCGGAATCCGGGATTCTTTGCTGGTCCCCTATCGCCCCGACTGGTCCGACCGGGTCAACTCCAAGACCATCGGACCCAACGATTACTACTTCCCGGTGTACCGTACGCCGGCGGTCATCGCCTTCAACAGCCGCGCGGTGTCGCGGGCCGACGCGCCCCGGGACTGGGACGAAGTATTGGAGCCGCGCTGGAAGAACAAGGTGATCATCCGCGACCCTATGGCTAGCGGAACGATGCGAGCCATCTGGGGGCTGATTCTGATCCGCAGCCTCAGCCAGACCGGGGATACGGCCAGGGGAATGGCGTGGCTTCGACGGCTCGATGGCCAGACTAAGACCTATACTATCAATCCGGCGCTCCTTTACGAGAAGCTCGCCCGCCAGGAAGGGCTGGTGAGCCTGTGGGATCTCCAGGACATTTTGATCAGCGCCGCCAAGGGGCTGCCGCTCGGTTACGTCTTTCCCCGAAGCGGCACGGTGGTCATCGTGGATGCCATCGGCCTGGTGCGGGGCAGCCGTCACCCCGAGGCGGCCCGCGCGTTCATCGACTTCGTCGGCAGTGTAGAGGCCCAGTTGCTCACCGCCCGCGAGGTCTTCCGGCTGCCGGCCCGGAGCGATCTGCCCGCGGACTCGCTGCCATACTGGGTGACCGAGGTTGAGCGCGAGATGATAGTCAGCGAAGTGGACTGGAGTCTGCTGTCAGATCGGGGGCCGGAGTGGATGCGCTACTGGGACCAGCACGTGCGGGGGACGGGAAAAGAGTAGGGGCTATTGGCAATTCGCTACTAGCTATTGGCTGAAGAACTGTAGCCCGTAGCGCCTGGCGCATAGCCCACAGCCATTCACGCCAATAGCCAATAGCCAATAGCCCATAGCCCATAGCCCATTTGACCTTTCTCCGACTCGATTCCCTCACCAAACGCTTCGACAGCACGGTCGCCGTCGACCACCTCTCTCTCTCCATCGAGCGCGGCGAGATGCTCGCGCTGCTGGGACCAAGTGGGAGCGGGAAGACCACGACTCTCCGGCTGCTGGCCGGCTTCGAGGTGCCGGACCAGGGGCAGGTTCTGGTGGAGGGAGAGAATGTCACCCGGGTGGATCCGGTGGCGCGCCGGTTCGGCATGGTTTTCCAGCACTACGCGCTCTTTCCCCATCTCGACGTGGGCGAGAACGTCGCGTTTGGTCTCGAGTCTCTCGGGGTGAGCGGGGAGGAGCTCGAGCGGCGGGTGGCCCGGGCGTTGACGCTGGTGGATCTGGCGGGATTCGAGCGCCGCAGAATAAGCCACCTCTCCGGGGGGCAGCAGCAGCGGGTGGCGCTCGCCCGGGCGCTGGCGCCGGAACCGCGCGTGCTTCTGCTCGACGAGCCCCTGTCCAACCTCGATCCTTCTCTCCGGGAGCGCACCCGGCGCGAGATACGAGAGCTGATCCGGCGAGTGGGCATCACCACCGTCCTGGTGACGCACGAGCAGGACGAGGCCTTCGATCTCGGCGACCGGGTGGCGGTGCTCCGGGGAGGACGCCTGGAGCAGGTCGGCACCCCCGAAGATCTGTATGCAGCTCCGGCAAACGAATTCGTGGCGGAGTTCGTTGGGCGGTCCAGCACCATCGGCGTGCTGGTGCTCGGTCGCACTGACCGCGGGGTACGGGTGGCGGTGGAGGGAGTCGAGTGGAACCTCACCGATACCGCCGACTCGCCACCAGGCCCCGCGAGGATGGTGGTCCGGCCCGAGGCCCTCCGGCTGATGGATCCGACGCCGGGCGCCCTCATCGGCACGGTAACGGAACGCCGCTTCACCGGGGCCGCGAGTCTCTTTACGGTTCTTACCGAGGGCGGCGCAGCGCTGGAAGTCACCGGGCCGCCTCGCTCGGTCATGGCCGGGGAGCAGGTGGGTATCATGCCGAGCCGGCGGGCCGGGGGCGGGATTCACCTCTTTTCCCGAACGGTGCCATGAGGCCCCGCCGCCGGGTGGAGCTCCTGGGGGTGGCGCTCCTGGCTCTGCTGGCCTGGCTCATCGTCTACCCGCTGATCCTGGTGCTGGTAGAGGGGTTCCGCGGGCCTGAGGGCTGGACCCTGGATTTTGTGCGGCTTTTTCTCCAGCAGCCAACCGAAGCCCGGGCGCTCTGGGGCAGCGTCTGGATCTCGCTCGCCAGCGTCGTGTTGGCCGCCGCGATCGGGATACCGCTCGCCTTCCTGTTCGGTCGCTACGATTTTCCCGGCCGCCGGATTCTCGGATGGCTCGTCGCATTGCCGGCCGTGCTCCCTCCCCTGGTGGGCGTGATCGCATTTCTCTTTCTCTACGGAGAAAGCGGATTCATCTCCCTCCTTCTTCAGCGCCTGCTCCGCCTGGAGGCGGCACCCTGGGCGCTCCAGGGTGCCGGAGCGATTCTGTTGGTCCACGCGTACTCGATGTACGTGTACTTCTACCTGTTCACCCGCGCCGGGCTGGCATCGCTGGATACGTCGGTGCTCGAGGCCGCGGCCAGTCTCGGCGCCGGCCGATGGCGTACCCTGCGGCGCGTGGTCTTCCCGCTGCTCTACCCGGCGCTGGGGGGCGCGGCGCTTCTGACATTCATGACCTCGCTCGCCTCGTTCAGCGCACCATACATCTTCGGAGGCGGATTCCGGGTCATGACCACGCAGATCGTCTCCACCCGTCTCAATGGTGACGACGAGCTCGCCATGATTGAAACCGTCTCGCTCACGCTGGTGGCGCTGGCCGCGCTGTGGATGCTTCGGGGCTCGCGGTTCCTCGACATCGGCGCAGGGGGACGTAAAGGCCTGGCGCCCGCCAGGGTCCGAGTGCAGCGCCACTGGGCCCGGCTGACTCTCGGAGTAATCGGATGGGGCCTTGCGGTGCTGCTCCTGCTGCCGCATCTCACGCTGCTGCTGGTTTCGTTCGTGCCGCTCGGCACCTGGACCACAGAACCGCTTCCTCCGGCCTATACCTGGCGAAACTACCTGACGCTGGTCGAGGACCCCGTCCGTGCGGGTCCCCTGTTCAATAGCCTGTGGCTCGCCACCGTCTCGACGGTCGCCGCGGTGGGTATTGCGATTGCCGCCGGGATTTTGTCGGTGCGCCGGCGGGTGCGGAGCCGAGGCATCATCGAGGGCCTGCTCGGGCTCCCGTGGGCGGTTCCGGGAACCGTCTTCGCCATCGCGCTGGCCACCGCCTTCAGTGTGCGAGCGCCGCTGGCGGGGCGTTTCGTACTGGTGGGCACGCTCTGGATCCTTCCGCTGGCATACCTCGTCAGGAACCTACCGATCACCAGCCGGGCGATCCTGGCCGGCTTTCGCGCGCTCGATCCATCGCTGGACGAAGCCGCGGCCACTCTGGGGGCCGGGCGCTGGCGCACCCTCCGCCGGGTGACGCTGCCACTCCTCCGCCCTGCCCTCGTGGCTGGGGCAAGCCTGGCCTTCGTGACCGCCTTCGGAGACTTCGTGACATCCATCATGCTGTACACCTACGACACCCGCCCCATCTCGCTGGAAATTCTATCGAGCCTCAGGCAGTCGGACGTGGGCGTGGCCGCGGCGTATGGGGTGGTGGTGATGGCGGTGAGCGCGGCCGTGTTCGCGGTGGGGGCGGATCAGGGTAGCGGTGGATGACAGATCCCTTGCTCCGATCTCCCAGCCAGTTTCGCCGGCTGGCCGTACTCATCGGGGTGAATTTCGTGGACATGATGGGCTTCATGATCGTGCTCCCGTTACTTCCCTTCTACGCCCTGAAGCTGAACGCATCACCCGAGATCGTGGGACAGCTGATCGCCTCCTACTCGGTCGCGCAGCTGGTGGCTGCGCCGCTTTGGGGGCGGGTGTCGGACCGCTACGGGCGCCGGCCCGCGCTGCTGATCGGACTCAGCGCCTCGGCGTTGGCCTATGTGGTATTCGGCCTGGCCGACAGCGTGTGGCTGCTCTACCTGTCCCGCATCGTTCAGGGGGCCGGCGGCGGTACCACCGGAGTGGCGCAGGCCTACGTGGCGGACACCGTGGCCCCCGGAGACCGGGCACGTGCTCTCGGCTGGCTTTCGGCGGCCACTTCAGCCGGCGTGATGGTAGGGCCGGCGATCGGCTCCTCCGCGGCTCATTTCGGCCAGGCCGCGCCCGGCCTTATCGCCGCCACGCTCTGCATCATCAACGTCATCTTCGCCTGGAAGTGGCTGCCTGAGTCGCGGAAGGGGTCACCGGCTTCGGTGACAAAGACACCGCGTCCGGTCTGGTACCCGGCCTGGATGGCACTGCGGCACCCGACGTCCCCCATAGCGCGCTTGCTGTGGATCTACGGCGTGGGCATGATCGCGTTCTCTTCGATGACCTCCATCATGTCTCTCTACCTCGGCGCCGAGTTCGCACTGAATGAAAAGACCATCGGGTACGTCTTTCTCTATGTCGGCGTGCTCTCCTTCGTGATGCGGAGCGTCTTGCTGGGCCCAATCGTCGACCGCATCGGTGAGACCTGGGCCATGCGCATCGGCACCGGTCTTCTGGTGGTCGGGCTTGTGCTTTACCCGTTTCCTCGCGACCTGTGGACGCTCGCACTCGTCATACCCCTGGTGCCCATCGGCACCGCACTTCTGTTTCCCGCAACTACCTCACTCATGTCGCGGTACTCGGACCCGGCTGAGCTGGGCACTACCATGGGTGTGGCACAAACGTTTGGGGGACTGGCCCGGGTAATGGCGCCTCTCTTGGCAACCTCTCTCTTTCAGCGGCTCGGCCACGGCTGGCCTTTCTTCGTGGCGGGCGGCTTCGTGGCATTGGTCGGGGTCATGGCGTTCCAGGTGGAGGTCCATCCCAGAGCCACGAAGCGCGCGGCGGAAGGAGCTGGAGCCGGATGAACGAGGGGGACCGGATCGCACGGCTGGAGGAGCGGGTCTCGGCGCTGGAAGCGATGGTGGCGGCGGGGCAGCGGGGCAGCGGGGCAGCGGGGCAGTCGGGCAGCAGGGCAGCGGGACAGACTGTTCCGGCAGCAACTGCCGCAGCTCCACCGAAGGCCGCCCCGCCGCCCCGCCGCCCCGCCGCCCCGCTACTCTCCTCCGAGCAATGGATCGGCCAGCGCGTGCTCCTCGCCGTTGGCGTCGTCGCTCTCATCCTGTCGGCGGGCTATCTGCTCCGGCTCTCGTTCGATCGCGGGTGGATCTCGCCGGTCATTCGCTGCCTCGGCGGCGCGCTAAGTGGCGTTGTCGTCGGCGCGGTGGGTTGGCGGTTACAGCCGCGCTATCGTACCTACGGAGCGGCCCTCATCGGCTGCGGCGCGGCAATCATCTATCTCAGCGTCTGGGCTGCGGCACGGCTGTATGGCGTGCTTCCTCCAACAACCGGTATTGTGGGCCTCGCGCTGGTCTCCGTTGCGCTGGCGATGATCGCATACGCCATCGACGTCGAGGCCCTGGGTACGACGGCCGCCCTGGGGGCCTTCTTCGCCCCGCTTCTCCTCGGCCGTGAACAGGCTCAAGCCGGACTGCTCCTCCTCTATCTCGCATGCATGGCCGCTGGTCTGGGTCTGGTCGCGGCGCGGCGGCGCTGGCGCCTCACCATGTTCGTGGTGGCGCTGAGCTACTTCGGCGTAGCCTTCACCGGCGCGGCCGACCGCGGCCCCCCCTGGGGTCTCCTCCTCTACGGTGTGCTGGGCGGTGCGGCGGGGATTCACCTGGGACTGCGAGAGCGCTGGTGGGAAACGAGGTTCCTATCCTTTGGAGGAGGCTGGGCGTTCGTGGCGGCGGCGAGCCGTCACCTGGACCAGCCGTGGGCCATCGTAGTGGCGGGGATCATCCTCGCGGCCCCGGTCTGGTGGCACGCATTGCACGCCACCCCGGTCCTGCCGCTGCGCCTGAACCCAGTCTCCGACATGACCGGCTGGTCGGTCGGCGAAGCGTTCTACTTCGTGCTTACACCTTTCCTCCTGGGCTGGGCCGTCCACGGCCTGGCGCCCGCCTGGTTCAATGAAAGGCCGGGCCGCGTAGCCTTGATTATCGCGATGCCGTACCTTGTGGCCGGCTATCAGCGAACCAGACCGGTATTCGCGCTCGTTGGGGCGGCCGCGCTGGGAACGGCGGCGTGGCTGCATTTCAGCGGAGTAGAGCGGGTCTGGGCATTGCTCGCCCTGGTGCTTCTGTGGGCCGCGCTCGATCACGCCTTGAAGCGAGATGATGGACGTTGGTACGCGCTGGGAACTCTCTGGGCGGCACTCGACCAGTTGTTCACGGGCGCACTGCTGGGGCGGACGGCCCGGGACGCGGCGTTTGTTGGTTCGTGGCCGCTCGCCCTGTGGGGAACGATTGCCACCGCAGTCGCGCTGGCTGCGGGCCTCTGGAGACGCGTGATACACTCGAGCGTACCCGTCCTGGTGCGCGGAGCCCTCTGGGCCCTGGCGGGAGCCATGATGCTGTTCGGGGCAACGGGCGAGATTCGGCGGTACTTCGAGCTGGAGGCGGCGTCTTCGGAAGCCGCGAGCCTGGCCGGCGGACTCGCCGTCAGCGCCTGGTGGCTGGTATTCGCGGCCGCACTGGTGGGAGTTGGATTCCGGCGCAATTACAAGCAGGTCAGAATCGCCGGACTGGCCGTGGCAGGGCTCGCCGTGGTCAAGGTTCTGATGTACGATCTCTCGTCGCTCGATGCGTTGTACCGGGTCGGCTCCGTTTTTATCCTGGGCCTGGTGTTTCTGCTGCTGGCGTATCTCTACCACCGGCAAGCGCGGGGCGAGTCGCGCGGCACCGCCACATGATGCGGCTGCCTCGGCTACCTTTCAGGAGCCTTGTTGAGGATCACGAACAGGAGCAATTGTGACTGTACCGGCCTTACCTACATCCCCTTCCGCCTTCGCCAAGGCACAGTGGGCGGATGTAGCTCCCTATTTCGATGAGCTGAACGCGGGGCCGCCCGAGCTCTCGAGTATCGAGGCATGGCTGCGTGCGTGGTCCACCCTCGAGGAGCTGGTGACGGAGGCCGCGGCTCGTGCCATGATCGCATACACCATCGACACCGCAGATCCTGAGAAGGAAGCAGACCATCTGCGGTTCTCGACCGAGGTGCTCCCACGAATGGAGGAGCGGAGTGTGGAGCTGGCCCGGCGGCTGGTGAGCTCCGGGTACTCTACGCCGGAGCTGGAGACAACTCTCACACGGTTTCGCACGCAGATCGAGATCTTCCGCGATGAGAACGTGCCGATCTTCGCGGAGCTGGAGGAGCACAGCGCGCGCTACCAGCGGATTACCGGAGGGATCACCGTCGAGTGGGAAGGGGTCGAGCGGCCGCTCCCGCAGCTGCAGCCCTTCCTGAAAAGCTCCGACCGGGCGGTGCGGGAGCGAGCGTTCCGTGCCTCCAGCCAGCCGTATATCGATCTTCGCAGCGAATTGAGCGGCCTATTCGATGAGACGTACCGGCTCCGCCAGCAGGCGGCGCGGAACGCCGGCTTCGCCAACTTCCGGGATTATGTTTTCCCCGCCAAGTTCCGCTTCGATTACACACCGGCCGACTGTGAGCGCTTTCACGATGCGGTCGAGCGTACCGTGGCTCCCGCGGTCGAGCGGATATTGGATGCCCGCCGGCAGCGGCTCGGTCTGGCCCTGCTCCGTCCCTGGGATCTCGCGGTTGATCCCTATCGCCCGAAAGCCCTGCGGCCGTTCGCCAACGCGGCCGAGCTCGTCGTCACCGCCCAACGGGTGTTCGACCGGGTGGACCCTGCCCTCGGTCGTGAGTTCCAGACCATGATAGACGAGAGGCTGCTGGACCTCGAGAGCCGCAAGGGCAAGGCGCCGGGCGGATACTGTGAGACCCTGCACTTTCATGGACGGCCCTTCATCTTCATGAACGCCGTCGGGCTGGTTGACGACGTCAATACCTTGCTGCATGAGGCCGGTCATGCCTTTCACGCCTTCGCGGCTCACCGGCAGCCCCTGATATGGCAGCGACACCCCGGTTCCGAGGCTGCCGAGCTCGCGTCCATGTCCATGGAGCTGCTTGCGGTCCCCCATCTGACTCATCCGGTGGGCTACTTCACGTCCGAAGACGCCCTCAGCGCCAGGCTCGAGCATCTGGAGGACGTCCTGCTCAGTCTGGTTCACATAGCCTCGGTGGACGCTTTCCAGACCTGGATCTACACCAGCGGCCAGGGCGGCGACGCCACCGCCCGAGACGCCGAGTGGCTCCGGCTCAGGGCGCGATTCGAGCGGGGAGTAGACTGGAGTGGTTTGGAGCGGGAGCGGGTGGCGCGCTGGTATCGCCAGCTGCACATCTTCTTGTACCCATTCTATTACATCGAGTATGGCATTGCCCAGATCGGGGCGCTTCAGATCTGGCGCAACAGCCTGGAGGATCCGGCCGGGGCGGTTGCCCGCTATCGCGACGCGCTCGCCCTGGGGGCGGTGCACAGCCTTCCGGATATTTACCGCACCGCGGGAGCCCGGCTGACCTTCGATGCCGACGCGATCGGCGAGCTGGTCCGGCTGGTTGAAACCGAGATCGCCCGGATCCGGACCCGGCTTCCCTCGCCTGGTGGCTCCCAGTCGCCCCACCGAGCCCGCGCCGCCAACCGTTCCTAGTTGCGCCCCGGCGCTGGAGCCGCAAGATTCCACCGCCTGCGGCATCCGGAGGGGGCGCTGACGCCATTCCGGAAACTTTTGGGGAGGGCCTGGATGGCCAAAGAAGAAGGCATCGAAATGGAAGGGGTGGTGACCGAAGTCCTGCCCGACCGGAATTATCGGGTAATGCTGGAGAACGGTCATGAGATCCTCGCCTACGCCGCCGGAAAAATGAGCAAGTTCAAGATCCGCGTTCTCGAAGGCGATCGCGTGAGTGTGGTGTTATCGCCGTATGATTTGACGAGAGGGCGGGTCATTTATCGGCACAAATAAGTCGCCAGTCACCGGTCCCCGGTCGTTCGACTATCAAGTCGGGGTCACGGCTGGAGACTAACGACTGGCGACAAGAAAGGGCCGCTCGATTGAGCGGCCCTTTTGTTGTGTCTGGGGACGCCTTACTTCACCTTGGTGACGTTTTCGGCGGCGGGGCCCTTGGCACCCTGCACGATGTCGAACTCAACCCGGTCTCCCTCAGCGAGGCTGCGGAACCCCTCAGACTTGATGGCGGTGTGGTGGACAAAGCAATCCTTGTCCCCGTTTTCCGGGGTGATGAAACCGAAACCCTTCGCGTCGTTGAACCACTTAACCGTGCCGATGGTGCGAGCCATTGCGCCTACTCCTCCACTCGGGTCTCTGATTGCCACTAAAGCGGTCGATCAGATCTTCAACTTGGGAGCCCTATCGGGGGTCAAATCTGTATGGCGACCGAGTTTAGTCAAGGG
>Ga0136617_10000364_pt1 | contig 37133 bp, 33 predicted proteins | sample AntDrymUQ3222106_2_FD_129672 | JGI IMG/M metagenome (GOLD analysis project Ga0136617, IMG submission 129672) | Polar desert sand microbial communities from Dry Valleys, Antarctica - metaG UQ322 (21.06) | ecosystem: Environmental > Terrestrial > Soil > Desert | place: Antarctica: Dry Valley... | reverse complement strand
CTGGTCGGGGCGGAGGTGGCAGCCCGGCTGCGCGACCTCACCCTCGGCGTGTACACCCGCGGTGCCGAGATCGCGGCGACCGCCGGGCTCCTCGTCGCGGACACCAAGCTGGAGTTCGGGCTCGGTGCGGGCGGGGAGATCGTGCTCGGCGACGAGGTGCTCACCCCGGACTCGTCGCGGTTCTGGCCGGCCGAGGGCTGGGTCCCGGGGAGGGCACAGTTCTCCTTCGACAAGCAGTACGTCCGGGACTGGTCCGCGACCGTCGGCTGGGACCGCACGCCGCCCGGGCCCGAGGTGCCGGCCGAGGTCGTCGACGCCACGCGAGCGCGGTACGTCGAGGTATACGAACGGATCACCGGTAAGCGGTTCTCACTGTTTCCACAGGGATAACGCTGCTACTGCACCGTGTTCATCCCGGTGTGCTGACCTTGGTACATGGCTGCCCGTCTGGTTCTGTCGCTGTCCGGACTCCCGCACGACGACCCGGAGCTGCTTGCTCGCGGCACCGAGTTCGCCGCCGAGCTCGACGGTCGCGGCGTCGCGCTGTCGCACCTGTTCCGTCCCCGCGGCCCGTCCGGCCCGGCCCGGGTGGACTCCCCGCTCGTGCGTTGGCTGCACGCGCGCACTGACGCCGTCGTGCTGCACGGCTACGACCACGCTCCCGATCCGCTCGGCTCCGGGCCGCTGGCCCGGGTCGGTCGGCGGGCCGAGTTCTCCGGCCTGCCCCGGCACGAGGCGGGCCTGCGCCTGATCGCGGCGCGTCGGGTGCTCACCGAGGTGGGGCTGCGTACCGACGCATTCGTCCCGCCGCGCTGGCTCGCCTCGGCCGGCACCGTCGAGGCGCTGCGCGAACAGCGGTTCGCGGTGTGCGCCGACGAGACCGGGGTGCACCTGCTGCGTGGACCCGATCCGGTGCTGCGGGCCCGGGTCCTGGGGTTTCGGGCATCGGGGGAGAGGCGACCGGTGGCCGACGACCGCCGGGCCGCGGAGACGTGGCGGGCCCGGGTGCTCGTGGCCGAGGCCGTGCGGACCGCCCGCCGGGAGGGGCTCGTGCGGATCAACGTGCGAGCCAAGGACCTCAAGCGCGACATCCGCGTCGAGGCGGTGCTCGCCACGGTCGAGGCTGTGCTGCTGCTCGGCGCCGAGCCGACCACCTACCGGGAGTTGGCTGCAACGGCCCGCGCCGCCTGAGACCCGACCGCCCCCACCGCACAGGCGTTGTCGCGCCCGAACAGGCGTCCGGGTGCCTGTGTGGGCCCGACGGTGCTTGTGCGGTACCGCTGTCGACGACCTCAGGGACCGCCGGCATCGCCATGTCAGCAGGCTCACCGACCCGAGCGGCCGACCGGCAACGATGTTCGCCGTAGGCTCGACACCGTGGTCAGAGTCGTGGTGAACGTCATGCCGAAGCCCGAGATCCTTGACCCGCAGGGCCAGGCGGTCGCGGGGGCGCTGGCCCGCCTCGGCATCAGCGGGGTCGCCGATGTGCGGCAGGGCAAGCATTTCGAGCTCGACGTCGACGAGTCGGTCGACGACGAGACGTTGCATCGCATCGCGGGCAACCTGCTGGCCAACCCGGTGATCGAGGATTGGACGGTGACGCGGGGGTGAGAATCGGTGTGATCACCTTCCCCGGCACTCTCGACGACGTCGACGCGACGCGCGCCGTCCGCTACGCCGGCGGGGAGCCCGTCGCCCTCTGGCACGCCGACCGCGACCTGCGCGGCGTCGAGGCCGTGATCGTGCCCGGCGGGTTCTCCTACGGCGACTACCTGCGGGCCGGGGCGATCGCCAGCTTTGCGCCGATCATGACCGAGGTGATCGCTGCCGCTGGTCGGGGGCTTCCGGTGCTCGGCATCTGCAACGGTTTCCAGATTCTCTGCGAGGCCGGGTTGCTGCCCGGAGCGCTCGTGCGCAACTCGGGGCTGCGCTTCGTGTGCCGGGACCAGCGGTTACGGGTGGAGTCCACGGCCACCGTCTGGACCGCCAGCTACCAGGAGGGCCAGGAGATCCTGGTGCCGATCAAGCACGCTGACGGCCGATACGTCGCCGACGCCGCCACGTTGGCGGAGCTGGACGGGGAGGGCCGGGTGGTTTTCCGCTACACGGGCGGCAATCCCAACGGTGCGCTGGGTGACATCGCGGGGATCAGCTCACCCGACGGCCGCGTCGTCGGGCTGATGCCGCACCCCGAACACGCGATCGATCCGGTCTACGGCCCGTCGGCCGATGGGTTGGGCATTTTCACCTCGGTGCTGAGCGCGGCGACGGCCTGAGACCGGTGGGACGGGGTCGGCCGCGGGCGCTCGCGCTCCGCGACAGTGATCGACTGCATGGGAGATACGCTGCGACGTCCGCCGTCGATCCGACCCGGCTTCGCCGGGCGGCGGGGCCGGTGCGGTGAGGAGGATGCGCGTCCGTGGTCGAACTGCCGACGTCACCGGCCGGTGCCCAGGTGGCGCTGCGCGGGCGCCGCGTCCTGCTGGTCGAGGACGACCCGGGGGATGCGTTCCTGGTGGGGGAGCTGCTCGCCGAGGTGGATCCGGAGCTGGAGCTCGCGGTCGCGACATCGGTGACCGAGGTGCTCGACCGCGGCCTGCTGGCCCACTGTGACTGCGTGCTGTTGGACCTGAACCTGCCCGGCACGGAAGGTCTCGACGGGCTGCGGACGATCCTGCGGGCGGACGCCAACGCCGCGGTGTGCGTCCTGACCGGCCTGGACGATGAGTACCTCGGGGTCGCTGCGGTCGCCGGGGGCGCGCAGGACTACCTGGTCAAGGGCAAGTCGGACGGCCCGGTGTTGATCCGGGCGATCCGCTATGCCGTCGAGCGCCGTCGAGCCGAGGCGAGCCTGCTGCGGCTGCGCGAGGAACGCCTGGTCGCGGCGGAGTCGGCGCGGCTGGAACGTGGGCTGTTGCCCTCCCCGCTGCTCACCGGTAGCTCCGTTGACGCACGATCCTTCTACCGCTCGGGCCGCACCCGGGCCGTCATCGGCGGCGACTTCTTCGACGCGGTGCTCGGCCCGTCGGGTGCGGTCTACGCGATCGTCGGCGACGTGTGCGGTCACGGCCCGGACGAGGCGGCCCTCGGTGCGTTGCTGCGGGTGTCGTGGCGGGCTCTGGTGCTTGCCGGGGTGGACGAGCCGGCGCTGCTGCCCAACCTGCAGCAGGTGTTGGTCAGCGAGCGCCACGATCACCGGCTGTTCACCACCGCCTGCACCGCGGTGATCAGCCCGGCCGAGGCGGGTGGGCACGAGGTGCTGGTGCGGTTGGCCGGGCACCCGCCGCCGGTGTCACTGTGGCCGTACGCGACCACGATCACACCCCACGTCGGCCTCCCCCTGGGTATCGCGGACGACGTCGAATGGAAGTCCGTGCGCTGCCGGTTGGACCCCGGTTGGGCGTTGTTGCTCTACACCGATGGTTTGATCGAGGGTCGAGGGTGGGTGCCGGAGGAACTGTTGTGGGAGGAAGGGTTGCTCGAGGTGTTGGGCGAGGAGCGGGCGACCGACGCAGAGCTGCTGCCGCTGCGGCTCGTGGAGCGCGCACAGCAGATCAACGGTGGTCCGCTGCTCGACGACGTCGCAATCCTGCTGCTGTCAGCCAACGGGGCGGCTGCTGACCCGGCTCCTCCCGGACCCACATCGTGACTGACGGCGCGGCCGTGCCCGCCGGACACCTCAGGTCACGGCCGTTGCGTCGGCGCCTGCGCGGCCCGATCCGGGAGACCCGGAGATGGCCGCTGAGCCGCCTGTTCGCGGTCGCCGCCGCAGGCACGGCACTTCTCGGGCTGCTTGCCGTCGTGCTCGCCGGCGGGGCGCTGAACCGGTTGTCATCGGCGCGGTCGGCGATTCTCGATGAGGTCACTCCTGCCCTGGTCGCCGGCCAGCAGCTGTCGGTCGACTTGCTCAACCAGGAAACCGGTGTCCGCGGCTTCAGCCTCACCCGGAACGAGGAGTTCCTGGGCCCTTACGTGATGGGTCAGGCGGCCCGCTGGCAGTCGAGCGCGACCTTGCGAACGCTGTCCTCCGCGGAGAACCTCGTCGACCTGAACCTCGACCGTGTCGAACAGGCGGTTCAGCGGTGGCGCACTGATTTCGCCGAGCCCACGATCGCCGCCGGCCGGGCGGCGCCGGGCACGACGACCGCCCCCAACCCGGAGGTGGGCCGCGCTCTGTTCACCGACGTCCGCCTTGCCGTCGACGCCGTGCTGGACGACCTGCGGGCTGCGCAGGTGGCCGCCCGGCAGCGGCTCGAAGACGCATCGGCCTCCCTACTGGCCATCGCCGTGGCCGCCGCCGCCGCGGTGGGCGGGTTCCTGCTGATCGTCGGTACCGGACTGCAACTGGCGGTGCTGCGGCCCGTCTCGTTGCTGGCCGGTCAGGTCCGCGAGGTGGTCTCCGGGGGCGTCGAGAACGAGGTGCGGGCCGGCGGCCCGCGGGAGATCGCCGGGCTGGGCGAGGACGTCGAGGCGATGCGCCGGCACATCCTGCGCGAGCTCGAGGTGCTCCAGCAGACCAACCAACGTCTCGACGACCAGGCCCGCGACCTGGAGCGGTCCAACCGCGATCTGGAACAGTTCGCCTACGTGGCCAGCCACGACCTGCAGGAGCCGCTGCGCAAGGTGTCGAGCTTCTGCCAGCTTCTCCAGCGTCGGTACGGAGGCGAGCTCGACGACCGGGCCGACCAGTACATCGACTTCGCCGTCGACGGCGCGCAGCGCATGCAACGGCTGATCAACGATCTGCTCACCTTCTCCCGGGTCGGGCGCACCTCCGAGGGTTTTCAGCCGGTCGATCTGGGTGCGGTCGCGGCCGCGGCAGCCGCCCAACTGGAGGCGGTGCGCGCGGAGGTGAACGGCGAGATCGTGATCGGTGAGCTCCCCGACCTGCTCGGTGACCCCACATTGCTGCGCCAACTGCTCACCAACCTCATCGGCAACGGCCTGAAGTTCCACCGGGACGGTGTCGAGCCGGTGGTCCGGGTGAGTGCCGAGCAGGCCGGCGAGGTCTGGGAGATCGCCGTCGCCGACAACGGGATCGGCATCGATCCCGAGTATGCCGACAAGGTGTTCGTGATCTTCCAACGCCTGCACGGCCGCGACCTCTACCCGGGCACGGGCATCGGACTCGCGCTCGCCAAGAAGATCGTCGAGTTCCACGACGGGCGGATCTGGCTGGACACCGGCTCGCCGGGCGGGCCCGGCACCACGATCCGGTTCACTCTGCCTGCAACCCAACCCGATCACGAGGAGACCCCGAGTGCCCTCCACTGATGCGCGGACGATCAACGTGCTGCTGGTCGAGGACGATCCCGGCGACGTACTGATGACCCGCGAGGCGTTCGACGACTATCTGCACAACCGCCTCGACGTGGTCACCGACGGCGTGCTGGCGTTGGCCTACCTGCGCCGGGAGGGTCCTTACGCCGACGCGCCGCGCCCGGACCTCGTCCTGCTCGATCTCAACCTTCCCCGCCGCGACGGCCGCCAGGTGCTCCAGGAGATCAAGGACGACCCCGACCTGCGACACATCCCGGTGATCGTGCTCACGACCTCGCAGGCCGAGGAGGACGTGCTCCGCAGCTACCAGCTGCACGCCAACGCCTACGTGACCAAACCCGTCGACTTCGAGGGCTTTCTCGAGGTGATCAAGCAGATCGACCACTTCTTCGTGAGTGTGGTGCAGCTGCCGAAGGGCCGCGGCGGTACCGGCTGAGCCCGCGCCGCAACGTGCGTGGGGAGCTTCTTGATCAGGGAGCGGGGGGATCGTCGCGGCGTCGCACCTTCTCGTCGAGCTTGCGCAGGAAATCGGGATCGTCGTCAGGCCCGGACACGCGAGGACGGCGAACGGGCCGCACCTGCCCGTGGGACGGTAACGGTTCGTCGCTGCGGACGGTGTTCATCGCCCTCCACAGCACCAGTGCGACGATTGCGGCGCCGATGAACGCGATGAGGAACAGCATGTGCACCACCTCCAGCGTCGAGGTTAACCGAGTGCGGGCAATGGCGGGGTTAAGTGGTCGTGGTCCGGCCCTTGACGGGCGCAACGGTGGCCTCGTTGGTGAGCTCGGCGAGCATCGTGCGTACCTCGGACTCCCAGAACCGGCGGTGGCCACCCGGGGTGCGGATCGATCCGATCCGCCCCGCCGTGGCCCACCGCGTCACGGTCTTGGGGTCGACGCGGAACAGGACGGCCACCTCACCGGGGGTCAGTAGGCGGTCGTCGTCGCGGTTCGGTGCTGACATGTCGACCTCCGACGCGGCGCGTCATTCCAAACCAGTGGGACATGCGGACTTTATCGGACGAAGCGGACGAGTGGGTCTCGGTCGGCGCCGCGGCCGTACGCTCGGTCCTATGACGACGCCGATGCCCCCCGCCGCGCCGCGCCGGCCGGGGCTTCCCGCCGTGGTCGCCCGTTACACGGTTGCCAGGCTCGGCCTGCTCGCCGTCATCGCGGCGCTGCTCCTGCTGGCCGGGGTCCCGCTCGTCATCTCCGTACTGGTCGGGCTGATCGTGGCGTTGCCGCTGTCGATGGTGCTGTTCCAGGGTCTGCGCATCCAGCTCGACGCCGCACTCGCCGAGGTGAACGAGCGGCGCTCGGCGGAGCGGGCCGCGCTGCGGGCACGGTTGCGTGGGGACGCCGACCAGCCGGCCGAACGGTGCTCAGGCGACCGGTCCCAGGGCGAGTCCGAGCCCGGTCGCGGCTGACCACACCAGCAGCAGCATCCCGGTCGCGCCGAGCACCCGGATCAGCCGCCGGCCACTGGCGCCGCCGAGGACCCGGCGGACCGGTGTGACCGCGAGGGGTACGGCGAGCAACCCGAGCAGCATCGGCCAGCTGCGCAGCCCGGCCACCGCGGACAGCAGGAACGGGGTGAGCACCAGCGCGGCATAGAGCCGGCGGGTGTCGGCGTCGCCGAGCAGCACCGCGAGCGTGCGTTTGCCGGCGACCGTATCGGTGGGGATGTCGCGCAGGTTGTTGGCCACCAACAATGCGCAGGCCAGCATGCCGACACCGACCGCGCCGATCACCGCCAGCGGCCCGGGTGGTCCGCTCTGAGTGAGCACCGTACCCAGCACGGCGACCGGCCCGAAGAAGATGAACACCGCCACCTCGCCCAGCCCGGCGTACCCGTAGGGGCGCTTGCCCCCGGTGTAGTACCAGGCGCCGGCGAGGCATGCCGCGCCCATCCCGATGAGCCACCACTGCCGGCTCAGCGAGACCAGGGTCAACCCGGCCAACGCGGCGACCGAGAGACTCACCGCGGCCGCCACACGCACGGCAACCGGCGCCGCGAGCTTCGATCCGACGAGCCGTAGCGGGCCGACCCGGTCGTCGTCGGTGCCCCGGATGCCGTCGGAGTAGTCGTTGGCGAAGTTGACCCCGATCACGAACGCGACCGCGACGAGCAGGGCCAGCAGCGCCCGTCCTGGCGCGATGATCCCGGTACCGATCGCGGCGCCGGTGCCGATCAGCACGGGGGATACCGCCGTCGAGAGGGTGCGCGGTCGAGCGCCCTCGATCCATTGCGCCAGGGTGGCTCTGTTCTCCACGGAAGTACGTTAACCGGCCGCCGCGTCCGATGCCGCATCGTCCAGGTCGACGCCACCGTGGTGAGCCGGGTCGGTGGTCGGGGCGTCCGCGGTGGCCGGTTCGGGGTCGGCGGTGCAGGGTTCGACGGCGTGTGGCTCTGCGACGGCCGGGGCCGGCACGAACTGGTCGATCCCGATCTTCAGCCACTGCTCGGTGCCGGAGCTCAGGACGCACTCGGCGGGCACCGCGGCCTGTGTCACGGCGACCCCCACCACAGCCGCGGCTGCATCCGGGGCCGAGAGCACGTCCACCGGCCCGTCCTCGCCGATCACGGTGGCCAGCCGGATCGAACCGGTCCAGAGATAGTCGACGGTGACCCAGGAGTTGTCCTGCAGCCCCAACACATCCCAGAACAGGCCGTCACCGAGGTCGATGCCCGCCGGGTTCTGGACCTTGCGGTCGTACTGGTCCCGGCCGTCGTTGAAGCCCTCTCGGTAGGCGGCCTGCGCCTGCGGCACCCCCTGCGCAAGCACCTCCCATTCCTGGCGGACGTCCGGCGGGTTCCAGTAGTCGTCCCGGGTGTTCCACGGGCCCACGTCCCATACGGGAGCGAACGCGCAGCGCCCGGTGGATGCACACACCTTCACCGAGTAGTCGCTGCTGCCCTGCGGGGCGAGGGTCCGTCGGGAGGGCAGGGCGACGAAATGGTCGCGTTCGGCGACGATGTGCCCGTTGGCCGTTCTCCCTCCAACCAGGCCCTCCCGGGTGGCGAAGACCCGAAAGCTCAGCGGCGCCTGCGCGGTCAGCTCGGTGGCCGAGAGCCGCTTCCGGGTGATCGGGTGGGCGGTGAGGGTGAATCCGCGGACGACGGGTTCGGCGCCCGGGCTGCCGGTGAGCACGAGCCTGCTCTGCACCTGCGAGGTCGGTTCGGCGAGGGTGACGGCCGACCCTGGCGCGGTCGGTTGCCACTCGGTCCAGCCACCCGTGGAGCGGCGCCCGCGGACGTCGATGGTCGCCGTGGCACCCGCGGGCAGATCGCCGTCGACGGCGGTGCCGACGTGTTCGGTCAGGACATTCAGGCGATGGGCGGGCAGGGTGAGCAAGCCGGTCGATCCGGGTGCGCCCGGGACTCCTTGTTCGGATGGTGGTGGTGTGGATGCTGGGTCGAGGTCGGCGAGGCGGGCGGTCGATCCCTCCAGAGTGATACCGGCGGCCTCGCCGGTGGACAGATCGGGAGACCAGGTCGCCGGTTCGACAGCCGGTGGCCCAGCCGCCGCCGGGGTGACGGTGACGACCATGAACGCACCGGCGGCGGCCAGGACCGCTGTTCTGCGTAGCCGCATCCGTCGTGCCCCCTGTGGCTGTTGCGAGAAGTGGGTCTGCTGTGGCGCACCTCCCGGTAGCAGATCCGATAGATCGGTAGCGGTCAATCAACCCAGAGTGAGTGCCACGAAGGGGGACAGGCCGATGTCACTCGATCAGGGGGGCTGGATCGGGATTGAGGTGAAGAGTCGGGTGACCGCTGCCCGGTCGGGTTTGCCCACCCCGAGCAGCGGGAGTTCGGGCAGGTTCAGCATCTGCCGTGGTACCGCGGCCCGTCCGAGGGCGGCGCGCACCGCGTCGCGCAGCCGGTTGTGGTCGGGAGACGTAGCGGGATCGGTCACCACGACAGCAGCCACGAGGTGGCCCCACTGCGGGTCGGGTACGCCTACCACGCACGCCCCACGCACCCCGGGCTGCGCGGCCAGCGCCCGTTCGACGGCGGCCGGGACCACCTTCTCCCCACCGGTCACGATGACGTCGTCGGCACGACCGAGGACCTCCAGCCGGTCGCCGCACCACTGGCCCAGGTCGGCCGTATGAAACCAACCGCCCGCGAACGCGGCGGCGGTCTCGTCGGGCCGGCCGAGGTAGCCGGTCGCCAGGATCGGCCCCCCGATGAGGACCTGGCCGTCGTCGCCGTCGAGCTTGATCTGCACACCGTCCAGCGGAAACCCGTCGTACACGCAGCCGCCTGCGGTCTCGCTCATGCCGTAGGTCGGGACCACGCGCACGCCCGCCACCTCGGCCCGGCTCCGAAGTCTCGCATCGAGCGCCGCCCCACCGACCAGCACGGCGGCGTAGGTCTGTAGCGCCTCGACCGCCGGGCCACCGGCGTCGAGCAGCCGGAGCAGCTGCGTGGGCACCAGGCTGGTGCAGCGTGGACCGGCGCCCAACCGCGCCGTCGCGACGGCGAAGTCCGTGGCGCGGAAGCCGTCCCGCACATCCTGCGTGACCGGCGCATCCCCGGCCAGCAGTGCCCGCACGATCACCTGTACCCCGGCGATGTGCTCGGCCGGCAGTGCCAGCAGCCAGCGCGCGGCGCCGAGCCGCGTCCGGGTGGCTGCGGCGGAGGCGCGCAGCGCCACGGGGGACAGCTCGACGAACTTGGGTTCGCCACCCGAACCCGAGGTCGCGACGACCACCGCGGTGGTGCCCGTGATTTCGGCAGCCGGGAGCGGTGCGCGACCGGCTGCGCCCAGCGGCAGAACGGGTGGGCCGGCGCCGTCCAGCACGACGGCGATGGCGCCGGCCAGCTCGGCGACGGCGGCTGGCGAACCGTCGCAGTGGACCGTCCGCACCCGTGCACCACCTCCGGTGGCTCGCGTTAACGGTGACCCGGCTGGTCACGTCATCGAGTAGCTCAACTCGCCGGTCGAGGACTCGATCGGCGCGATCAACGGTAACCTGGCGGGATGTCGCGGACGATGCTGACCCGCCCCGGGTCACGGTGGACCAGCTGGCGGCCGACGCGCGGTCAATTCGTTCTCATCGTGGCGATCTGGGCCGCGGCTGCGGTGTCCGTCCTGAGCATCGCCACGACGACGCAGATCGGTCGCACCCTGTTCAAGCTGGGTGAGCGCTACGGCGTGGCCACCGGCGACGCCCTGGTCGCCATCGCCGGCGGCGGGGCGGCCCTACTTCTCACCGGGTGGCTCCTGTGGCCGCACGGGAAGGTCTGGCGGCCGACGCTGCGCCAGCTCGTGCTGGTGGCGGTGACGTGGGGTCTTGCCACGGCGTTCGTCCTGGCCGTGGCGGCTGTGACAGATGTCGGTCGCGTCGTGTTCTCGCTGAGCGAGAATCACGGGGTGCATGCCGGCGACATTCTCGCCTCCGTCATGAGCTTCGGCGGAGCCATGATGCTCACGGTCTGGATCCTGTGGCCGCGCCGGCGCCAGCGGTACTGAGACAGTTCTGGGCGTCCGACGCCTCGGTCAGCCGACCGTCAAACACTCCCAGACTCGGATCTACCCTCATCTCTATGTGAACCGAGGCTATCGCAGTTCGGGGATAGCAATCCGAGTTCGCGCAGTTGTTCGTCAAGGTGTTTCACCGCTGGTGTGCCTTGCCAAGGTCGTAGCTCGTTTCGGATGCTACGCACTCGATTCACGATGCGGGGGGAGCGATTTTCTGCGAGCACCCCCGAAGCGCTTGCCAGAACGCTTGCGCTTTCATCGATATTATTCCCCACTAAATGCGCACTGCTGAGATTCAGCTTCGCTACGGCGATGTCACGGACGTCGCTCATGCCTTCATTGCCAAACCCCCGTTGTCGTGCTCCGTACAGTTTCAATGATCCATCGATAATCTGTATGGCGTCAGTCGCCTGACCGAGTTTGAGCAGGCATTCACCATGCCTGGCCGTATGCATTGCTTCACTGTAGTAGTAGAAGGGAGAGGGTGACTGCTCCTGGCACGCGGGCAGGCGCTCCTGAGTTTTCTCAAGTCGCCGCATTGCCGCACTATAGTCGCCGGTCGCAGCGAAGGAGACCGCCGCCATATCGGAGACGAAAGCACTCAAGGGAGCATTTTTCGCCCGCATCGCCCAATTATCGGCCGCAACAACATAGTCAACAGCAATCGCTGGCGTGTCGGCCGCTATGGCGACGTGACTCATATTTGTCAGCACGAACGCGGCGAGTTGCATGTCCTGTGCTTCGTGTGCGAACGCTCGCGCTTGTTCGTAGAAACTGAGCGATTTTGGCAGGTCATCGAAGCCGAAAGCGAGCCAACCGCACACTCTCAAAGAATTAGCGAGCACCGAGAGCAGGCGTGGCCGGAGTGCGTCGGGACATTTGGAAATCATGTTTCGCAAAATTTCTTGCTGTGCCCAGGCGGTATGAATTGCCGACTGTGGGCCGAGTCGGGAATCGTTTACCAAAGAACTGAAAACTATTGCTTCGATGTGCGCGATCACCTGTGCGTCCACTCGTTCGGGTGCGGCGAGGGCGTGTAATACGCGTTCTTGTCCGTCGGGATCGAGGTTGTCGAGTATTGAATGAATCAAAGCAGCAGCCGCCGTCGAACCTAGGAGCTTGAACAAGCCACGTCGTTTCATGCTGTCCACCAATACCCGTAGCAGCGTCTCGATAATCGCCGCATCCGCCGATTCCGAACGATTGATGACCTCGACTTCGTCGTGAGCGTCATTAGCCACGCCCGGTGTTGATCCGATTAGTCGAGTGTACTCGGCCGCGTGCAGCGCTTGGGCCCTGGCTCGTGCCGCCGCCAGCTCCGCTTCCCGGCTCTGGCACTCATGCTCCTGCTTGGCAGCTTGTACCCGTTTGTATCCGGCCAGCAACGCACCGTCAGCCTTGACCAGCTCGTCAGCGGTCTTCCAGAAGTTCCGGGTGAGTAGCTGGCGGCCGGCTTCGGCGTGCGCGACCGAGGACCGGCTGTAGCCCGTCTTGTGGGCAACCTGCTGTTGGCCGAGCTCAGCAGCCTGACGCAAGGCAGCCAGTTGGTGACCCAAGGCACACCTCACGGCGACCAGCTCGGAAGGCTCCCGGCCCACATCGTCTCCCATCCCACGAGGCTTCCAGACCAAGGGTTCGAGGCTACTACCCGACCACCCACGCGACGTTCAACCAGGTGGACGGCGTTGTCCACCTCCTGCGCCACCCTCTTACCTGAGCCCAGACCGGGGGGCAGGCCCGGACCGGGTCCGACGAACAGGGCGCACCGAAGGTTCGACGACAGGGTGACGATGGCTTTCCATACTACGTACTGAGGGCACAACAAGCGCTGTTTCGGACATCACGGGCGGACCGAGACGGAACACTTGTCAGCGGTGTGGCCAGTGTCCTGGAACAGGACGACGACCAGCCGACACCGACACCGTAGCCGTGCACGATGGCCGCCATCGCGTCACGCGCGGACGAAATCCGGCGGGCCCGGCGCTGAACGCCGCGTGTCCCGCCCGACGAAGTCTCTCGGCCGGTGCCCCGAATCCCGGCCACCGGTCGAGTCCATCAATTCCGGGGAGGCCCGTCCGGCCCTTTACTGATCGACGGAGGACACCGTCATGCCCGACACCACCCGAACCGGTGGCCGCCACCAGGCCGGATGCCCCGCCCGATCGACGCCCTGTTCCCGGCTCAAGACGCGGCGGGAGCGGTGGCGGGCCGCGCGTCGATTTCGGCGCGTGCAGGCCCGAACCTCGGGTCTGAGCATGGGCGACAGGATCGCTTACTGGCGCGCCCGCTACCGGTGGATGCCGTAACACCCTGGCCCCGTCTGGTACCGACTCGAATCGACGCCGGACCTCTGCACGTCCGCAGAACACAGAATCATCACATGCACGCTCAACCCGCCCGAATGGGAACGATTCACGATGAACACGCACCGACGCACCGGAACAACGATCCACGCGTCATGGGATGACGCGGGATGAACGGGCATGAGCACCCGCCGAGGAGGAGCCGGTCATGAAGCCCTTGATCTACGGCTACCTGCGGCTCACGGATGATCTCGACGATCACGAGATACGTCGGATGGAGCAGGGCCTACAGGAGCTTGCCGAGGCTGGAGGCTTCTGTTTCGCCACCACATTCCACGAGTACCAGACCGGCTACCACGGTGGCTTCGACGAGCTGACCCACGAGCTCCAGCGGGCACACGCACATCACGTGGTCGTGCCTTCTCTCGAGCACCTCTCCGGTCACCCGCTCCTGCAAGACATGATGCTCGCGCACCTAGCGCGGGAAGCCGGCGCGTACGTGTGGGTGGTGGCACGCCGTGACGGGACGGCCGAGCGCGCAGCCGCGTCCCGGGCTCGGCGGGTTAGCGTAGGTCCGATCGGCAGCGACGGCTGCCTTCCGGCCACCTCAGGACGCGATGGATCGGATGACTGATCGATGCCGGGTGGCCGCAGAGTCGCCGCAGGTGAAGGCGAAGCCGTACAACCCCGCACGGGTCCGTTCCGCCTGCGCACGCGCCGAAGGGGTCTATCGTCGGTTTCGAAGTGATCCACACAAACCTCGAAGGAGCGACGTCTCCCACCATGTCCCTGACGGCTGCATCATCCCGTGACGTCGCGGCGGCGCCTCAACGAGGTCGCCCCGGATAGTTCGTCATCCGCGCTGAAGGACCGGACGTGGTCGTCCTGTTCGGGGATGTGGTAACGGGTGGTTCCGCTGCGCCGAACATCCTCGACGGGACGGGGAGGGTCTCCCAGAGGAGCGCGTCGGCACGGTCGCAGCGACTGTGCTCAGCGGCGTCCAAGACGACATTGCGGAGGTGTTGACCGAGCCGTGGCCGACGTCCGGTAGGGACATGACCAACGCCGACGCTCAATGCCCTCGACACCCGACGGCACAGCGCCGGCCGTTGGCGGCAAGTGCTGGTGATCGGCTTGCCGTCGCTGCTCGTTCTGGCGTTGTTGCTCGCCGCCGGCCGTCGTGGGTGTCGCGGAGTGCCGGGCGGCGTCGATGGTGGGTTCGAAGCTGATCCGGCTCGGGTCCCCGGTCCATGGCTGCCCGCCGGACTCGATCATCACGGCGAGGCGCTGAGCCTGGCGGTACAGGTGTCGCCGGAGGCTGCCGCTGAAGCCCGGAAGCGCTTCGCGGATCATCGTTGTCGAGTATTAGTTAGTACGTCGGCCGGTCTGGCGGAAATGACGACTCAAGGCACTCGCGATACTCCTGTGCCCAGCTTTGACGGCGCTCGTGCGCTGGGATGGCGTCGAGCACCTTCTGGCCAAGATCGGCGATCGGACGAATGCGGTGCATCACGGGCAGGTCCGTAATGATCGTTTGGGCATGACGGGTGCCGTGGGCGAGGTCCCCATTGCGTGCGAGGCAAAGCGCTCGCTGCAGCTCGATCTGCGCCGGGCCACGCCGGTTGGAGTCGGGGTACAACCGCAGTGCCGCATTCTGCGCTTGCTCGGATTTCGTGAAGTCACCCAGGTGCGAGTAGATGAAGCTCTCGGTGAAACGCAGGTTCTCCTCACTCCAGTCAAATAGCGAGTCCCTGTAGTAGCCGGCGGTCGGGAGCTTGCCGAAGCACTCGCGCACCTGGCACAAGGCTTGTTCGGCTTCGGCAGGCCGCCCCGCGAGTGCCAAGGTCTGCGCCTTGCCCGACAGGAGCTCCGGCAGCACCTCGGGCGGTGCCTCGTCGAGGCGCGCCTCAGCCTGGTTTGCGAGCTGCAGGATGACGCTTACCGGGCGGTGCTCGTAACCAGCGCGAACCACTTCACGGCCTCGGATCCAGAACATGATGTAGGAGTCCCCGGCCTCATCAGCAATCCGGCGGGCCGTGCGCCACCAGCGTCGTGCTGCAACGAGATTGCCTAGGTTAGCGGCCGTCTGCGCCGTGAAAGCGGCCAGCAGCGCGCCTGCTTGCCATAGCTGCCGCTGGTCCGTCTCGCCAGGGTGTCGATGTATCGCGAGCTGCAGACCATGGAGATCGACGATGAGTGCCTGCAACAACGTCGCCGGCGCCGTAACGAGATAGGCTTGCCCGTAGTCCCAAGCGATTTCCTGCCACTCGGCCACGTCAGCCGCAGACCGTTCGGCGACTGTGACGTGGTTCAGCTCGTGCCGAACGACCTCTAAGGCCGCCGCCGTGCTGCCGACACCGAGCCCAGTGAGCACAGCCTGCAGTAAAAGCCGCCGTTTTATCATGTCTTCACCATCCTCGCCCGCCAGGTGCGCCAAGTGCAAGAGCGGGCCGAGATCACCGTTGAGGGAGGCAAGTAATGATGATAGTACAGTCGCACCCGGTGCTGATCCGATTGACCGAGTGTACTCGGCCGCGTGCAGCGCTTGGGCCCTGGCTCGTGCCGCCGCCAGCTCCGCTTCCCGGCTCTGGCATTCATGCTCCTGCTTGGCAGCTTGTACCCGTTTGTATCCGGCCAGCAACGCACCGTCAGCCTTGACCAGCTCGTCAGCGGTCTTCCAGAAGTTCCGGGTGAGTAGCTGGCGGCCGGATTCGGCGTGCGCGACCGAGGACCGGCTGTAGCCCGTCTTGTGGGCAACCTGCTGTTGGCCGAGCTCAGCAGCCTGACGCAAGGCAGCCAGTTGGTGGCCCAAGGCACACCTCACGGCGACCAGCTCGGAAGGCTCCCGGCTCACATCGTCTCCCATCCCACGAGGCTTCCAGACCAAGGGTTCGAGGCTACTACCCGACCACCCACGCGACGTTCAGCCAGGTGGACGGCGTTGTCCACCTCCTGCGCCACCCTCTTACCTGGGCCCAGACCCGGGGGCAGGCCCGGACCGGGTCTGACGAACAGGGCGCACCGAAGGTTCGACGACAGGGTGACGATGGCTATCGACTACGTACTGAGGGCGCAGCCGCGCTCCCCAGGAAAGACCTGAGTCGTCGGCATCGCCGTCCATCCCAGCACCCCTCCACTTCTACCGCCACGTCAGGTAAAGCCGCTCTGCCGGGCGGCCAGCACATCCCGGGTGATGCGCATCGGGAGTCGCCGGACGACTGGACGGGAGCGTGGGGACAGCGCCAGGCGCTCAGTAGTGAGGCGCTCAGTAGTGCCAGGGATACCCCGACCAATCCGGCTCACGCTTCTCCAGGAATGCGTCCCGCCCCTCGACGGCCTCGTCGGACAGGTAGGCCAGCCGGGTGGCCTCGCCGGCGAACAACTGCTGGCCGACCAGCCCGTCGTCGAGCAGGTTGAACGCGTACTTGAGCATCCGCTGGGCCGTCGGGGACTTGCCGTTGATCTCCCTCGCCCACTCCAACGCGGTGGCCTCGAGCTCGGCGTGCGGCACGACGGCGTTGACCATGCCCATCCGGTGTGCGTCCGCGGCGGTGTACTCGCGGCCGAGGAAGAAGATCTCCCGGGCGAACTTCTGCCCGATCTGCCGGGCCAGGTACGCCGAGCCGTACCCGCCGTCGAACGAGCCGACGTCCGCATCGGTCTGCTTGAACCGGGCGTGCTCGGCGCTGGCCAGCGTGAGATCCGCGGTGACGTGCAGCGAGTGCCCGCCACCGGCCGCCCAACCGGGAACGACCGCGATCACCACCTTGGGCATGAACCGGATGAGCCGCTGGCACTCGAGGATGTGCAGCCGACCGGTCCGCGCGGGATCGACGGTCTCGGCGGTGTCTCCCGAGGCGTACTGGTAGCCGGTGCGCCCACGGATCCGCTGGTCACCGCCGGAGCAGAACGCCCAACCCCCGTCGCGCGGTGACGGCCCGTTGCCGGTGAGCAGCACGCAGCCGACGTCCGGGCTCTGGCGGGCGTGGTCGAGCGCGCGGTACAGCTCGTCCACCGTGCCGGGCCGGAATGCGTTGCGCACCTCCGGGCGGTCGAACGCGATCCGGACCGCTCCGGTGTCGACGGCACGGTGGTAGGTGATGTCGGTGAAGTCGAAGCCGTCGACCACGCGCCAGGCGTCGGGATCGAACAGCTCGGACGGCGCAGAGGTGACCACGAACGCTAACCCTATGTCGACCGCCTCGGATCCTGTGACCGCGCCACCTTTTCGCGTCGCACACCTGCCCCGACCTCTGGTGCCCCAACCTCTGTGCGGCTCCGGTTGGTAGGTGCGCCGACGATGACGGATCGTCCACCGGCTGCCAGGGACGGCCGGGTCGGCCAGGATGTCGGGATGACTCGATGGATGACGGTGGTGGGGGTGGCGCTGCCCGGACTGGCGCTGGCCGGGTTCGGCTGGTTGGTGCACCCCTCGTTTCTGGATCCGTCCACGGCGCGGGCCTGGTGGACGCTGCACGTGCTGCTCATTCCGGTGTTCCCGCTGATCGCCGTGGCGATCTGGGTGCTGCTGCGCGGCGAGCGGGGTGTGCTGGCATGGGGCGCACGGGTGGCGGCCTACGGGTTCGCGACCTTCTACACCGGCCTCGACGTGCTCGACGGGATCGGCGCTGGGCTGGTCACCGACGTCGGTCAGGGCACTGGGCCTGCAGTGGGTCGGCTGTTCGAGGTGGGGGATCAGCTCGGCGCGGTAGGTGTGCTGTGCCTGCTGGTCGCCGCAGTGCTGGGCGGGGTGGTGCTGGTGCGCCGCGATGGCGGGCGAGCGCTACCGGGCACCGTGGTGCTGGCGGCGTCCTGCTACCCGTTCCTCAAGGGCCACATCTTCCATCCGACCGGAGTGATCGCGATGGTGGGCATTGCCACCGGGTGCGCACTGCTCGCCGCGGCGCGACGGCCCGGCGAGGCTGGTGTGGTGGATCGGTCGGAACCGCTGGTCGGGTCGGGCTGAGGGTGATCGTCTGCCATGCCGCGCCGCGGCGCAGCTGCCAGGCTGGGGCGATGAAGCGCTGGTGGACGGTGATCGTTGCGGGGGTGCCCGGGCTGGTCCTGGCCGGGGCCGGCTTGGCGCACCCGGCGCGGTTGCGGCCGGAGACCGCGACCGCATGGTGGCAGTTCCACGTCATCCTGCTGCCGTTGTTCCCGTTGCTCGCCGTCGCCCTGTGGGTGCTGCTGCGCGGGGCGAACGGGCCGCTGGCCTGGCTCGCCCGGGCCGGGGCGTACGGATATGCGACCTTCTACACGGGCCTGGACGCACTGACCGGGATCGCGGCCGGTCTGGTCGTCGAGACGACGGGGCGGACGAGTCAGGCCTCCATCGATCTGGGCCGGCTCGGCGTCGAGCTCGGTGGGATCGGGGAGTGGTCGTTCCTCGCCGCGGCCGTGCTCACCGGATTCGTACTGGTCCGCCGGGATGGGTTACCGGCGGCTCCCGGCGCCGTGGTGCTCGTCGGGGCGGCGGTGGCGTTTCGTGGTGCGCACATCTACTGGCCGGCCGGCGGGCTGGCCATGATCGGCGTTGCCATCGGGTGTGCGCTGCTCGCCGCGGCCTCGCCCCGGCGGCACGCGTCCGACAGGCAGGAGGGTCGGTGAATCCTCCACCGCTCCCCGCCGTCGCCGCCGCGTTGCAGGCCGACCTCGTGGCGGCCGTCGGTGGCTCCGTCCGGTTCGACCGGGCCACTCGCGCGATGTACTCCGCCGATGCGTCGAACTACCGGCGGATCCCGATCGGCGTGGTCGCTCCCCGCGACACCGCCGACGTGGAGGCCACGCTCGCCGCCTGCCGTGCCCATGACGTGCCGGTGTTGGCGGTCGGCGCCCGCACCAGCATCGCCGGTCAAGCGGTCAATACCGCGGTGGTGCTCGACTGCACCCAGCACCTGAACCGGGTGGTCGAGATCGACCCGGACGCCCGCACGGCCCGCGTGCAGCCCGGTCTGGTGCTCGACGATCTCCGCGACGCCGCCCGCCCGCACGGGCTGACCTTCGGCCCCGACCCGTTCACGCACAATCGCTGCACGCTGGGCGGGATGATCGGCAACAACGCGTGCGGGGCGCATTCGGTGGCGTGGGGCAAGACCGTCGACAACGTGCACGCGCTCGACGTGCGCACCTACCGAGGTGAACGCATGGAGCTCGGCCGCGGCGAACCCGCGTCCGGTGCCCAGAGCGGCGAACCCGCGTCCGGTGCGCCGAGCGGCGAACCTGCAGCCGGTGCGCAGAGCAAGGTCGTCGCGGACCTGCTCGCCCTGCGGGACCGGATCGCCGGCGATGTCCGCGCCGGGTTCCCCGACCTGACCCGTCGGGTGTCGGGCTACAACCTCGACCAGCTGCTCCCGGAGAACGGCTTCGACCTCGCCAAGGCGCTCGTCGGCTCGGAGGGTACGTGCGTGACGGTCCTGGAGGCGACGGTCCGGCTGGTCGAGTCGCCGCCGGCGCGGGCGTTGGCCGTGCTCGGCTTCCCCGACGCCTACCTCGCCGCCGACCATGTCGTGGCGGTGCGTGAGCTGGCCCCGCTGACGATCGAGGGGATGGACGCCGGGCTGATCGCGGCGTTGCGTGCGTCCCACCCGCTCGAACGGGCGAGCCGGGCCCTGCCCGAGGGTGGGGGCTGGCTCTACGTCGAGACTGGCGGTGCCACCCGGCCCGAGGCCGAGGCGGCTGCGCACCGCGTCGCCCGCGTCATGGCCCCGTACGGCGCCACGAGCATCGTGGTCAGCGACCCCGCGACGATGAAGCAGCTCTGGCGGATCCGGGAGGACGGGGCGGGCATCCTCACCCGCGCACCCGACGGCGGGGAGGCGTGGCCGGGTTGGGAGGACGCCGCGGTGCCGCCGGAGCAGTTCGGTGCCTACCTGCGCGAGTTCGACGCGTTGCTCGCGCAGCATCAGCGACGAGGCGCGTACTACGGGCACTTCGGCGACGGGTGCCTGCACGTCCGGATCGACTTCGACCTGCTGACGAAGGCCGGGATCGCGGGTTTCCGCAGCTTCGTGGAGGACGCCGCCGACCTCGCCGTCGCGCACGGCGGATCACTGTCCGGTGAGCACGGCGACGGTGCCGCGCGCGCCGAACTGCTGCCCCGGATGTTCCCGCCGGAAATCATCCGGGCGTTCGAGGAGTTCAAGGCCATCTGGGATCCGGACGGCCGGATGAACCCCGGTCGGGTCGTGCGCCCGGCGAAGTTGGACGAGGACCTGCGCCTGTTCGTCGGGATGCCGACCCTGCGCGACGAGCCCGAGCTCGCCTTCGCCCACGACCATGGCAGCTTTACCCGGGCCGCCCGCCGCTGTCTGGGCGTCGGAAAGTGTGTGACCGCGACCGGCGGGGTGATGTGCCCGAGCTACCGCGCCACCGGCGAGGAGATGCACTCGACCCGGGGGCGGGCGAGGCTGCTGTTCGAGATGGCCTCCGGCGACGTCATCACCGGCGAATGGCGCTCGCCCGAGGTGGCCGAGGCGCTGGATCTCTGCCTGTCCTGCAAGGGTTGCAAGCGCGACTGTCCCGTCGGGGTGGACATGGCCGCGTACAAGACCGAGTTCCTGGCCCAGCGCTACCGCGGCCGTGTCCGGCCGGCGTCGCACTACTCGATGGGCGCGCTGCCGCGCTGGCTGCGGTTGGTCGGGTGGTTGCCGGCCCGGGTCGTCGACGTGCTGAACGCCGCCGCCCGGGGCCCGCTGGCCGCGGTGGCGAAGCGGCTGGGCGGCATCGCCCCCGAACGCGCCATCCCGCCCCTCGCCCGCCGCCCGTTCACCCGCGCGTCAGCGCCCCGCCCTCGCTTCTCGACATGGCGGTGCAATCCGGTGAGCACGGGCAGATGGTCGTTGGTGGATCGTGGTGGGCGACCATCTGCCCGTGCGCACCGAGGTGGGTGCTCGTCGGACCACGCGGGCGGACCAACCGGGCGGCGGGTGCTGTTGTGGCCCGACACCTTCACCAACCACTTCGACCCCGGCATTGCCGCGGACGCTGTGGCTGTGCTCGAGTCACTCGGGTACGCCGTCGAGCTGCCGCCGCGGGCTGTCTGTTGCGGGCTCACCTGGACGTCTACCGGCCAGATCAGCGCCGCCCGCCGCGTGCTGCGGCGCAGCCTGCGCACGATCGAGCCGTGGCTCGCGGCCGGGGTGCCGGTCGTCGGGTTGGAGCCGTCCTGCACCGCTGCCCTGCGCGCCGACGCAGCCGAGCTGCTTCCGGACGAGCCGCTGGTCGGGGCGCTTGGCCTCGGCGTCCGCACGTTCGCCGAGGTGCTTGCCGCGCACCTCGACGAGCTGTCGTCCGCGGTCAGGACGGGCGGGCAGAAGGCACTCGTCCAGGTGCACTGCCACCAACACGCCGAGATCGGCTTCGACGACGACGCGGCCGCGCTCGCCGCGCTCGGGATCGAGGCCGAGGTACTCGACTCCGGTTGTTGCGGGCTGGCCGGCAACTTCGGCTTCGAGAAGGGCCACTACCCGGTGTCGATGGCCTGTGCGGAGCGGGTGTTGTTGCCGGCCGTGCGGGCCGCCGCACCGGACGTCGTTGTGCTCGCCGACGGTTTCAGTTGCCGTACCCAACTCCGCCAGGCCGGCACCCGCGAGCCCGTGCACCTGGCCGAGCTCGCCGCCCGCGCCCTCGGTCTCTGATCGCGATCGACGGGTCAACCCGTCCGACTCGGGGTAGCCCCACCCATGACCCAGGTACCGAACGTCCGCTTGAACAACGGCGTACAGATCCCGCAGATCGGCTTCGGAGTGTTCCAGATCGAGCAGCGGATGACCGCCGACGCCGTTCGTGCCGCGTTCGACGCCGGTTACCGGCACGTCGACACCGCGCAGATGTACGGCAACGAGGAGGGTGTCGGTGCCGCGATCGTCGGTTCCGGGTTGCCCCGCGACGAGATCTTCGTCACCACCAAGCTGAACAACGACCGGCACGGTCGCGACGAGGCCGCGATCGCCCTGGACGAGAGCCTGGAGCGGCTCGGCCTCGACCACGTCGACCTGTACCTGATCCACTGGCCGATCCCGGCGCAGGACCGCTACGTCGAGACCTGGAAGGGCTTCGAGAAGGTGGTCGCCGATGGACGGGCTCGCGCGATCGGGGTCTCCAACTTCACGGTCGCCCACCTCGAACGGCTCGCCGCTGAGACCGGGACCGTGCCGGCGGTCAACCAGATCGAGCTGCACCCGGCGTTCCCGCAACCAGAGCTACGCGCCTACCACGACGAGCACGGGATCGCGACGCAGGCGTGGAGCCCGATCGGGCAGGGCGGTGAGCTGCTGCGCGACGAGCGGCTCGTCCGGATCGCGGAGAAGCACGGCCGGAGCCCCGCGCAGATCGTGCTGCGGTGGCACGTCCAGCTCGGCAACATCGTGTTCCCGAAGTCGGTGCGACCGGAGCGGATGCGGGAGAACATCGACGTGTTCGCCATCGTTCTGACCGACGATGACCTGGCCACGCTCGCCGAGCTGAACACCGGCAGGCGGCTCGGGCCCGATCCTGATCATTTCGGCTGAGAATGCGGTCGTGAGCGTTCCGTCGGGGTCGACCAACTCCGGCCGATCGAGATCGTCGAGCGCCCCTGTCGTAGCGGCATCCCCTCTGCCCGGCGAGGATGGGCCGGTGGAACGCTGGTCGCGATTCGGTCGCGCACTGCTTGTCGTCGTCGCGCTGGCCGGTTGCTCGTCCGGTGAGCCGGATCAGCCAAGCTCAGGAGTGCCGCAGGTGGAGAACCCGCGTGACGCCAGCGGCGCCGACCCGTGCTCGCTGCTCGCTGCCGGCCAGTTGGGGGAGTTCGGCCTGTCCGGGCCGGCGATCGCCACCACCGTCCCCGAGGGCCCGCGCTGTACATGGGGCAGCGGCCGGGCCCCCACGGTCACGCTGACCCTCTATACCGGTGGCGGCGGCCTTGCCACGCTGGCGCAGAACAGTCAGCCGACCACCACCCGGGTTCGTCTCGCCGGCTATCCGGCGCTCGAGACGTTCACCGAGCGCGGCGAGTTCTGCCAGTACGACGTGGCGGTGGCCGCGGACCAGGCCGTGATGGTCTCCCTGGAGGGCGCTGCACCCGACTCGTGCACCGCGCTACAGGCCGTGGTCCCCGCCGTGCTGTCGAACCTGCCGCCGCTTGCGGGCTGAACGCCGTCCCTCGCGGCCCGACCGCGGCGAACGGGGGCATGAAGCGTCTGTCGAACGACGCTGATGCCCCGGTCGGCGCCTGTTGCCCACCAGCGGGTCCACCTGCAGGCCGCACTCGCAGGGCCGCGGAGAACCTGACCGCGTTCGAGTACACCGGGGTGGGGGCTGGGCCGGTGCCGCCGCATGATCCTCGCCCTCCCGGTGAACCTGCACCGCTCAGCTGGTCAGGTTCGTCCAGACCCTGCGCAAGCCCACCGCCGCATCGGGGCCGCTGGGCGACACTATGGCCCGCGGCCGGGGGCGTCGCCCAGACCGCAGGATCGCTAGCGATCAAAGATCGTTAGCAGTCGAACACGTCGTGGACCGAGTCAGCGGTGACTGCGCGGCGAATCCAGGAGTCGAGCGTGTCGAGGTCGGAGCACTCGGTGATGCGGGTGCGGGTGTCGGCGGGGACGTCGATTCCGCGGGCGTCGAGCACTGCGAGCACCGCCAGTGCCTTGCCTTCTGCTTTGCCCTGGGAGCGGTGGCGGCGTGCGAAGTCGCTTTGGTACTCATAGGTCGGGGTGGTCATGAGTGCCTCCAGGTAGCGTTGCGCTGCCGCGGGCAGCGCTGCGAGCACGACGTCAGAGTAACAACATGGCGTGTTCCTCATCGACGGTTGCGAGCGCGCCGAGCAGCGCATCCAGTACGTCGCTGCGGGCGGGGTCGGCTCCGTGTGTCATCGCGGAGAGCACGGCCAGTTCAGGGGTTCGGCCGGCGGTCGCGGTGTCGGTCACGATCGGGACCCGGTCCGGTCCGAGTACCAGTGGGCACAGTCTCGTCCCGGGGTGTCCCAGCTCGATCGGGGTGCTGGCCCAGGCGGCGGTCGCCTTGTCGACGCAGATCACCAGCAGCACTGCCGGGCAGCGTAGTCGGGCGCGCAGGGTGGTCAGGTACACCGGCCAGCTCCACCGTTTGTCGCGGTCCTGGCCCAGTTGCACTTCCACCACCGCTGCCAGCACAGGTGTTCCGGCGGTGGTGAGCACCACCACCGTGTCGGCCCGGTACTCGGTGGGGGTGAGGTCGGTGAACTCCCCGGACTCGACTCTGGCGTGTTCGAACACGGGGAGGTTCATCCCGAGCGCATCCGTGAGCAGCTCGGCGGCCAGCGAGGGCCGCCACCGGAACATCTCGACCAACGCTTCATGCAGGCCCGACGGCATGGCGCGAACGCTATCCGTGACCACCGACAGTCCTGGTGTCGATGCGGGCGTCCCGTCGGCTCCCCGCCACGCTCCCGCCCACCCGGCGGTCAGGCCGTCGACGGTGGTGACCGTCGCCCGGTATCGCGGTCGTGTGACACGCGCCGCCGAGGGCACAGGGTGGGTCCACCGGCGTTTCACACCCCGAGGGCTACAAGATGCGTGACACCGTCGAGCGGGGGTTCAACAAGCTCACGGTCGAAGGGTGCCGTGCCGTTCGTCGTACGCGTGGCCGTCAGGCCTCCCTCAGGTGGCCTGACTGGATGCTCCACCGGCGGGTCGTACGGACCGTTTCGAGCATCCGGCGGTCGTGGGTGACCAGCAGGACCGTGCCGGGGAAGGTTTCCAGGGCCTGTTCGAGCTGCTCGATCGCCGGCAGGTCCAGGTGGTTGGTCGGCTCGTCGAGAACCAGCAGGTTCACGTCGCGGGCCTGGAGGAGCGCGAGTGCGGCCCGGGTGCGCTCGCCGGGGGACAGCGACGCGGCCGGGCGCGGTGCGTGGTCGCCGGTCAGGCCGAACTTGGCGAGCAGCGTGCGGATTTCCGCCTCGGCCCAGTCCGGCACCGCGTCGCCGAATGCCCGGGTGAGGGGCGCCGGCCCGAGGAACAGCCCGCGGACCTGGTCGATCTCCCCCACCCGGACGCCCGACCCGAGCCCAGCGCTGCCCTGCACAACCGGGATGCGGCCGAGCAACGCGCCCAGCAGCGTCGACTTGCCCGAGCCGTTCGCGCCCGTGATCACGACCCGATCGGCCCAGCCGACGTGCGCGTCCACTGGGCCGAGCGTGAAGTCGCCGCGGCGCACGACCGCGCCGGCCATCGACGCCACGACGGCACCCGAGCGGGGCGCGGCGGCGATCGTCATCCGCAGCTCCCACTCCTTGCGCGGCTCATCGACGACGTCGAGCCGGGAGATCATGCGTTGGGTCTGCCGCGCCTTGGCAGCCTGTTTCTCGCTGGCCTCGGCCCGGAACTTACGGCCGATCTTGTCATTGTCCTTCGACTTCCGACGCGCGTTGCGCACCCCCGCGGCCATCCAGTTGCGCTGCATCTGGGCGCGATCATGCAGGCCGGAGCGGGTGTCGTCGTATTGCTCATAGGCCTCGCGGGCGTGTCGTCGGGCGACTTCGCGCTCGGCGAGGTAGGCGTCGTAGCCGCCGTCGTACACGCCGACCTGCTGCTGGGCCAGATCGAGTTCCACCACCCGGGTGACGGTGCGGGCGAGGAACTCCCGGTCGTGGCTGACGATCACTGCCGGGCTGCGGAGCTGCTGAACGAAGCGTTCGAGGCGGTCCAGGCCGTCGAGGTCCAGGTCATTGGTGGGTTCGTCGAGCAGTAGCACGTCGTAGCGGGAGAGCAGCAGCGCCGCGAGCCCGGCGCGCGCGGCCTGCCCGCCGGAGAGCGCGGTCATCGGGGTGGCGAGCTCCACGCCGAGCCCGACGGTCGCTGCGACCGCACCCGCGCGTTCCTCGAGATCGGCCCCGCCGAGGGCGAGCCAGTGGTCCAGCGCCACCGAGTAGACGTCGTCCGCGTCGGGGGCGCCGGTGCTCAGGCCGTCCGCCGCGGCGTCCATCTCCTTCTGGGCTGTTGCGACGCCGGTGCGTCGGGCCAGGAACGCCGTGACCGTCTCGCCGGGGCGGCGGTCCGGTTCCTGCGGGAGGTGTCCGACGGTGGCCGTCGGTGGGCTGAGGACGACCGTGCCCTCCGCCGGGATCATCTCCCCGGCCAGCAGCCGCAGCAGCGTCGACTTGCCGGCGCCGTTGGCGCCGACCAGCCCAACGACGTCGCCCGGAGCGACGACCAGGTCCAGTCCGGAGAACAGGACCCGGGCGCCGTGGCCTGCGGCGAGGTCGGTGGCCTGAAGGGTTGCACTCATGTGAGTGTGACGTTACCGCGCGAAACCGCGGGTGCCCTGCGGCAGGCGTTAAGGCGGGGGTTCGTCCGCGTGATCACGAACACGGACAGTTAGGTTGTCAACCATGACGGCGCCGCTCCGGGTTAAGGTTTAACAGCATAAACCTTCATGCTGGCCCTGACCGTTCAGGGATAGATGGGGTGACATGGCGTCGTGGTTGGATAGGCACTGGGAGCCGACGCCGGACGCTCCTGCACGGCGGAACCAACGCGGTGGCCTGTACCAGGCTTACCAGCCGGATGAGCTCTGCAGCCGGCCGGTCGTGCTCGAGCCGGAGCTTGCGGCCCGAGCCGCAGAGGTGGAGCGCGCCGTGCGGCGGCTGCCCCTCGGTCCCGAGGCTGCAGGTCTGGAAGGGCTCGCACGGTTCTTGCTGCGCTCAGAGGCGATCGCGTCGTCCCGGATCGAAGGATTGCAAGTTCGTTATACGGGTTCGCCTCTGGACCGCCCGGCCTTGGATGGTCTGACGAGGTGGATCGGGTTGTTCCTCGACGCAACGACGGTGGCCGCGGAACAGGCCGCAAGGTTCGCTGCCGAGCTCGCAGATTTGCGTGCGGGGTGGCACGAGCGGTTGGCAGCATGGCGAGCAGACCGGGGGGTGCGGGAGCGCCCGCGTTCGGGATCGGCCGCGGCGCGTCTTGTCGAACTCCTCCCTGAGGTTCCGGTGATGACCACGGGCACGATTCAGCGGCTTCTGGAGCTGTCGTTCCCTTCGGCTCGTGCAGCCGTGGAGGAGCTTGCTGACGCTGGCGTTGTCGCCCGACGTCGCGTCGAGGGCGGTACGACCGGCTACCTTGCGACGGAGGTGCTCGACCTGCTCACCTACGCAGAGCGACGCCTGACAAGTACCCGTTGGGACCCCCGGCAGTCGAAGCCGGTCCGAGCCGTGCCGCCGCGACCACAGCGGCGACCGGTTTGATCTGTGCTTGGCACAGAGGGCTGGTAGACGTTTTTTGACGGCCAACGTGGGATTCTCGATGACGGAGAGTGTGGATATGCCGAGGCCTTACCAGCCCATGCCCGACGACTGGCAGCGCGCTCTGGCGATCGTCGCCCATCCCGACGACCTGGAGTACGGCGGCGCTGGCGCGATCGCCCGCTGGACCGCCGAGGGCCGCACTGTCTCCTACCTGCTCGCCACCCGCGGCGAGGCCGGGATCGACTCCCTCCCGCCCGCTGAGTGCGGCCCGCTGCGCGAGGCCGAGCAGCGGGCCGCGGCGACGATCGTGGGCGTGCAGAGCGTGGAGTTCCTCGACCATCCCGACGGGCTGGTCGAGTACGGCATCCCGCTGCGTCGTGACATCGCCGCCGCGATCCGCCGGCACCGGCCCGAGCTGGTGATCAGCAGCAACCACCGGGAGAGCTGGCCCGGCGGCGCGCCCAACATGGCCGACCACCGCACCGTCGGCCTCGCGACGCTCGACGCGGTCCGCGACGCCGCCAACCGCTGGTTATTCCCCGAACTCGGGCTCCCGCCGTGGAGCGGTGTGCGGTGGGTGGCCATGGCCGCGTCGCCGCTGTCCGAGCACGCGGTGGACATCAGCGGGTCGTTCGACCTGGCCGTCGCGTCATTGGCCGCGCACGCCGCGTACCTGCGCGCCCTCGGCGGGACGATGGCCGATCCGGAGGGTTTCCTGCGGCCGATGGCCGAGGCGGCCGGCGAGCGGTTGGCCGGCGCCCACCTCGCCACGATATTCGAACTGATCCCGGTCGGGTGAGGTCGCTCTAGTTCGAAGATCACGGTCGTGTCGTCGTCATCACTTCTTGGTAGGTCGCTTACGCTCGGTGCCGTGAACCCGTCGACGGCGTATGCCCAGGTGATCATCGACGAGCTGGTGCGCTGCGGGGTCACCGATGCGGTGCTGTGCCCCGGGTCGCGCAGCGCCCCGCTGGCGTTCGCGCTGCACGGCGCCGACGCGGCCGGCCAGCTGCGGCTGCACGTGCGCATCGACGAGCGCACCGCCGGGTTTCTCGCGCTGGGGCTCGCGCTACGGTCCGGGCGGCCGGTGCCCGTCTGCACCACCTCGGGCACTGCCGTGGCCAACCTGCATCCTGCGGTGCTGGAGGCGTCGCACGCCGGGGTGCCGCTGCTCGCCGTCACCGCCGACCGGCCGCCGAACCTGATCGGCACCGGTGCGAACCAGACGATTACGCAGACGGGGATCTTCGGCGGCGCGGTGCGGCTGGCGCTGACCGGCGCCGTGGCTAGTGATCCGGCGGCCGAGAACCCGCGGTGGCGGTCGCTCATGGGCCGGGCGGTGGCGGCGGCGATCGGGGCCACCGGTGCACCCCCCGGTCCGGTGCACGTGAACCTGCCGTTCGCTGAGCCGCTCGTTCCCGATGTGAGTGGCGCGGACGTTGGGTGGGCCGACGCTCATCCCACAGGTCGCGCCGGTGGCGGGCCGTGGACGACGGTACCGCCGTCATCGCGGCAGGCGCCGCCGCTGCCGCTGGATCCCTCCGCGCCGACCCTGGTGATCGCCGGACGTGGCGCACCCGAGCAGGTGCGCGACTGGTCGCTGCCGGTGGTCGCCGAACCCGCGTCGGCGGCCTGGCCAGGAGCGCTGCGGACCGGTCCGTGGCTGCTCGGGGCGCGATGCCTGCGCCCGGCGCAGGTGATCGTGGCCGGGCGCCCGACCCTGCACCGATCCGTGCAGCGGTTGCTCGCCGACCCCGACGTCGCCGTCTACGCACTGGCCGACCCCGGTGGCGCCCCGTGGACCGACGTCGCCGGCACCGTCCGCGCGGTGGGCACCGTACCCGAGCTGACGCCGCCGCGGGGCTGGCTGGACCGTTGGCGCACCGCCGACCGCACGGCGGCTGCCGCGCTCGACCTGGCTCTCGACGACCCGGCCGCACCGGTCGGGTTGCGGCTGGCCCGGGCGCTGGTCGCGGCCCTGCCCGACGGGGCACAGCTGATGCTCGGCTCGTCGAATCCGGTGCGCGACGTCGCGCTCGGCGCCGCACCGCGCACCGGCGTGACCGTGCTGGCGAACCGGGGTGTCGCCGGCATCGACGGCACCGTGTCCACCGCGGTCGGCGCCGCACTGGTGCACCCTGGCCCGGCGTACGCGCTGCTCGGTGACCTGACGCTGCTGCACGACACCACGGGGCTCATCATCGGCCCCGACGAGCCACGGCCCGATCTCACGATCGTCGTTCTCAACGACAGTGGCGGGGGCATCTTCAGCCTGCTGGAGCAGGGTGCCCCGGAGCACGCGGCAGGATTCGAGCGGGTGTTCGGCACGCCGCACTCGGTGGAGCTGGCTGCGTTGTGCGCGGCGATGGGCGCCGAGCACATCCAGTGCAATGATCTTGCGAAGCTCCCGGTCGCACTCGGTCCGCAACCGGGACTGCGGCTGGTCGAGGTGCGTGCTGACCGGGTGAGGTTGCGGGCTGGCCATCTCGCGTTGCGGACTGCGATCACAGCGGCACTGGACGGTAAGGGCTGAACCCGCGTCCGTCGCCCGGTCCGTGCCGACACGAGCCGCCCACCCTGGAGGAGGTCGACCAGCTGTGGCAGACCCACCTGCGCCGCTTCGATCTTGAGCACACCTTCCGATTCTTCACACAGACCCTGGGTTGGACCCGGGCCAGGCCCCGGTCCCCTGAGGCTGGCGACCGGTGGACCCAGATCATCATCGCCGCCCACACCCAGCTGCGGCTCTCCCGTCACCTCACCCACGATCTGCGTCTTCCATGGGAACGCCCCGTCGAGCCAGATCGACTGACCCCGGCACGTATCCGACGGGGATTTCGCAACATCCGCGGGAAGCTCCCCCAGCTGGCCGGCGCACCGAAACCCTCACGACCAGGCCCAGGACGCCCCCCAGGAACACCCAACACCCACCGCGCACCCCAACACGACCCCGGCAAGAAGATCAAAACAGCCGCTGCACGCGGCGAGAAGAGGCAGCTAGGTTAAACGATAAGCTCAGGCGGGGCAGCTCAATCAAGGACAGGCCCATTCTACGAGCCCGGCCTCCCCGAGCTGCTGATTTCGACGCTGGCCACCGGCCGGCTGCGCTTCACTGATCAGCTGACCGAGGCGCTGACGGATGCAGACTTCATCTTCCTCTGTGTAGGCACCCCGCCCACCGCAAACGGGTTGCCCGACCTGGTTCAGATCGAGAGTGCGGTCCGGTCCGTCGCGCCATACGTCCGGGCGAACACGGTCATCGTCAACAAGTCGACCGTGCCGGTCGGATCGGGCAACTGGGCTCGGACGATCCTCGAGGAGGCGTTGCCGCGGGATCGTCAGCCGGCCTTCCATATCGTCTCGAATCCCGAGTTCCTCCGCGAGGGTTCCGCGATCGCTGACTTCCTGCACCCGGACCGCATCGTTCTGGGGAGTGACTGTGACGGGGTTCGACGGGCGACGGACCTGTACCGGTCGGTGCTGGACCAATCGTTCCCGGGCGGCCGTCGACGCAGCAAGCCGGCATTGATCTCGACGCAGCTCACGTCTGCCGAGATGATCAAATATGCGGCTAATGCGTTCCTCGCAACGAAGATCAGCTTTGCGAACGAGATGGCGAACCTCTGCGAGTTGGTCGGCGCGGACGCCCGCCAGGTCCTTCCCGCGATCGGCGCGGACCACCGCATCGGCTCCGAGTTCCTGTCGCCCGGTGTCGGGTGGGGCGGATCCTGCCTTCGGCAAGGACGTCGCAGCCCTGGTCGCTACAGGTCAGGGTGAATCTTCGCGTCAGACCGCCGGGGTGGCGGCCGACCGCGTAGTCAGTGAGCGCACGCGGTGGCTTTCTGGTCCGATCGGGTGTTTGTGCTGACTATTGCGCAAAAGTGTCAGTCCTCACCCTCCAACGCGTCCCGAACCGCAACCAGCTTTGCTACCGCCTCCCGCACCTCGGTGTCAGGATCGGAATCGGCCACCACTCCACACATCCGGCGAGCAACCGCGCCACCGCCCCCGTCCGTCGCGACGGCCGAGGATCACCCGCGGCACCACCAACACCGACCCGGGCGAGGTGGCGCTGAAGGTGAAGCTGGCGAAGGCCACCGGACCGGTGTCGGGCACGCGAACCTCGTGGTGAACCTGGAGTCGGCCGGCGAACGAGCGCCACCAGGCGTCGGCCGCGCTGATCCGGTCGGGTCCGCCCGGGGTTCCTGGCGAGAGCAGAAGCCACACCCGGCCCTGTGCGTCCGGCCCGAGGCGTGGGCCGCCTCTCTACACTCCCGCTCTGTGACAGGAGGCACCGGGACCAGCGGTACCGGGACGATCGGTGAGCTCGCGGGCCTGTTGCGCCCGATGCTGTCGGCCGTCGCCCGGCGCCTGCCTGAGCTCGTCGTCGGTCTGGCGCTGCTGCTCACCGCGCTCGGCGGGTTGGCCCTTGCCGGGGCCGTAGTGCACGACGTGGCCATCGATCGGAACCGTGCGGTGGGCGCGGCTGAGGTCCTCGAGGGTTCCACCTTCGGTCGCACGCTCATCCGGTTCACCGCTGCGGACGGGCAGACCGTCGTGCCCGAGCGCGGCGTGTTCTACCCCCGGGGGCTCGCGCCGGGCACGGCGATCGCGGTGGAGTACGACATCACCGACCCGGAGGTGGTGCGGGTGGCCGGGCGGAGCGCGGCGAACGGTCTCCCGGCGGTGCTGCTCGGGGTGTTGGGTATGTGGGCGGTGCTCGGCCCGCTCGCACTGTGGTTGCGCATGCGCCGAGCGAGACCTCCAGGCTGAGCCGATCGGCCGACTCCGTATCGACGAAAGATTCGAATTGGCATGGGGGAGGGGCGTGCTGACCGCGACGACCGCTTTCTGCCAGCTCGACGGCCTGAGTCAGGAACCCCTCGCTCCCGTCCGGGCCGGCCTGTGCCAGGGCGGCGTTGATCGCGGCGGTGATGTTTGCCTCGTCGAGCTCGTCGGCCCAGCAGGCAGCGGTGCGGGCGAAAAAGTGCAACCCGGTATTACCGCCGTGTCGCCAGCGCCACCCCGAGCACCGCCACCACCATCCCGACCACCGACACAGTTCCCAATTTCTCCCCGAACATCACCAGCGCCATCAGCGCGGTGATCCCCGGCACGAGGTAGAAGTAGCTGGTCACCTGCGCGGCCGCGCCCCGGCGCAGCATCAGGAACAGCAGCGAGATCCCGCCGCCGGTGAGCACCAGCACCGACCAGGCCAATGCGCCGACCAGCTCCGCGCTCCAGTCGAACCGGAACGATTCAAACACCAGCGCGAACGGCAGCGTCACCGCGATCGCGGCGGCAAACTGCACCACCTGCCCGGTGCGCAGGTCGAACTGGGGACAGAAACGCTTCTGGTACAGCGTGCCAACGGTGATCGTCAGCAGGGCCATCGTCGTGAGCCCGAGAGTGAGCAAGGACAGCCCCTCGGTGGTCAGCCGGTTGGAGACCACCAGCGCCACGCCGAGGAAGCCCAACACCAACCCGACCACCTGGGCGCGGCCCAACCGCTCGCCCATGATCCCGGCGAACGCTGCCGTGAGCACCGGTTGCAGGTTCACCACGAGCGCGGCGACCCCCGCCGGCATCCCTTCGGCCACCGCGACCCACACCCCGCCGAGATAGCCGGCCTGGATGCTGATCCCGGCGACGGCGAGGTGGAACACCTGACGGCCCCGCGGCCACGCCGCACTGGCGACCAGCGCCAGCGTCACCATCAGCACGATCACCCCGGAGTAGCGGAGCAGCAGGAAACTCAGCGGCTCGGCGTGCGGCGCGGCGTACTTGGCGACGACGAACCCCGACGCCCAGATGACCACGAACAGGAACGGGGTGGCCCGGACGGCCAGGGGAGCGGGCTGCGTCGTGGGTATACCGCGCCGAGGGGTAGCGGAGCGCCCGAGCATCCAGCGCCGAGGGGTAGCGGAGCGCCCGAGCATCCAGCGCCGAGGGGTAGCGGAGCGCCCGAGCATCGATTCACGCTAATAGATCTGGGCCCGGCTGTGCCCGGGACCGGAGATTCGGCCCAGCGGGCGGCGGTGCGGACGCCTGGTGTACGTACGGGATGATAGTTATGTGCACTTGAGGGCCGCCGGGTAGGTGTCCCGAGCGCAACCCGCAGGTGACGTGTCGCCGATCACTCGGACAACATGATCCCGCCGATCAACCGCGGCCGGCACGGGGTGTTGGTCGCCTGTTCCGCGACGCGTTCACCTGCCGTCTGCGGTCCGGATGTCTGCCAGGGGCAAGTTCTGCACTGTGCGTGTCGCGATCGTCTCCGAGTGTTTCCTGCCCGTCGTCAACGGCGTCACCAACTCGGTCCTGCGGGTCGTGGAGCATCTCACCGCTGCCGGGCACCAGGTTCTGATCATCGCCCCGGGCGCAGGTGAGTCGACCGAGCACGAGGGTGTGCCGGTGGTCCGGGTGCCGGCGCTGGAGCTGCCGGTGGTCAACTCGATGCCGGTCGGGGTGCCGAGCCGCCGGGTATTGCGCGCCTTGCGCGAGTTCCGTCCCGATGTGGTGCACCTGGCCGCGCCGTTCGTCGTCGGCTACCGGGGGCTGGCAGCCGCGCGCCGGCTGGGCATCCCGACCGTTGCGATCTACCAGACCAACATCGCCGGCTTCGCCGCCTCCTACGGACTTGGGTTGACGGCGCGCGCCGCGTGGCGCTGGACCTGCCGGCTGCACTCCCGGGCCGACCGCACGCTGGCGCCGTCGACCTGGGCCACGGAGGCGCTGCGAGCGCGCGGGGTGCCGCGGGTGTACCAGTGGGCCCGCGGGGTCGACACCAGCCGGTTCACCCCCGCCAAGCGTGATGGCGCACTGCGGGCGTCGCTCGCGTCGGGCGGGGAGCTCCTGATCGGTTACGTCGGGCGGCTGGCACCGGAGAAGCAGGTGGAACGGCTCACGGTGCTCGCCGACCTGCCCGGCACGCGGCTGGTCGTGGTGGGCGCCGGACCGAGCGAGGAGCGGCTGCGCGCGGCACTGCCCCGGGCCGCATTCCTCGGGTTTCGCGACGGCGACGAGCTCGCCCGGATCTACGCGTCGCTGGATGTGTTCGTGCACACCGGGCCGTCGGAGACGTTCTGCCAGGCTGTGCAGGAGGCGCTCGCGTCCGGCCTGCCGGTGGTCGCTCCGGACGCCGGCGGGCCGCGCGACCTCGTGCTGCCCGGACGCACCGGGTTCCTCGTGCCGACGCGCCCGAACAGGGTCGACGCGTCCGATTACGGCACTGCCAGCGCGACGGCTGCCGACGCCCAGCTGCGCGCGGCGGTACGGGCCCTGACCGACGAGCCGACCCGACTGCGGTTCGGCGCAGCGGCCCGGAAGTCGGTGCTGCGCCGGACGTGGTCCACGGTGTGCGACGAGTTGCTCGCACACTACGCCGAGGTGATCGACGCCCGGCGCAGCGTCAGCGGAACGCGCATCAACACCGGGCAAGGCGGCAACGGGGTGGGTATCGGCACCCCGCGCAGCGCCAGCGGAGCACGCATCGGCAGAGCCGGCACCCGTGCCGCCTGACCGGACGTCGTCGTAACGGAGTGCGCATCGTCCAGCTGGCCAACTTCTACGGTCCCCGCTCCGGTGGGTTACGAACGGCACTGCATCATCTGGGCGCGGGATACGTCGAGCGGGGGCACGAGGTCGTGCTCGTCGTGCCCGGGCGGCACTACGCAGATGATCTACTATCCGGCGGGATCCGGCGGATCACGATCGCGGCGCCACGCTTGCTCGGTACCGGCGGGTACCGTGCCGTCGACCCGTGGCGGGTGCAGCGGCTGCTCGGACGGTTGGCGCCGGACGCGATCGAGGTGTCGGACCGGCTGACCCTGCGCGGTCTGGGCATCTGGGCCGCCCGCCGCAGCCTGCCCAGCGTGGTGATCTCCCATGAGCGCCTCGACCGGCTGCTGACGCAGTTCCTGTTGCCACCCGAGGTCGCCCGGCGGGTGGCCGACACCGCGAACTCGGCGATGGCGCAGGCGTACGACACGGTCGTCTGCACCACATCGTTTGCCCGGGCGGAGTTCGACCGGATTGGTGCGCGCAACGTCGCGCAGGTGCCGCTCGGGGTGGATCTCGCCATGTTCTCCCCGGTGCACCGCGACGCCCGCTTGCGGGCGGTGCTCATCGGGCGGGCGGATGTGCTGCTGGTGCACTGCGGGCGGCTCTCGGCGGAGAAACACCCCGAGCGCAGTATCGATACCGTGGCCGCGCTGCACGAAGCCGGGCACCGGGTACGGCTGGTCGTGGCGGGGGACGGGCCGCGCCGGCACGCGCTGGAGCGGCGGGCGGCGGGGCTGCCGGTGACGTTCGTCGGCTTCGTCCCGGATCGCGGGCGGTTAGCACGGCTGCTGGCGTCGGCGGATGTGTCGTTGGCACCGGGCCCGCACGAGACGTTCGGGCTTTCGGCGCTGGAGGCGCTGGCCAGTGGCACACCGGTGGTGGTGTCGGTGTCGTCGGCGTTGCCGGAGATTGTCGGGACGTCCGGCATGGCCGCGATGGACTCGCCCGCGGCGTTCGCGGCCGGCGTCACGACGCTGCTCGCCGCCGACGAGGGGCGGCGGCGGGCAGCGGCCCGGGAGCGGGCAGAGCAGTTCGGTTGGCCGGTGTCGGTGGACCACATGCTCGCCATGCTGCACGCCTCCTGACCCCTTGACCCCGAGACTCACCGCGTCGAGGGTGGCGATCAGCTCGGCGACCGCGGGGAGGGCTGGGTTTGGGTATGGGTCGGATCTCCCCATCCGATCAATGGAACGTCCCCAACCCCGAGTGGCCGCTCGTGCGTGGCGGGGCTCGCGCCGCGTGGACTGAATCGCGATGGCTGCTAGACGGTGACCAGCTTGCGGGTCTGCTCGCGCGTGTCCTGCACCTCGGGCACCGCGGCGAACGGTGCGGACTCGCGGTGCCAGTCGGCGAGCTTGCGACCCAACCATCCCGGTTCGTGCGGGTCGACCAGTGCCAACGCGCTTCGCATCGTTACGGCCGACAGTTCCGGTTCCCGTGCGAGCAGGTGCGCCCGGCTGAGCGAGACGACATTCATCGCACGAATCCGGGCGAGGGCGGGATCACGCAGTTCAAGTGCCCGCTCGAGGTAGTCGATGGCGTGGTGAGTCTGGCGCCGGTCATGCAGGGCCAGGTCGCGATACCTTGCCCCAATCCCACCGGCGACGTTTGCCGCGTCGTTCCCCCGTAGCCATCGCGGTTCGCTGCCGGGTTCCATGTCCACGTGGGCTTGCTCGGCCGCATCCACCGCCCATTTGAATGCGTGCACGTTGCCCCGCTGAGCGTGGCCCCACGCCTCCATCACGGCCAGCAGCGACCGCAACCCCGGGGTGGCAGTGTCCCGGGTTCCGCGCTGCGCGAGGTGCACGATCTCCAAACCGTCGTCCGTCGCCCCGAGGTCAAACGATCCGCGGGCGAGCGAGGCCAGCGCGAAGGCTCCGAATGATGAATCACCACCCGCTTTCGCCATGCGCACAGCGGTGACGTAGTGCTGTTGCGCGACGCGATGGGCGCCGGCATCGAACGCCATCCACCCCGCGACGCTCGCCAGCTCCGCAGCCGCGAGGAACACCCGGTCGGTCAGCGGCCCGTCCGGCGCCCCGCGAAGCCGATCGGACAGATCAGCGAGCTGCCCGACCACGGCGCTACGGCCCAAGCCGAACTCAGCAGAGCCCCGCTGCTCCCACTCCTGGGACGATGGCAATGACGCGACAAGATGCTCCGCGGCCTCCATCTCGGTGACGGCGAAGGCACCGCTGCGACCGGAGAGTGGCTCATCGGCGAGGGGTTCGAGCCATTGCGCCAGCGGACCAAGCAGAGCGGCACCACCGACCGCGGTCACCCGCAACGCATTTCG